>OGHF01000239.1_pt1 | contig 41226 bp, 28 predicted proteins | sample 1571481 | NCBI WGS metagenome assembly OGHF01 (sample SAMEA2581952, study PRJEB24529) | metagenome | biome: Human gut stool | place: China | collected 2011
TTCCTTTTTGAATTGAGTACAAATGTACTACTTTTGTCTCACATAACATAAAAACCTCATGCAGTATGAACTATAATTTTGATGAAATAATAAACCGTAACGGTACGGACTCCGTAAAATGGGATGCCGTAGAACGTCGTTGGGGGCGTAATGACTTGATTCCGATGTGGGTGGCTGATATGGATTTCCGCACAGCCCCTTTTGTAATCGACGCCTTGAAGAAACGTCTGGAACACGAAGTGCTGGGCTATACATTTGCCTGCAAGGAATGGGCCGAATCCATAATCAACTGGCTTAAAGAACGGCATGGTTGGGAAATTCGTGAGGATATGCTGACGTTTACTCCCGGCATTGTTCGCGGACTGGCATTTGCTATCCATTGTTTTACGGAGAAAGGAGACAAGGTGATGGTCATGCCTCCTGTCTACCATCCTTTCTTTCTCGTGACGCAGAAGAACGAACGTGAAGTGGTGTACAGTCCGCTGGTATTGAAAGACGGACAATATCATATTGATTTCGACCGTTTCCGCAAAGATGTGCAGGGATGCAAGCTGCTTATCCTGAGCAATCCCCATAATCCGGGCGGACGTGTATGGACCAAAGAAGAACTGTCGCAGATCGCTGACATCTGCTATGAGAACGGTACATTAGTAATCTCTGACGAGATTCATGCCGACTTGACCCTGCCTCCTTACAAGCATCCTACTTTTGCTTTGATTTCTGAGAAAGCACGGATGAACTCCCTTGTCTTTATGTCTCCGAGCAAAGCGTTCAATATGCCCGGACTGGCAAGTTCGTATGCAATCATTGAGAATGACGAACTTAGTCATCAGTTTCAGGTATATATGGAAGCGAGCGAGTTCTCCGAAGGACACTTATTCGCTTATCTCAGCGTAGCGGCGGCATACAGTCATGGTACTGAATGGCTGGATCAGGTCGTTGCCTATATCAAAGGAAATATTGACTTCACGGAAAGTTATCTGAAAGAACGGATTCCTGCCATCAGAATGATTCGTCCGCAAGCATCCTACCTTATCTTTTTAGACTGTCGTGAACTGGGGTTAAATCAGGAGGAACTGAATCGCCTGTTTGTAGAAGATGCCCACTTGGCTTTGAATGAAGGAACGACGTTCGGCAAAGAAGGTGAAGGATTTATGCGGTTGAATGTTGCCTGTCCGCGTGCTACGCTGGAGAAGGCTTTGAGGCAATTGGAACAAGCTGTCAACGATAGGTAGAAGTATTGTCGAATGCTTTACACAAATCCGGTAACATAATACCTGTTTTTTATTCTTCACAAAGATATACAGACACTCACTACCTGACAACGGAAAAGGGCGATAATATATTTGATAACCATTTTAATTTATAACGATTATGCGAATATTCTTCCTGATATTTCTGCTTGCTTATGTAGGTGGCAATGTTTATATCTTTATCCGTACATTACAGATGCTTTCCGGCTTCTCGCTGGCTATGAAGATTCTGTTGTCTGCCATCTATTGGCTGGTAGCTTTCTCGTTGGTGATAGCTATGCTGACTCGTCATATAGATATGCCTGTCATCCTGTCGAAATCCATGTTTCACATCGGTTCGGTATGGCTGGTCTTTACACTGTACATGATTTTTGCTTTGTTGATAGCGGATGTGACGAAGATATTTGTGCCGTCACTAAATCACGGTTTCTATTATGCGCTGGGAGCGACTTGCTGTCTGCTTCTGTACGGTTATTATAACTACCGTCATCCACAGGTCAATAAGATTGATGTCTCCCTTGATAAGCCGATAGAAGGTAACGGAATCAATATCGTAGCCGTGAGTGACGTCCATTTAGGGTATGGCACGGGAAAAGCCATGCTGAAAGAATATGTAGATATGATAAATGCGCAGCATCCCGACCTTATACTTATCGGTGGAGATTTGATAGATAATAGTCTTACCCCATTATATAAGGAGAATATGGCGGAAGAACTGGCACAGCTGAAAGCTCCCTTGGGCATTTATATGGTTCCGGGAAATCATGAATACATCAGCGGTATTGATGAAAGCGTCCGCTTCTTGAAAGATACTCCCATACAACTATTGCGTGATTCCGTAATAACATTGCCTAACGGTGTGCAGATCATCGGACGTGACGACCGTTCCAACCGTTCTCGTCATTCCCTGCCTACCTTATTAAAGCAAGCGGATCGTAGTAAACCTATCATTCTTTTAGATCATCAACCCTACAACCTGGCTAAAACAGATTCTTTGGGAATAGACCTGCAATTCAGCGGACATACGCATCATGGACAGATATGGCCTATAAGTCTGGTTACAGACAGAATATATGAACAGAGTCATGGCTATCGCAAATGGAGCCAATCACATATCTATGTTTCCAGCGGATTATCTCTTTGGGGGCCTCCTTTCAGAATAGGAACGAATAGCGATATGGCGGTATTTCGTCTGAATCAGATGGAGAAATAGTATTATGTGGACGAAAAATAAAATACCCCTCTTGTATAAAAATATCTATCATAAGTGGATACAGATTTGTACAAGAGGGGTTTGAGGCAGAAATAAGTGAATTTATTCACTTATTTGAGCTAAAGGAATATATCAAAAATATTTAGTATGTATCAGCAAAAGTCACCATGCCTGAGGCTTCTCCTCCAACCGGCGCATTAGCGTCAAAGTTCCAATGATATGGATAGGAAGTACCTCCATTAGTAATCCACCAATATCTGTTAATCTTTCCATAGGTAATACCTGATCCATATGTAGTAAATGTATTACCATTAGCGGAATTTCCTGTCGTGCATTTAAAAGTTGCTTGCCAATATCCTCTACAGTAATCTACTGCGAAGAAACTGGTTACTTTATCGGATGCGTCAAATTTAGAACTTGAAATTTGCCAATTACCAGCGTAAAAAGACATACTAGGATAGCCTCTGGTAGAAGCAAGACTTCCTGTAGTCCCTTTTTCGTCCGAGAATGATAGATGACTGTTAGTACCGACCGTGAAAGATTTGAACTTGTCTTTTGTAGTTATATACAGAGTCGTAACTTCTCCCTTTTGAATACTTTCTTTGATTTTTTTATTTAGCTCATCAATATTGCTTAGAATCTGTACAAGATTATCTTCTGAAATATTCTCTGCTAAAATAATACTATCGGTTATGATAACTGAATATGAGTAATTGACAGTATCAATCGTCATGAATTTTTTGGTAATCTCCAAATCTTCTATAAAAGTGTGAGCTTTAGGAGATTTTTGAACTTCTACATCATTGTATTTGTCTGTGCAACTAAATACAGTTGTTGCTATGATGCAACAGATTAGTAATATTATTTTTTTCATATTATAAAAAATAAGTGTGAATGAATATTGAATAAATTGCCTCATGAGTGCAATACAAAAGTATGCAATTATAAAGTAATAATGATGAACCAAGGTTAACATTTCACTCGTGGCCTTCATCCGAATAAAAAATAATAATATTAGAAGTAGGCTCCTTGAGTTAAAATGATCGGGATAATACTTATACTACAGTTAATAATACCGTACCAAATGAAAATCTTCCGCTTTCTGGCACTAGTAATAGTATTTTTTCACCTTTATATAATGGTTTCGTTTTCCAAAACTCGTCTAGTGCAGCAAAAATTGCAGCCGACGCTATATTCCCTACTTTTGTTAAATTAGTGAACCATTTATCTTCACCTAAGTCGAGAGCCCTCATCTCAAGTTCTGATAATAATTTGTGATAGAAGAACATTGATGACACATGCGGTATTACATAGTTGATGTCTTTGTCTGTAATTTGATGTTTCTTTAAAGATTGTTCAATGGCATCTACCCAGTATTTAATGATATGTTCTTTTAATAGTCTGATATTCTGTTTTACGACAAGTACGGACCTTTCTATTAATTCTGTTTCGGTGAATTCTTTCCATCCCTTTAATTCTCCGTCCTCTCGTAATTCAGCTCCCATAAACATGCAAGTCGGTAGTTCATTAGCAAATGAGATCATATCGATCCACTCTACTTTTAATGAGATACTCCCACGTGGGTGAGACTCAAGTAATAGAGAACTTGAACCATCAGAAAGCATGAAGCGCAAGAAATCCTTTTCAAATGCCATGTAAGGGTCTGTACCTGCATTTGAGCATTTCTCATATTCAATATCATAATATTTTGAAAGTAAGGTAGGGGATGCCAATTCTGATGTACTGCATACTGCTTTGTCCTTATCTCCTGAAATAAGGGCGAGATAAGCCGTCTTGAAAGCCTGGATACAAGACAGGCAGATACCTGATGAAGAAAATATTTCCATAGCCTTATTCTTTAAGAGTCCATGAACCATTGATGCATGCGATGGCAAGTATTGGTCAGGGCTAGTAGTGGCGCAGGTTAATAAATCTATGTCTTGATCTGTAACGTCATTATCAAATAACCTTCTTATGCTATTTACTGCTATTTCTGCATTGGTATGTGTTATTTCTTGTTGTGTATTCAAGGCGTAATATCGCGTTTTAATCCCATTTTGCCTGAGTACAATGTTCTTAACCCTTGATGGCTTTCCGTTAATCAGACCTAGGTATGATTCCACATCATTATTACTAATAGGTAAATTAGGAAAGAACACAGCACTTCGTGTAATAAAGACATCATTTTTCATCTTGTTTTTGTTTTTAGTTTATAAACTTACTCTATCTTTATAATATTATATAAATGCATAAATAAATCTCGTAAATGTTCTACATTGATTCCCTTATATAGAGCATCTGAATATGATAAACCTAAAAAAATGAATCTAAACTGTTCTGCTACCAGATGAGGATCAATGTCACTCTTAATTTCTTTATTTTGTTGCGCTTGCTTGATTACTTTCTCCCAGCATAACACTTCAAATTCGAAAACCTTGTAAATCTTGGCTTCCCACCCATCATAATGGTTTCCGGCCTGCAACCCTAATGCCAAGTATGCTTTAGATAATTCATTGAGACGCAAATCGGGAACATAAGAACGAAGGACTTTGATGGTTCTTAATACTCCTTTTAGATATTCCTCAATAAAATCTCGTAATGTTATTGGTTGTCCATGTGACATTTTTCTTTTTATATCCTGTTTCTCAAAAATAAAATAATCTATTATTTTTCTAAATAGTTCCTCTTTATTTTCAGCATAATAAAAGATTCCTCCCCTTGAATATCCGGTTGCATCTTCTAAGTTCCTGATTGTAACAAGCTCATAATTTTTAGATAGAAAAATGGCGAATACCTTTTTGAAAATCTCGTCTTTATTGTTTCTTATCATATATAAATAATTTAGATAGTTGATCTGTTTTTCATTATGGGATTTATATTTTAGTAAGTGTGAGCCGGCTTTATATTATTCAATGGATAAATGGCGTTTCCTAATTCTACATAATGCTTGTGGAGTGATCCCCCAATAAGAAGCTATAAATTTGGCGGGAACATTCAGAAAAATATCTCGTCCTTTTTTTAGGAGGAATTTGTAACGTTCTTCGGGAGTAACCCGTAACAGATTGATTTCAAAACTTAGTTTTTTTAGAGTAGATATGTCAATACATTTTTTTAGTTTGTTGCGACAATCAGAAATTTGTTTTAAAGTCTCATAGGATATGGTATAAATAACGCATTCACTGATTGTTTGTAATTGTTCTCCGGGATCACCATAATGATGCAATAATTCACCGATAAATGTAAATCTTAAGGTTTGTTCTCCTATTTTTTCCATATTGGAATAATGTCGGACAACTCCTTTCCCTATAATACATATATTCTTATCAATAAAGCTATTTGAAATATTCACTTGTCTTTTAAATTTGACTGTTTCAATCAATTCTAATATTAGCTTCATTTCATCAGGTGAAAAAATGGCTAAGTTAGTAGATAGATATTTTCTACATTCTTCCTTATTGTAACTATTTTCATTTTCCATATTACAGGTTTGTTTTGAACATTTGTCTGTAAAATTAATCTAAAGAACGAATGTACGGTTGCTATTTATCATAAAATTAGATAATTGTATGTTGATATGCCGAATTAATGAATCTCGGTTCATCAACATACGGGTATTTTAAGAATATAGTCCAATTTAGTGTTAGGTATTTTTTAGTTGCGGGTTTATCGGAACTTTTTTATGAATAATATAAGAATACTTTCTGAGCCTTTCTTTTGTAGCTCCACAGTGAAAACATGTCTGTTTTGCTCTCATGCCCTAATAGATTGTTTGTATGCCTTTATTCATCGCAGTTTCGGCTATGGTAGCAAGAGTGGTGGCAAGTATGAGAGCAAACGGTTGCTCTCATACTGTTACATTGTATTTTGAATCATTTTTTTTCAATGTTATCTTCTGATTTTTAGGATGTTAATGTCTGATGTCTTAGTTGTTAATAATTGATCTCCCAGCCATTAATAATTGAGAAATCAGGTGTTAATGGTTGACAACTTATACTTTATTGACTGAAAAATGCTTTATCGCTGCTTGAAAGAACAGGTGAACGGAGACAACCGATACAGTTGAGTTAATCCAGTCATACGATCTAATCCAATTAACAGGTGTTTCAGAAAGTTTCCTATGCTTGAAACTAGAGTTTCAAACTGAGGGAACTTTAGTTTCAAGGCTTGAAACTTTTTGTTTTACCGCTTGAAACCGTTGCTTGGACTACAAACAGAAATAACCATCGAATGCGATGAAGATAATAATTGTAGTTTGCACGAGAAGAATCAGGATGGAATTGACAGCATAGATACAAGACAGGTATGAGAGCAAACGTTTGCTCTCATACCTGCTACCACACTTGCTACCATACCTGAAACAACGATGAATAAAGGGATACATATAAATTATTAGAGCATGAGAGCAAAAACGCATTCAAATTACATGGGGAGATATGCAGAACCAATAAAAAGCAAATTAAAACGAAAGAAGGCTATTTATGGTAACTTTTTGCATAACATATTGGTTAACTTTGCACTCAATGATAAAAAACTTATGAACATCAATTCTGAAACAAAATATTGCCAGACTTGCGGGATACCTTTGGATATTGATTATACCAATCTGAAGGCAGACCAAAATGAGGAATATTGTGATTACTGTCTGAAAAATGGAGTTAAACTGTATGACTTCTCAATGGATTATCTTATCTACCTTTGGGGACTTTTTCCCGAAGAATACTATAAAGAGGTCGGCATACGCCATACTTCGTCGGAGTTGAGAGAAATTATGTCCAGACGGTTACCTGAAATTAAAAGATGGAAGCAAAAAATTAATACCGCTCACATACAATATGAATTGGTGATCAGAGTTCAAGAATATATCAATTGTCATTTATTTGATGACCTTGATTCTGAAAAGTTATCCCAAATTGTATGCATTTCCAAGTATCATTTCCGCCGACTTTTTAAAGCAGTTTGCGGTGATAGCCTTGGAAATTACATCCAACGATTAAGATTGGAGTACATTGCTTTTAAGTTAATATCCACCAATGTAAGTGTCTCCGAAATTCTTAGTCAAATCAATTATCAGAATAAACATACGCTTTCAAGGGCATTCAAAAACTATTTTAATTGCTCTATACCTGAATTTCGTAAAAGACATTCAAATGCTTGTTCTGAAGGTAAGAATCCAATACAGATTGAACCAAGTATTGAAAGAGTGCCTCATACACGGATTGCATATTTAAAATTAGAGAGAACACATCATGTCAGCCATAGTTTTTCTGTTTTATGGAAACAGGTGCTACAATTTTCTGAAAGCTATGGATTATTATCAAAAGGATGTAAATATGTAAGCATGACTCTTGATTATCCTTTTATCACGCTTGAAGAACAAAGTCGTTTTATGGTTGGAGTAACATTATCACAATCATTTAAAATTCCGAAGGGGTTCGGTGTTTATGAAGTTCCTGCGGGTGAATATGCTATATTCCGTTTTAAAGGACTATACCATGAACTGAATAGGGTATATCGTTATATTTATCTTGACTGGCTACCTGCAAATGATTATAGCTTGCGAGAACCATTTACTTTTGAGACTTATATCAATACACCCGAAAAAACTCCGGTTTCGGAACTAATCACAGATATTTATATCCCTGTCAAAAAGAAAGAAATATGAACTATAAAGAAGTAGAGAATGAATTGAAAAAGTCAAGGATAGATTTTGTTCATTTCGTAGATATATCCAAGTTGACCAATAAGCAGAATAGAGGTTTGCCATGTGCTATATTAATAGGAATCGCAATAAATCCGAAGTTTGTAAAAGATGTATTTAATAATCCGGATTATAAACCTGTTCTTGAAGATGAGTATGTAAAAACTGAAAATAGAGTGGGAGAAGTAACAGACGAGTTAGCAGAATTTCTTGTCAGCAAAGGGTATAAAGCTCTTTCACAATCTGATGCGGGACTTTTGGCAGAAGGGGTGTTTGATTTTGAAACGAAGGAGTCGGTTTTACCTCATAAAACAGTAGCGCAACTTAGTGGATTAGGATGGATTGGGAAGAACAATCTGTTTATTACTCCTGAATATGGTGCAGCGCAATGTCTTGGTACCGTTTTAACTGATGCACCGTTAGAAACTGTACCGTATGCCCCTATTTCCCCGAAGTGTGGTAATTGTAACATTTGTAGGGATATATGCGAAAGAAAAGTATTGAAAGGAACCACCTGGAATACAACAATCTCAAGAGATGATATAATTGATGTATATGGATGCAGTACCTGTTTGAAATGTCTTGTGCATTGTCCTTGGACGCAGAAATACGTAAACTTTAAAAGCAGGCTTTTACAGCCATAGAAGAACTAGCCTGACTATTTAACAGACTAAAAAAAATCCCCTCCTTTCTGCAAAGAGGGGAATTGAACTATATTGCCTTATCTTGAACTGAAAGTAGATTTAAATAATAACTTTAGTGTGTCTTGAAAGATAAATAATCTACCGGAATCAGCCGGACCTCGCTATTTAATCCCGAGGGCATGGGAGCCCAGTGACCATAGTTGGCCGGACGATAATTCAGATCGACAATATTGATCTCTTTAAATTTGCGCCACTGCACTCCCTGCCTGTCCAGTTCGGCTATTCGGTTGGCAGGGAGGTTAGTGACTTCTATCTCGATGTGGTTTTTTCCTGATTTCAGCAGATGACCTACTCGTAGCTGGTAAGGTACTGCCCATGCGCAGCCCGCTTCCTGCCCGTTGATCCGGACACGGGCACTTTCTCGTACGTCTCCCAAGTCGAGTACCCAGTCATCAGCTTGCAGAGCGGGCAATTCGATATCCAATGAATAAACACCGCTGCCCATGTTAATCTTGGCTGCCGGATGGTCGATGCCTGTCCATGAGCAAGGACGGTCGATGTCGAACGTACCCTTTATCTTTGGTTCGCTTTCGGCGAAGTGTAGTTTCCAGCCATGATCCAGGCTGAGGCTGAACGGTTGTTCCTGAATATATTTCCAGGGGCGGGCAGCTTGCAGCGGCTGTTGATAAGTCTGCAAAATCACCGATTCGCCGGATTTCAGTTGGAGGTAGACTTGTGTCTGTTCTCCGGCCTGACGTACCTTTGCTTCTCCGCATTCACCTGTCATGGGATTGAAGAGGGCGGCAGCTTTGGCTTTGGTTCCCAATGTCACCCAATCATTCACTCCTTTATCTTGGAGAGAAGAGACAAAGTAATGGTGTCCGCTATCGTTCACCCTTCGGATGGCTTGCAGTCCGAACTTGGTTTTCATTTCTTCCTGAGGAATATTACAACTTGCTAAAGTACGCGCATAATCCGTACCTGTAATAATCTTGCCTTTGCCTACCGGAGTAACCGTTGTTTCGGAGAATGAAACGGAAGGTAACTTTTGCAGCGTCTGCTGATAAGTCTTGCGCTTCTGTTCCAGTTGACCGTATCCCGGTACGTCCGTCGGATAGTTTTCGAGGAATACGATCGTGGCTCCCTGTTGTGCCAGTTTCAGCAGATGAGCCAGAACGTCATTCGGCATCAAATGGGCGGCGGGTACGACCAGTGCTTTGTAACCGGTTCCGCCGGAAGTGATTAACTGTCCGTCTTTGAAACGGGTGCTGCGGATAAAGTTGTCCGAGATATAGTCTCCGTCATATCCGCTGTTATTGATACGGTGGATGGCATCTATAAATTTCGGGGCGAGCTTGGCCATGTGATGAATGCTGAATAGCAGCAAACGTCCCGGTTGTTCATCCCACATATCATAGACAGGCAGATAAATAAGGAAATCATTATCCGGTTTACCCATTTGCAGGAAACTCTGGCAACGGGTGATATAATCGAAGAACGAAGGGGCATCGTGCCAGATGCTGTTCGTCGGGTTCATATTGATAGAGGCGTAAAACAACCATCCCGGCCATTCGGCTTCTTTCGGCGAATAGGGAGTGCCGTGAAAGAACATATGATTAATGCCGGAGACGAACATCAAGTCCATATCCGGTTTGCATTGTGACAAAGAAGTGCGGAAATGCTCCGTCAGCCAGGTAAATGTTTCGGTAGAAGTATAAGGCTTCCCGGCGATATGGGCGGCAGAAGAGGCATATTTCAGCATCGACAAGTCCGAATCATTCTTTTTGGTTAATGAATCCTGACGTAAACCTTTGATATGAAATTGGGACAAACCGAATCCTTCACATTCGGGGATGTCTACGGCTGCGTAGACATCGATCAGGTTGGCAGGCGATCCGTGTGCCTGATTACGGGTGATGCTGCCATTCTTATGTGCCCAGTCCGTCCATTGGCGGGTGAAGTTCTCCAGCAATAAGTCGGAGATCGTCTCCCGATAGTCGGATACGATGCGGCGGCTGACTTCCGGACGGCTTTCGTCCAGAAACTCCGGAAAATGTTCTTCCAGTTTATATCCCCGTCTGCGGGCGAATTGATCCAGAAAGTCTTCTGTCCAGTCTGCCTGATAGACTTCGTAAGAGTCGTTGAAAAACGTATGCGGATAGCTCGTCTTGCTGCTTTTGAAAGCACGGTCAAATCGGGAGAGATAGTTCTTGACGGCAGTCTTGGAAAGATGGTTCATCACGTATCCTTCCCCTCCGGGGGCGGCACGTTTCACTTTCTGACGTGTCTTGCTGTTATACAGCGCTATCACTTTCCATTTTCCGGCAGGGGCTTTCCATTCCAGTTTGTCTTTCCTGACGTGGGAAGTAAGGTTGATGCAGCGCCCGTTTTCATCGTATGCCATTACGCGGCTTAAGACAGAATAAGGTTGCTGCTTCTTATCTGTCACATTGATATCTTGCACGATTTCTTTGCCTCCTTCTATATCATAAGCCTGGAAGATGGCTTTGCTTGCCGCGTCTTCGATGCTGACTTCCGGTCCTCCGAAGGGCCATCCCGTTCCGGTGTTCATATCGATCTCGATGCCGGTGCGTTTTCCTTCCGCCTGTGTGTGTTTGAGGACTTCCATCCAGCGGGGAGAAAGGAACTGAATATCGTTGGCGTCATTGCCCTGTACACCATAGATGGGCGTGATTTCTACGGCGCCCATGCCGGCACGCGCGTATTCTTCCAGATTGTAAGTCAGGTTCTTTTCATCGACAGCGCTTCCCAGCCACCACCATCTGGTGCCGGGACGGGCTTCTGCCGGAGCATCCGGCCACTGTTGCGCTTGTATGCTTCCACCTGCTGCGAGCATACAGAAGAGTATCAGTTGTTTCTTGTTCATTATTCTTGGGGTGTATGATAGTATTCAATGTTTTCTGCGTCGTCGGTCACAAAGAGCGGACGTCCGTCCGGCTGTGCAAAGTGGAAGCGGACACCGTCGAAAGTTATGTTCTTTGCGTGACGGATATAAAATCCTTTGGCGGGAATCGTTCCGAACATCCAGGGTTCGGGGTATACTTTCTCCTGTTCGGGTGGAGTGCGCTTGCCGTCTTCTTCGCTGTATCCACCTTTATAATATAGGTGAATGTTGCGGAAAGTAACATCTTCGATAGATGCGCCGGGGACACCGCTGATAATGGAAGAATACCGGCTGTCAGCGTTCCACACATTGATGTCGCTGATCAGAATACGCTTCATGGTGCCTATGGGTGTCCCTTCCGGACTACGCATACGTGCGCCCAGGCGGAGGAAGATAGGAGCGTTGACGATATTCCTCATGGTGATATTGCTGATAACGATGTCTTCCAGATGACCGCCGTCTACGGTTTCGAGCGCCAGTCCCCGGCAATGTTCGAAGATACAGTTGGTGAGGACGATGTTGCGGAAGCCTCCACTGCTTTCCGTGCCGAACTTGATACGTCCGGTGCGGTATCCATGATCGGGTGCCTGCGGTTCGTCGAGTTGCCAGCTGCCGTCCAGTACGCTTCCCTTGTCGAATCCGCTGACGTAGCAGTCGCTGATGGTAACGTTCTCCGTATCTTTGAAACGTCCCAGCGCATAAGAGGCTTTCAGAACGATGGCGTCATCCCACGGGGAGTTGACCGTGCATTGGCTGATGCGTACGTTGCGGCAGCAGTCGATGTCGAATCCGTCCCGGTTGGTATCTACTTTCAGATTAAGCAGGGTGAGGTGCTCTACACCGGTGGCAAGCAGGGCGAAGTGTCCGCAATGGAGCATAGAGAAGTCTTTCAGCGTGACGTTCCGGCAATCCTTGAGGCTGATCGCTTTGTTGCCTACACCCGGCAGGCGGCTTTCTTCGCGGGTCAGTCCTTTGCCGTAGATCAGTCCCGGACCGCTGATGGTGATGTTTTCCAGACCGATTCCCCAGATCAGGGAGTTCTTCCAGTGGCTGTGACCGAAGTCCTGGTATTTATTATGCTCATTAGGTTCCGCCAAGTCGTATCCTTCGTCCTTTCCCGGAAAGGCGGCGATGATGCGTGCGCCCTGTTCCAGATAGAGATGGATGTTACTTTTCAGCCGGATGGAATAACAGGCATATTCTCCGGCAGGCAGGTATACGGTACCTCCACCTTCTTGTGCGGCAGCTTCGATGGCACGGTTGATGGCGGGAGAATCAATCGTCTTTCCGTCTGCTTTTGCTCCGAAATCCCTGACGTTATAGATTGCTGCCTGCATATACAGGCAACCGGCCAGTAGGCTGAGTAGTAGATATATTCTTTTCATTTTCTTTACTGTTATACGCTAAATAGTAATCCATATAAATCAAGCATCAGTTTTATATAGGGCAAGTGTTCGTTTCCTAGGAGGAAACGCCCGTTTCCATTTAAAGAAACGCCCGTTCCCTTTTAAAGAAACGATCGTTCCCTCACCGGGAAACGACAGTTCCCATTTCAGGAAATGGCGGGAAACTATAAACCATTGAGATCTAACTATATAAAATGCTGTCGGTAAAGCTATAGGGTTTATCTTCATTTCCGTATTTTATAAGTTTATCAATCAATCTTTGAAAATAGCTCCGGTAGTATAAAATAATTATAGTCCGCTTTAGCGTTTTGCTCGTAGAAACAGAAATAAAGTTTACTGTTTGCTGCGAGCGGGCAGCGCCCTGCGAGGACAGGACGGTCTGTTCGTTTCCCCGATTCATAAAGCAAGAGGGGAGTCTTGTCCTGACGGCCGTTACTCAAACGGATATCGTCAGTGGGAGTGACCGCCTGCAAGGTGCGGAGTTTCATACTTTCACCATAATAACAGGTGAAGGCTTGCCCTTCTACGCTGAACACGTTTATATCCATGTCCGGCTGACAGTCTCCGAAGCTCCAGAATAAGTTGTCGGCCTGCTGCAAGGAGGTGACCGCTACTTCGAGAATAAAGCCGCGGGTATCCGGCAGGGCTTTCCACCGGAAAGCGATTCCTTTCACTTTTTCCTGAGGAGCCAGCCAGTGACTGTCGGTTCCTTTCGATATACCCAGACGGAAAGTTCCGGCGGGAGGAGTCAGTTGCTGCGCCTGTACGTTAATGAGGCAGATTGCCAGCAGTACGACGGTCAGTAGTTGTTTTAACATAGTCGAAGTGGATATTACTTTGTTCATTTTCCTTTAATACAATAGCATCTTTGTCTTTGACGTCCAATGTTATCTCCGATAGATTAAAGTTTCTCGTATAGCAGATTTTCCCCGGTTTATTGGTCTGCGCTTCGATGCCGTAAAGATAGAAGTTTTCCAGACGCAATGTATCATTCCAGCCCGAAGCGGAGATAAATTCATCTACATTTTCCGCTTTTACCTGCGAGAGGTATATGTCACGGAATCGCGGATACCCTTTTTCGGGTGGTTCTACCGGAGTCAGCATCACTTTCCAGTGCTCCGGAATTTCCTTGTCTTCATATTCTTTGGGCAAAGTGCTGTAGCTGTAACTTGGATTCCAGTTTAAGTCAGCCGCCAATACCTGACGGACATTTTCTGCGCTGACACGGGTCATGTAGATATTCTCAATGGTTCCTCCACGGTTCATGGCACTTTTCAGTCGCAGCACGGTATACGTGCCGACAGCTTTAAGATCATAGCCTAATACATTGCGGATGCTGCCGGAAGTTTCGCTGCCGCAGGTGATCAGTCCCGCTCCTTTGCGGGCTGTGCAGTTGCGCACTACCACATTCTCTGTCGGACGGTTCACACGTAGTCCGTCCGCGTCCCGTCCCGATTTGATACAAATATTGTCGTCGTTGCAGTCTACGTCACAGTTCTCGATCAGTATGTTGCAGGAGGAGTCGATGTCGATGCCGTCCGTGCTTGGACCGTGGCCGCCGATGTTATTGTTGATAGTCAGTCCGTCTATGGTACAATAGTCGGAATAGAGAATCTGACATCCCCAGAATCCCGTGCGCATCAGGGTGAAACCGCTCAGTGTGATGTCCGAACTGCGTTCGACAAGGATTCCCCGTACACGTTTGCAGTCGTAATCCACTATCCAGCGTAACCCTCTGGCTTCGTATTCTTTCCTCATTTCCCAGTATTTATCCCAGAAGACTTTTCCACGGCAGTCCAGTGTACCTTCTCCGCTGATGGCGGCGTTCTTCTCGTCGACAATGTTGATCACTGCTGCCGGCCATGTCATCTCTATCCCTGCTATGCGCGAACGGAATTCGGGATAATGGTGGATGTCGGGGCTGGCAAGCAGAGTCACCCCTTTGCCAATCTGCAGGTTTACACCGCTTTTGACAAATAAGGCTCCTGTCTGGTAATACCCCGGTTGCAGGACCACCGTTCCTCCGCCGGAGACAGCGCAACTGTCGATTGCTTTCTGAATGGCCTCTGTGCTGAGTACGGTACTGTCTGCTACTGCGCCAAAGGAATTGGCGGATATAATCATCTTGTCTCCGGGAAGTTGGCGGCTGCCTACGCTGTCTGCCCACGATAAATCCGGTTGCTGAGGTACCTGCCCCCATTCAAAGCTGTTGCCGGCTTGTTTGGCAGGAGTGCACGCTATCGTCAACGAGCCTGCCAGAAGTAGGGGAAGGAGGTTTTTAATTCTCATATAGTTTTTTAGTATAGGATTCTTTTAATTTCCATCCGGTTTCTCTATTTCCGTGAACGGTGAATCGTTCCAGTGGAAAGTATTCACATCGTCCGGATGTGCGGGATTGTATGCCGGGTCTATTTTCAGATGCTTCGCCAGTTCGGGAACGGCTTTCTTCATCCCTTCGATGACGCATTGGGCGATCTGATAGGCACCGTAAGGATTAAAGTGCGTATTATCTGCAAAATCCCTGGTCTGTCCCGGATACGTTCCTGCCGGATAGTGGACGAAAGCACGTTTGGAAGTGTCCGGTCCCAGCGCCTCGTACAGGGTGCGTGTCATTTCATTGAGATCGATCAATGGAACATTCTCTTTGGCTGCCAGCCAGCGCATCGCTTCCGGATAGTCTTCGTGTGTGTCGCGGATATGTCCGTTGGCGTCGAAACTACGACGCTGGGTAGGAGTGACAAGCACCGGATGTGCTCCGCGTGCACGCGCTTCGTCAATGAATGTTTTCAGACTGGTCATGAAGGAGTAGTAAGCCCCTTTGCCCGGTCCTTTCTGCTTTTGGTCGTTGTGGCCGAACTCCATAAAGAGGTAATCTCCCTTTTTGATCTGGCTTAAAGCCTTCGCCAGGCGTTTGGCTCCGATAAAGGTATTTGCCGATTCGCCGGATTCGGCATAATTGGCGATACAGACATCGGTGCCGAAGAAGTGAGGAATCATTTGTCCCCAGCTGGCCCAAGGCTCGTTGTCCTGATCGACTACCGTACTGTTGCCGCACAGGAATACGGTAATCACAGACGGGTCGGCAGGTTCGATGCTGATACTCTGACATACAGGAGCGTCACCGTTGAATTCCAGTGTCAGTTTGTCGTCCCAGTTCAGTTTCGTCTTTTCACGGGGTTTGATGCGTACCGATTCTTTGTCGGATATGCGTGGGTTCCGTTTGTTGATGATAAATGTCTCGTCTGTGAACTGCCCTTTCTTGGTGGGCAGATTATCGATAAAGAGACGGCGTGATTCGCCTCGCATGGTAGTTACACCTGCCTGCTTCTTGCTTCCGAGGCGTACGGTTACTTTGTAGTTGCCGTCCGGCACGCGGACAGAGAAGAAGAAAGGTGCTTTGCTCCCTTTTTCGGGAGTGGGTGCAAGGTCATATCCGTATCCTGTTTCCTCGCTGTAGCGGGGGGCGTCTGCCAGTTGGAATGTGCGGGCTTGTTCCTGAGCGCTGATAGCCGTTGTTGTCAGGAGCAGAAGTCCGAGAAATGTTGTTTTCATATCAGTCGTTAATAAGTTTAATTAATTTTCGGTTTTAGTTCGTCGGGTGAATCTTTGGTATAGGATTTCACGTCTCCCGCCACTTTGGTGAATAGTTCCTGAATCAGTTCCGGAGCGATATTCGCTGTCGGGCGGAAAGCATCGGAGTTCATATAGTCAAGGATGGCTTTATGCATCTGGCGGGCAACGACCCGTTTTTCCGGTTTCGAAGTGATGTCCATGCTGGTCATCATCAATTTGCCGTTCAGTACGTTGGCTTCGAACAACATTCCGATTTTCCGGTTGATAAACCAGGTGTCTATGCTCTGGATGGTCGGTTGGAATTCGGCCGGGAATCCGGTGAACTGCATAACCTGTGCTTTGTTCAGCAGTTCCCACCATTGCAGGTTGCTGTGATATTCGGTCGGGAATTCACGGAAAAGCGGATGATATTCATTGAGGAAGATGCCTGTGGTGTGAGGCGGACGCATCTTGAACCAGGAAGTATTCCAGAAGACAGGAGTGAAGTATTGTTTCACTTCCTTGCCATACTGGATTTTTCCGGCTGCCGTAATCAGTACGTTTCCTCCTTCTTGCAGGATGGAGATTGCCTTTGCGTCCAGTGTATCGGTGGTGTAAACATTGCCCTGAGCCAGTTCTACCTGTGCGGGATATACCCAGAAGTCCCACTCATTGACGGCATCGCTGCCTTCGATACGAATTTCCATATTCAGCTTCTGCGGTGTAGTGATTCCGCTTAGCTTCATGTCTACACTTCCCAGCGGACAAAGATTTCCGACTGGTATATTCTGAGTGCCTACAGTGCCGTGAGCGTATACTTTGCCATATTCATCCTTGATGCTGTATACCGTTTTGGCTTCCTGCAGAGGGGCTGCTCCGAAATGGGACACTTCGATATCGGCATGGAAAGTCTCGTCATTGGTATATACGAATTTAGCAATACGTGCCAGCGGGACGGTCGGGCTACAGAAACGTCTGAACTCATCTGCGTTGATATAACCTTTTTCCTCAAAGAAGACATCCAGAAGACCTACCAATGCAGTTCCCTGACCGGAATAGTCGTTCAGTGCCAGCAACTGGAATCCTGCATAGTCGGGTGTACGAAGTGTTTTCTCGATTTCGTGTTTGTAGCAGATTGCCTGAAGCTTGCCCGAAGCCATCATAAAGTCGTGCCCCATACTGCCCATGTGATTATCATTCAGGATATCCCGGAAGATTTCAAAGTTCTTGGCCTTGTTCACTCCGGTGTATTTGCGTATCTCGCTGAAATTCGGGAATGCACACCATTGTCCCGTCTCATGAGAAACGTATGGTTGCTTCACGGAATCGATCTTGGCGCGGTAGTCGGACATACTTTCCGGTTGTGCACCCGCCCAACTAAGACCGCGTGCACCGGCTTTCACATGATATTGATTGTGGGGCTGCCATTGCCAACTGCCTCCTACGGAAGCTCCTGTGTATACGTGGCGAGGGTCGGTCGCTTTCCAGTAATCAACGAATTTGCTGACCCAGGCTACCCAACGGCCCGAAGGTTCGTTGCCGCAAGCCAGCATACAGTAAGAGGCGTAATTGCCATATTCTTTGGTCAGAGCGATGGTTTCGTCCAACAGATATTTGTCAATCGGCTGCCCGTTGCCCAGTCTCGGACCGTGGTTAGGCCAGCTGGGACCTTCGGGTTGCAGATAAAAACCAACGAGATCGGCAGCGATGAAGGCTGCTTCCGGCGGACAGAAAGAGTGGAAACGCATATGGTTCAATCCGTAGTTGCGGCAGATGCGGAATACCCGTTCCCAGGAAGCTACGTCCATCGGTGCATAACCTGTAAGCGGGAAATCGCAGTTTTCCACTGTACCGCGGAGCATTGTCTTGCGTCCGTTGACGTAGAACCATTTGCCTTCTATCTTGAAATCACGCATACCGAACTGTACCTGTTTCTTTTCGGACTGTTTGCCGCTATTCAGCGTGGCTGTCAGTTTGTAGAGTGCCGGATTGAACTCATCCCATGTCAGGAAGTCTTTTCCCATCGGTAGTTCCATTTCTACCCGGTTATCTCCTGCCTGAATACGGAAGGTCTGTTGAACAGGGGGGACGTTGTGGCGGGTATCCGTATTAAAGCTTTCGGCAGAAAGTGTTATTTCTCCTTTGGCAGAAGAAGAGGATTTTACATTCATGCGTACCAGCGCTTTCCCATTGCTCAAATCAGGATATACCTGTATATCGTCGAAATAGACTTTGGGAGTCGTCTGCAGTTCGATTTTACCTACGATTCCGTTCCAGTTACCCTGTGTCTGGTCCGTGATGCTATGTGAATCCGGACCGACATTGATCTCTTTAATCCGGTTGTCAACCCGGATAGTGATCCGGCACGGCTTGCCGGGAGTGACGGCCGAGGTCAGGTCATATACATGAGGAACGCAAAGGCTGTTTTGCATACCGATTTCTTTCGTGTTTACCCATACGGTCGTTTCAATATGCGGGCGTTCCAGAAAAAGGAGAATCCTTTCCCCTTTCCAGTCGGATGGGATTGTCACTTTCTTTTGATACCAGGCGACACCTACATAGTGCTTGTCGGGAGTCAGGAAGAAAGGTAATTTGACTTGCCCTTCTATCCGGTATTTCTCCATGTAAGGATTGAAATAGTAAGAACTGTCATATAAACTTCCTGTCCATTGGGTACGTGCGGTAACATTGTCCCCTTTCAGCTTTTCAGGCATGGAGCCGGGTAAGTTGATAGACTCGTCGAGCGATTTATTGAACCATTGTTCTTTCATCCCCGCATCTTCCCGGTCTATCTGGAAATTCCATTTTCCGGATAGGCTGAAAGAGTGGTTTTGCCCTGTTACAGTCAGTACAGAGGCGAATACAATGGCAATACTTACTAAAAGTTGTTTCATGATATGTAGAATTGATATGTTTTCCACTACGTTTAAAAATCTGCTGCTAAAGTAGAGCTTTTGAGTAATCTATAAAATAGAAAGATGTACAGATACATAGAATATTGTATCAAAAACGGCTTTTATGGCGGTTGGTGTACGAAACTACATGAATATGATAATATCTCCATCATCATTCATTTCTGAAATTCTGGGGGATACCATATCTTTGCGAAGTAAACTTTTTAATCTTAAAGTGAACCATGAAAAAAGTATTTGCCTGGATGGCTTTAACTCTTTGGTCGGTAATGACAATCTTTGCAGGTGAGACTGCTTATCTCTTTTCTTATTTTATCAATGACAGCAAGGACGGTCTGCATCTTGCCTACAGTTATGATGGGCTGAACTGGACTCCTTTGAACGGCGGACGCTCTTTTTGGGCTCCGTCTGTCGGTAAAGATAAATTGATGCGTGATCCCAGTATATGCCAAGCTCCCGATGGAACATTTCACATGGTCTGGACTTCCAGTTGGACGGACCGGATCATCGGATATGCTTCTTCCCGTGATTTGATTCATTGGAGTGAGCAACAGGCTATTCCCGTGATGATGCACGAGCCGGAAGCTCATAATTGTTGGGCGCCGGAACTCTTTTATGACGAACCTTCGGAAACATATTACATTTTTTGGGCGACCACCATCCCCGGACGCCACAAGGAAGTGCCTACCAGCGAAAGCGAAAAAGGACTGAACCATCGTATGTACTATGTCACAACGAAGGATTTTCGTACTTTCTCAAAGACGAAGATGTTTTTCAATCCCGATTTCAGTGTGATCGACGCGGCTATCGTGAAAGCTCCGACACAGGGAGATCTGATCATGATCGTCAAGAACGAGAACTCCAATCCTCCGGAGAAAAACCTGCGTGTGACACGCACGAAGAATATTGCCAAAGGTTTTCCGACAAAGGTATCCGCCCCGATTACCGGAAAATATTGGGCGGAAGGACCGGCACCTCTTTTTGTGGGTGATGCGCTTTATGTGTATTTTGATAAGTATCGTGATCATCGTTACGGAGCTGTCCGTTCGCTGGATCATGGTGAAACGTGGGAAGATGTATCCGATCAGGTTTCGTTTCCGAAGGGAATCCGCCACGGGACTGCCTTTGCGGTAGATGCTTCCGTCGTAGAGTCTCTGATAGATGACCGGAAGCATCAATCTGTAAAAGCACAAACTTCTTCCTGGTTCAACGATAAGGACTTGACATTGACAGGAGTTTATTATTATCCCGAACACTGGGATGAAAGTCAGTGGGAACGTGATTTCAAGAAGATGCATGAACTGGGATTTGAGTTTACTCACTTTGCGGAGTTTGCATGGGCGCAGCTGGAGCCGGAAGAAGGACGATACGATTTTGCCTGGCTGGATAAAGCAGTAGCTCTTGCTGCCAAATATGATCTGAAAGTCATTATGTGTACTTCGACTGCCACGCCCCCGGTGTGGATGAGCCGGAAGTATCCCGAAATCCTGTTGAAGAATGAAGATGGTACGGTTCTCGATCACGGTGCCCGCCAGCATGCCTCATTTGCTTCGCCGCTCTATCGGGAATTATCGTATAAGATGATCGAGAAACTGGCACAGCATTATGGCAATGATTCCCGTATTGTCGGATGGCAACTCGACAATGAACCTGCCGTACAGTTCGACTATAATCCGAAAGCGGAACAGGCTTTCCGTGATTATCTCCGTGCAAAATACAATCACAACATTCAGTTGCTGAACGACGCGTGGGGAACCGCTTTCTGGAGTGAGGCTTATTCGTCTTTTGATGAAATCACTCTTCCTAAGCGTGTCCAGATGTTTATGAATCATCATCAGATTCTGGATTATCGTCGTTTTGCCGCTGCGCAGACCAATGATTTTCTGAATGAACAATGTCTGCTGATCAGAAAATATGCAAAGAACCAGTGGATTACTACCAACTATATCCCCAACTATGATGAAGGACATATCGGCGGTAGTCCTGCACTCGATTTCCAGAGTTATACACGCTATATGGTGTATGGCGATAACGAAGGTATCGGACGCCGTGGATATCGGGTAGGAAATCCGTTGCGTATTGCATGGGCGAATGACTTCTTCCGTCCTATACAGGGTACGTATGGCGTGATGGAGTTGCAACCGGGACAAGTGAATTGGGGGAGCATTAATCCGCAACCGCTTCCGGGAGCTGTCCGTCTGTGGATGTGGAGTGTATTTGCCGGTGGAAGCGATTTTATCTGTACGTATCGCTATCGCCAGCCGCTGTACGGCACAGAGCAGTATCATTATGGGATAGTAGGAACGGACGGCGTAACCGTCACTCCCGGCGGAAGGGAATATGAGACCTTTATAAAAGAGATAAGAGAACTCCGGAAACATTATGCTCCGCGCGAAACGAAGCCTGCCGACTATCTGGCACGTCGTACCGCTATCCTTTTCAACCACGAGAATTCCTGGAGCATCGAGCGGCAGAAACAGAACCGTACATGGGATACTTTTGCACATATAGAGAAGTATTACCGGACTTTGAAGTCATTTGGTGCTCCCGTTGATTTTGTCTCCGAACAGAAGGAGTTGACGGAGTATCCTGTGGTGATAGCTCCTGCTTACCAACTGGCTGATAAGGAATTAGTAAATAAATGGATTGCCTATGTGAAAAATGGTGGTAATCTTGTGTTGACCTGCCGTACAGCACAGAAAGACCGTTATGGCCGTTTGCCGGAAGCTCCTTTCGGTTCTATGATCACACCTCTGACGGGAAATGAAATGAACTTTTATGATCTGCTGTTACCGGAAGATCCGGGTACTGTTGTCATGAATGGAAAGCAATATGAGTGGAATACATGGGGAGAAATACTGATTCCCGCATCTGATTCGCAGGTTTGGGCGACGTATGCCAATGAATTCTATGAAGGTGGTCCTGCTGTCACGTTCCGAAAACTGGGTAAAGGCACTGTTACATATGTCGGAGTGGACAGCCATAATGGTGCATTGGAAAAAGATATCTTGAAAAAATTATATGCGCAACTGAGTATTCCTGTGATGGATTTGCCTTATGGAGTTACGGTGGAATACCGGAATGGTCTGGGGATAGTGTTGAATTATGCTGATCGTCCTTATACATTCAACTTACCTGAAGGAAGTAAGGTTTTGATAGGGACGAAAGAGATTCCGACAGCAGGGGTATTGGTATTTTCATTATAAATAGTGGTTGATAAGATTAAAAAGATAATATTAGGTGATGAAACAAATTGTTGGATTAGTGTTAATGCTGTGTTGTACACAGATGTTGGCTCAGGAGGTTTTTCCTGATGGTAAAGTAATCCCTGACTGGTTTAGGGAAAATAAGGAAGTAAATGTGAATGCTTTGGGAAAGAAATATAGCATTACCAATTATGGAGTAGTGAATGACAGTACGATTGTACAGACGAAGAAAATACAGGAAGTCATTGATCTGGCTGCCCGGAATGGGGGTGGAGTTATAGTTATTCCCAAAGGTACTTTCTTAAGCGGATCACTTTTCTTTAAGAATAATACTCATTTACATCTGGAAGAAAATGCAGTATTAAAGGGAAGTGATGATATCAGTCATTTTCCGGTGAAAATGACCCGTATGGAGGGACAGACTTTAAAGTACTTCATGGCTTTGGTAAATGCAGATGGACTGGATGGATTTACAATTTCCGGAAAGGGAACATTGAATGGAAACGGGCTTCGGTACTGGAAATCATTCTGGTTACGGCGTTCTATAAATCCGGATTGCACTAATATGGAAGAGATGCGTCCTCGCATTATTTATTTGTCCAACTGTAAAAATACTCAGATTGAGGGGATCAGGATTATGAATTCTCCTTTCTGGAGCACTCATTTTTATAAATGCAGTTTTTTGAAGTTGTTGAATCTTCGCATTACTTCGCCTGCCAGTCCCGTAAAAGCTCCCAGTACGGATGCTGTGGACCTTGATGTTTGTAATAATGTGCTGATAAAGAATTGTTATATGTCTGTCAATGATGATGCGGTGGCGCTGAAAGGTGGAAAAGGACCTTGGGCAGATAAAGATGCCAATAATGGAGAAAACTATGATATTATTATTGAAGACTGTACCTACGGATTCTGTCATAGCGCCTTTACTTGCGGTAGTGAGTCTATCCTTAGCCGGAATGTGATTGTCCGCCGTTGTAAGGTAGATAGAGCACGTGCTCTTCTAACTCTAAAGATGCGCCCGGATACACCGCAAAAATATGAGTATATTCTGGTAGAGGATATAACAGGGAATGTACAGAATTGTCTGAATATAGCTCCTTGGACGCAGTTTTACGATTTGAAAGATCGTAAAGATACTCCCCTTTCTTATTCTAATAACATTACGATGCGCAATATAGACATTGATTGTAATGTATTCTTTAATGTTAAGAAGTCTGATCAATATAAATTGTCAGATTTCTGTTTTGAGAATCTCACAGTGCAGGCTAAGAAAGGAAAAGTGGATCAGAGTATAATCGATTCATTTACGATGCATAATGTGAAGATAAACCAATAAAACGACAGAACGATGAAGACATTCTCACTCTTTATCTTTAGTTTATTAATCAGTATTGGCTATTTGTCGGGAGCAGACTGGAATGTGCAAATTGCCAGATATAAACAGGATAAGGCTTGTGCTATCAGCTATACTTTTGATGATGGCCTGGCAGAACATTATACACTTCTTGTTCCCCAACTGGAAAAGAGAGGTTTCCGGGGAACATTCTGGATATGTGGTTCCAATATAAATAAGGATAACGAGAACATTACCGACACTACACGAATGACTTGGCCTCAACTTAGGGAAATGTCTGATAATGGTCATGAGATTTCCAATCACGGTTGGGCGCATAAAAACTTTGCACGTTTTCCTATCGAAGAGATAAAAGAGGATATTTTTAAGAATGATAGTGCTATATTTGCCAATACAGGTGTAATGCCCCGTACTTTCTGCTATCCCAATAATAATAAAAAAGCGGAAGGACGGAGAATTGCCGTACAGAATCGTGTAGGGACAAGAACTCACCAGCGTTCGATTGGGAGTAAATCGACTCTGCAGGATTTGGAGAAATGGGTGAATACCTTGATTGAAACCAATGACTGGGGAGTAGGAATGACACACGGTTTAACCTATGGCTATGATGCTTTCCGTAATCCTCAACGTTTGTGGGATCATCTGGATCAGGTAAAAGCGAGGGAGAATGAAATATGGGTAGGAACCTTTCGTGAAGTGGCTTCTTATATCAAGGAAAGGGAGGAAACCAAACTGGAAGTTGTGAATAAAAAGAATACCTTGTTGATTACTCCGGAACTTAAATTGGATCAGGAACTGTTCGTTGAACCGTTGACAATGGTGATTACCGGTAAGGAAATAAAGAAAGTGACTGTGAAACAAGGAAAAAGAAAATTGCCGGTACAGATCACTGACGATAAAGTTCTTTTCGATTTCGACCCGTATGGCGGTATGATTAAGGTGACACTGAAAATTCAAAAATAAAATTGATTGGATAAATTTTAATATGAGATGATAATGAAACTGAACTTTTTAAAATGGATGGTATGTATGTGTTTCGGGCTGTTGTCTGTTGCTACGGTAATGGCGGGCGGTAATTATAAAACTGTCAAAGTAAAAGCTCCTTTTCCGATGCAACCGATTAAAGTCTTTATTTATCCGGACCGGGATTTTAAGATTACGGATTTTGGTGCTGTGCCGGGTGGAGAAGTTGATAATACCAAAGCGATCGCTGCTGCTATTGATGCATGTAATAAGGCCGGTGGTGGACGTGTGGTTGTTCCGGCAGGCATTTGGCTGACGGGTCCCGTACACTTTAAAAGCAATATAAATCTCTATTTAGAAGAAAATGCCGTATTGAGTTTTACAGATAATCCGGAAGACTATCTACCGGCGGTAATGACCTCATGGGAGGGATTGGAGTGCTATAATTACTCACCGCTACTGTATGCATTCGAATGTGAAAATGTGGCAATCAGCGGCAAAGGTACATTACAGCCGAAGATGGGTACATGGAAAGGATGGTTCAAACGCCCTAAACCTCATTTGGAGGCACTGAAGGAATTATATACCAAAGCTTCGACCAATGTACCTGTTATAGAACGTCAGATGGCTACCGGTGAAAATCATTTGCGTCCACATCTGATACATTTCAATCGCTGTAAGAATGTGATGCTGGATGGATTTAAAATACGTGAGAGTCCGTTTTGGACCATTCACCTCTATATGTGTGACGGAGGTATCGTCCGTAATTTGGATGTGCGGGCACATGGACACAATAATGATGGTATTGACTTTGAAATGAGTCGTAACTTTTTGGTAGAAGACTGTTCTTTTGACCAGGGTGATGATGCTGTTGTAATCAAAGCCGGTCGTAATCAGGACGCATGGCGTCTGAATACCCCTTGTGAGAATATCGTGATCCGTCATTGTCAGATATTGAAAGGACATACCTTACTGGGCATCGGCAGTGAGATCTCCGGTGGTATAAGGAATATCTATATGCATGACTGTACAGCACCTAATTCAGTGATGCGTCTTTTCTTTGTGAAAACCAATCATCGCAGGGGAGGATTTATAGAGAATATCTATATGAAAAATGTAGCATCCGGAACAGCCCAACGGGTACTTGAAATAGATACGGAGGTACTTTATCAGTGGAAGGACTTGGTCCCGACTTATGAAAAGCGAATCACTCGTATCGATGGCATCTATATGGATAAAGTAACTTGCGAATCGGCAGACGCGGTATATGAACTGAAAGGAAACGCTGAACTTCCTGTGAAGAATGTTCGGATAAAGGATGTAAAGGTCGGTTCGGTTAAGAAGTTTGTGAAGAAAGTAAGTAATGTTGAGAATGTGGTAGAAAAGAATGTAACTTATTCACAGAAAGATTAAAAGTAAATAGAGAATATAAATTCCCCGAATTAAGTTTCTTCATTAATTAGGTAATTTTTGAAACTTGATTCGGGGAATTTATATTACATTTTTTTGTCAGCTATATATAGCGTACATTAATTGTTTACCGGAAGTCAAACATCAGATTCAGATGTAGCCCTTCATCTCCCGATTTGATTCGGATATTTCCCGGTTGACTGTTAGGACCTTGTTGCTCGATCGGCTTGAACGAGCAGATAGCCGGAATATCGAGCAAGAATGAAAGATCACCTTCAGGGAATGCAGGCATGGTATCTTTTATCCGTCCTGCCGGTTCTTCTGGAGTGAATACCCGGAAGAAAGTACCGTCATTACGCGAATAAACGGTAAATGAAGTCTTCTCGCCCTCCAGTGTAGCCCAATAGAGGTTGGCATGGTAGCCCTTGAACTCCGGATATATCAGATTCTCAAAACTTTCTCCGGTAATGGTGTTGTTATAATCTTTGTGCCAGATACCGTAGTTCGTTCCTGGTATTCGGTTTTTCCATACCCTGTATGGCCCGCGTCCCATCCATTTCATACCCGAACAGTTTTGTTCCGGATAAGAGAAGCTAAGTCCGAGATTGAAAACCTGTGCATCCATGAAAGCATCGTCGAAGCCACCGCCACCGGAACCGCGATTTAATAAGATTGCATCCATATAGAGCAAACCTTCGTTTGTCAGACGCCAGACAATGGAATCTGCCGCACCTTTATATTTGGCACAATAAATGGCGCCGTCGGAGGAATGACGAGTATAGCTGAGCGAAGGTTCATATCGCATCTTCATACCTATTGCTACCGGACCATCTTTGAATGGAACCTCAGTCTCACCGGATTTAATGTGACGGATCATACCGGTCGCCGCATCGAAGGTTATGCTGACTTTGCTGCTTTTTAGTTCGATGGCGTCAGACGTTTGTCGGGCTTCTGCTTTTTGAGGAGCAGGAGTGAGTGTCGTTTGCGCCAGGTTACGTTCAAAATATTGTTTTGCCAGATGAATCGGATAAGTCCAGTTGCAGATACTTTTTCCTTCTTTATCAAAAGCCTCCAGTTCTAGCACATCCCCTTCCCGGAATGAATCGGGCAGTTCAAAACGGGCAGTGCCTGTTTCTCCCGGATTGATGGATGGAAGTTGGACTTTTCCTTCGGCAATCACCTTTCCTGCTTCTGCGTTTCCCTGGAGAGGAGTGCCGCATGATAAAACCTTATAAGTCATACGACAATCTTTCAGATTGGTAAAAGTATATTCATTGGTCAGGAGGAAACGGCCGTCGAAGTGGTTAGTAATGAGAAGAGGTTTCAACTGGATAGGCGACCATTGTGCACGGATGGCATAATAGCTTCCTTCTTTCTCTCGACGTGGTCCTACTACTCCGTCGGGTGCATTGGACTTGTCAGAGTCGAGTATTCCTCCTTTATCACTGCGTTTGGGAGCCTCATCGCAATATACCCAGATGAACCCTCCTGCAAACAAGGGATTGGTACACCAGCGATCCCAAAAGTCGCGCAGGCCGGCTCCTCCTCCCTGATCGTACATGGCGTGCATAAATTCGGTCGGCATGAATACTTTATAACCATTGGTGAAACGTGCTACGCCTGTCAGATAAGTAGGATAATGATGTGTATCCAAGTCGTTAAAGTCAGCCCAGGGGTGTACCATGTGGCGTTTCTGTAATCTGTCATATTGGGCAAATAAAGGATCGGTTTGCGTATTCCAGCCGCCTTCGTTTCCGTTACTCCAAAGAATGATGCAGGGGTGGTTAACGTCTCGTTCAATCATCTCCTTTACGAGTTTTGCTCCGACTCTGGAGTCGTAACCGTTTTGCCAGCCTGCCAGTTCATCCATGTAGACAAGTCCCAGTGAGTCGCACATATCAAGAAAATGTTCATCGGGCGGGTAGTGCGAACGTACAGCATTCATATTCATTTCTTTGATGAGCAGGGCATCCATTCGGCTTAATGCAGCACTGGTGGTACGCCCTCCGTCTACAGAAAATGAGTGGCGATTGATTCCTTTGACCACTAGTTTGGTACCGTTCAAATATACGCCGTCCTGGGGAAAGAACTCTACGGTACGGAAACCAATGCGTGTTTCTCTGGTTTGTACGATTTTACCTTCGGGATTCTTTAATTCCAATTTGGCTACATACAGATTGGGATTCTCTGTAGACCAGGGAATGATGCTTGCCCATTCACCGCTAATCATCTGCTCCTTATCGGAGTTACTGATTGAATGAGTGATTGTTGTTTGTCCGTTGGAGGTATATACGGTTTTCCCGTCTTTTAATGAACGGACAGATACGATGATTTCATGTCCTTTGGCATCTCCTGCCATATCTACGGCGGCCTGTAATTTTCCTTGATGATCAGCATTTAGTACGAAATGTTCCATGTGTATCTGTGGCAGGACTTCCAGCCATACAGGACGGTATATACCGCCAAACAACCACCAGTCAGCTTTCCGTTCGGCGGCATTGATCGATCTGTTGGCTGATTCTTTGGCAACTTTCACTTCAAGCTGATTCTTTTTTCCAAGATTGAGTAATTCGGTGATATCATAATTGAAGCGATAGAAGCCTCCTTGGTGCATCTCACCTGCCGGCTTGCCGTTTATCATGATTTCTGCATCAGTCATCACACCGTCAAAGAATATCTTTACCCGTTGCCCTGCCCATGATTTGGGGGCGTCGAATTTATAGCGGTAAGTTCCGGTTTCATCACTGGGGCGTTGTCCTTTTATGGTATACCATCTACCGTAGGTATATTCTCCGAATCCCTGTAGTTCCCAGTTACAGGGAACCTCGATCTTTTTCCATTTGCCACTATTCTGTCCCGCAGAACAGAAAAAATCCCAGGTCTTGGTGTCGTCAATGCCTGTTCCCGAAAGATAAATGCGTTCGGGATGGGGAGCTTGTGCTTGTATGGTAGTCCCATTCCACATTGCTGTGAAAATCAGAGATACCAGTAAGCATCTAAATTTCTTGTTCATTCTATAATTGATATTATGAGGATTTTATTGTCTGGATACTGTAAAACGATCTATATCCGGTGCCCATCCGAAGTCATTTCCCATTTGCACCGTATTGTAACCTTGTTTTAAGCTGACAGGGATAGTCACAGATTTCACTTCATTGTTACTGTTCAAATCTTTGAGTACTGTTTTCGTTCCATTGACAGAAACTTCCAGTTTGCGGTTTTTGTCGCAAGAGTAGAAAATAGTCATTTCATAGTTACCTCCCTTTTCGCTGTATACTTCGCTCCATTCGGCAAAGTTCTCTTCCCGGCCGCCGAGTCGGGATATTTTCATTCTGCCGGAACAATCGGGGGCAGGTACATAAACAATTGGTTTGGATTTCTTTCCCAGATCGTCGTAGCAGGGAAGATATGCCCATTCAGCCTCATAAGATACGGGTTCCAGTCGTTTTTCAGCTTCCATTTTGCATATCATTACGCTGTGTGGCTGAACAGTCTGCCGTATTTCTCCTTTCATTTTTCCAAGATCCTTCTGTTTGATTAAGTCCCGTACTTTTACGTTACCACCCAGTTCAAGGGTTTCAAAAGGAACGATAAAGTCACATGGCTGGTCGGAAGGGTTATACAATGCTACCGCTCTTGTCAGTCCGCGTTTCCGTTCAATGTCCTTTACCAGTACATAGCTTTCATTCTCATGTTGAACGACGTGTGCCTGAAGTCCTAATACATCCTGATTCAGTGCGATCAGTTCTTTGTTTTTCAGTAGCTTCAATGAGAAGTCGGGAATCGTATTCATGTCACATCCGATCAGCAGGGGAGAACTCATGATGCACCACATTCCAAAATGGACTTCTTCTTCGTTGGGTTTCAGTCCACGTCCGATTTCTAGCATATCCATGTCGTTGTAATGTCCGTCGGTAGCATAGGCGGAAAGATATAAGTTCTTTTCTATAATACCTTTTACTGAATTCCATCTGGGACGGATATCAGGACTGATACGCCAGGAACGTGCCAGTCGTTTTGCCCAGGTGCCGGGAAAAGCCCATCGGCAGATATTGATAGATACATCCGTTCTTCCTGTATTGGCAATAGCCTGGCAAATCGTGCTGTAGCGCTTTTCTTCATCCAGCCCCAGTTCGCGTCCGCCACAATAATCGATCTTGATAAAATCATAGTTCCATTCTTTGAGATATAAATCCATATCCTGCTGTTCATGGCCGTATAGTCCGGAGCCCACTCCGTTTGCGTCGTTGTCGTAGATAGATCCGCAGGTGTTGTCTCCTGCATCCGAGTAAATTCCGGCTTTTAATCCCAGCGAATGGATATAGTCTGAAACCACTTTCATCCCGTTGGGAAAACGGTCGGGATGCGGATGCATTTTCCCCGTTTCGTCCCGATGCCCGAAGAAGCCGTCATCTATATTGATATAGTTGTAGCCTGCCTCTTTCAGTCCGTGTTTGATTAATGCGTCAGCTTGCTGTTTTATCAACTCTTCACTGATATTTACATGATAGGTGTTCCATGAACTCCATCCCATAATAGGACGGTCGATGTCTTTCTGGGCAAAAGTATTTGCCATAAACATGGTAGATAAAATGCCCCAGGCAATCAGATGTTTTTTCATACGTTTGTAGTCTTTTGTAGAAATGGATAACTTTCTTGGCAAAGATATGCAAAGTCGTAACTTGCTCCAATGGCAAATAAGTATAGAAAGATGGAAAATCGTCCGTTTCTTGGAGAATTGGGGCGTAAAAAACCGGATTAAAGCATGAAAAGTGTATGAATTTAAAGGAAAACGTATGAATTTACATGTACTGACATTACAACTGCCCTTATCTTTGCTAGCAAATGAAAAATACATAAAGTGATGACACATTTAAAAATCTTTTTATTGTTAATCGTTTGTGCGTTGTCCGTTTTGGATGGGAAAGCACAGACTGGTATAGCGCTTACTGACGAACTTAACGGCAAGCGGATCGGAGTAATAGGTGACAGCTATGTGAGAAATCATAAAGAGCCGTTTGAGAACACATGGCATTATAAGTTTGCAAAGAAGCACGGTATGGAGTATTTTAATTATGGAAAGAATGGGAATAGCATAGCTTATTCCAGCCCGCGATGGGGAAAAGCGATGTATCTGCGATATGCGGAGATGGCGGATAGCCTCGATTATGTCATTGTCATTGGCGGACATAATGATGCATTTAAACTGGATTCTATCGGAGGTATTGATAACTTCAAGGATAAAATGGAAATTCTGTGCAAAGGCTTAGTCGAGAAATATCCGACAGCGAAAATCTTTTTCTTTACCCGCTGGAACTGCAAGAACTTTAAAGGAAGTGACTCGGAAAAAGTAGTGGATGCAATGATTGAAGTCTGCGGCAATTATAGTATTCCTATTTTTGATTGCGCAAGAAAAGGAAGCATCTATGCCGATAATGATACTTTCAGAAGAATCTATTTCCAGAAAAGCAAGAATAATACTGATACAGCGCATCTGAACAGTAAAGGACATGACCGTTTTCTAAAAGTTGCCGAGAGTTTTCTGCTGCAATATTAGTTTGGAAGAAAATAGTGTTATTTACTATGATGAATAAAAGAGTATTTTGCATTCAGTTGTTGGTATCAACCGTTTGGTTGGGCTATTAGGACTCTGGGAATGTTCGTATTATTTACGTAAAGCATTACGTGCCTTTTTCCCTGTTTGTTATCATTCACTAATGAGGGATTGATTTACTTTTGTCGTAATACTAATAGTATTAATCAAACGAACTATCAAACTAACTAACAGAAGAAAAACATGTACGGAAAAAATCTTAAATTAGTATTAATGGTAATGTTGCTACTTGTGAGTAAATCCACTTTCTCTCAAGTAACAGAACGCGAACGGCCCAAGGAGTGGAGTCAACTGGTGAAAGGTGCCCGGTTTATGGATCGTTTTCTGCCGATGAAAGGCAATCAACTGTCATCCGACACGTGGGGAACCTCCGATGTGCGTCCGCGTTATGTTGATAATGGTATTGAAGACCGTATCTGGTCCTATTGGGGTGGAAATATCCGGAAAGGAGAAGACGGTAAATATCATCTGATGGTTTGCGGATGGCTGGAAGCCTCTCCTAAAGGACATATGGAGTGGAGAAATTCATGGGTGTTCAATACCGTGAGTGATAATCTGACCGGTCCGTTCAAACCGGTTAATATCATCGGAAAAGGACATAATCCGGAGATGTTTCAGGCAAAAGACGGCCGATATGTTTTGTATGTCATAGACGGACGTTATGTTGCGGATGATATCAACGGAAAATGGGAATATGGAAAATTCGACTTCAATGCGCGCGATCGTAGAATCATCGAAGGATTGTCCAATCTTTCGTTTGCCCAACGGGAAGACAGTTCATATGTAATGGTCTGTCGTGGCGGTGGAATCTGGATCAGCCGGGATGGTTTGTCGGAATATAACCAATTGACAGACCGTCGTGTTTATCCGGATGTGAAAGGACGGTTTGAAGACCCTGTCATCTGGCGCGATCATATCCAGTATCATCTGATTGTCAATGACTGGTTGGGCCGTATTGCCTTTTATCTTCGTTCAAAGGACGGAGTCAATTGGGTTACTGATCCGGGAGAGGCCTACATGCCGGGAGTTGCCGTACACGAGGACGGACATTCTGAAGGCTGGTTCAAGTATGAACGTCTGAAAATGTATCAAGATAAGTATGGCCGTGCTATTCAGGCTAATTTTGCGGTCATTGATACTTTGAAACATGAAGATAAGCCATTTGATAATCACAGTTCAAAGAATATCAGTATTCCATTGAATCCGGGACTATTGCTGACAGTGTTGAATGATAAGCCCATTACCGCTGGAACGAAAACTATCCGGCTGAAAGTACAGGCAGAAGAAGGTTTTCATCCACAAACCGATATGGATATCAGCTCTTTGCGTTTTGGCGCTTCCGAAGAAGTGAATTATGGCAGAGGAAGTAAAGTATTGAAAACAGAGAATGATGGAAATGACCTGATCATTACTTTCGACGGAAAAGGAAATGGGATTACAGAGAAAGAATTTGCTCCTAAATTGATAGGCAGATATAAAAACGGAAAGATGCTTTACGGATATGCGCGTTTGCCGTATGTTGATTATGTGGAACCGATTCTTTCTGCACGTGCCCCTGTATTCTCTGAATCGCAAAAAGGCTGGAACGGGAATATTGAAGTACAGAACTTCGGACAAGTTAGCTCACAAAAGGCTTCGGTCAAGATAGAGTATAAGAAAGAAGGCAAAATGGTCAAAGTGGCTTCTGCTGCCGTACCTGCTTTGAAACCCTATGAAAAAGCTGACATCCGCTTTGCGACAAAGGCTGATTTTGAAAAAGGTGAGGACTATAACTTCCTTGTGACTATTTATTCCGGCAAGAAAGTTCTCTCTACTTTCCGTTTGAATCGGAAGGTAGTTGAATAATTGAAAGACTAACAATTGAAAGATTACCATGAAAAAGAAGATCACATTTTTATTGATGTTTGTACTGTCGTTGTCAATGGTTTCAGCACAAGGTACTTTCCGGTTTGGGACATCTGCAACACCCGAAGGCAAAACTCTTCTGGTGGATAGCAAGGGGCTTATCCTTGACGGCAAGCATATCATTCCCGTCATGGGCGAGATTCACTATTCCCGCGTACCGGAGTCGGAATGGCGCCGGGAAATCCGCAAAATGAAGGCCGGTGGTATCAATATCATTTCTACATATATCTTCTGGATTCACCATGAACCGGAAGAGGGAAAATGGAACTGGAGCGGCAATCATAACCTGCGCCGCTTCGTCCGGATTTGTGCAGAAGAAAATGTGATGCTGGTGTTGCGTCTTGGTCCTTTCTGTCATGGGGAAGTGTATCAAGGCGGAATTCCTTCATGGGTACATGAGAAAGCCGGGCAGAATCCTAAGTATAAGATACGTGCCCGTACTCCCGGATTCCTTGAAGATTGTACGGAGCTTTATAATACTATTTTTGCTCAGGTTAACGGACTTTTGTGGAAAGATGGCGGTCCTGTGGTCGGCGTGCAGATCGAGAACGAAAGTCGCGGTCCTTGGGATTATCTGGAGGCATTGAAAAATATTGCTGTGAAGGCGGGATTTGATGTCCCGTTCTATACACGTACCGGTTGGCCTGCACTTCGGGGAAAAGAGGTTTTCGGGCAGCTGTTGCCGCTTTATGGTGACTATGCCGACGGATTCTGGGACCGGAAACTGGAGGATATGCCGGGCAGTTATGCCGATGCTTTCATTATGAGAGACAAACGTATGAGTAGTGCTATTGCCACAGAGACATTCTCTAAAGAGGAATTGTCGGAAGATTCCCCCTCTCTCAGTTCAAAATTGTCATATCCCTATTTTACTTGTGAGTTGGGCGGTGGTATGATGCCGGCGTATCATCGTCGGATAAATATCAATGGAAAGGAGCTTAAACCGCTGGTTATATGCAAGCTGGGTAGTGGCTCCAATCTTCCGGGATACTATATGTATCACGGTGGCACCAATCCATACAATCCTCTTCACACTATGGGAGAAACGCAAGCCTCTCCGGGTACTAATCATAATGACCTGCCTCATATGACCTATGATTTTCAGGCTCCTCTTGGCGAAGTGGGACAAGTATTCGAGACTCCCTTTCATGAAGGACGTTTTATCCATCAGATGTTGACAGACTGGGGCAGTGAACTCTTGCAGATGAATGTTGACTCATTAAGCAGGCATTATGCTCGCCGGGGTGCTTTCGAATTCTATAATGACTATGTGCGTATCAAGAATGAGAGCGGGACGTCCCATGTCACTTTTAAAGACTATCGGACTGGGGGTGCAACCATTGACTGGACTACTGTAGAACCGTTCTGCAAAGTGGATGACCTTATCTATTTCATCGAAATCAGGGGTAAAAAGCCTCAAATCTCCGTTGACGGCAAGGTCTATACTTGTAAACTTAACAAGCAGCAGAAGGCGGGCAAGCTCAATGTCTGTGTGCTCTCATACGAAAAGGGAAAGACTGCCTATAAAATTGACGGTAAACTGCTTTATGCCAAGAATGGCGGTATTCTGTATAAGAGTGATTCATGCATCGTGGAGGAGGTATGGACAAAGTCTCCTGTCATTGCCGCCACAGTCACGGAAGTGAAAAAAGCGGATGCTCCCCGTGTTGTCCCCATGGGTCGTCAGGCAGTGGCTGCGCAACCTGTAGAAGAGGACTTTGCAAAAGCTGCGGTATACACTATTAACTATGATACATCTGGAATAAATAATTATGATAATCTTTTTCTCCGTATAAATTATCGGGGTGATGTGGCCCGTGTGTATGCTGACGGCAGGCTTGTAGCAGATAACTTCTGGAATGGAAAGGAGATGTGGGTCCGTATGGCAGATCTCGTCGGCAAAAAGGTGGAACTAAAGATTTTACCTTTACGTAAAGATGCCCCTGTCTACTTTCAGAAAGAACAAAAAGCTATGATTGAGGCGGCCAAAGGTGACTATATGCTTGGGCTCGATTCGGTAGAAGTTATTGAGCGTCATACACTGGAGTTTAATGATGCTTTTTAATGTCACTTGTCACTTTGTAGAACTAACCGGTTCATTATCAATGAAAAACGGGTGACAATAGATGGTGATAATAGGGTGATAATAGAATAGTAACCTCTTTTCTGTTATCACCCTTATTGTATCTTTTACTGATTTAATCTACTGATTATTAGGCTTTAAATACACCACCCGGTTCCCATATCCGCGAGTGTTAAGAACTCCGTTTTCTACCAGAAGATTCAATTCCCGTAGTGCTTTTCCCTTCAATAAACCCGTAATCTGAGAGTATTCTCTTCGAGTGATGAAGTGATTCTTTGCTAAAAAGGCTTCCAGTCGGGAACGGCGTGTCTCTTCCGGCAAGTTCGATGATTCTTGAAATCCGAATTTGGCACGGGTCACCGTCCCCGAACTGCGTCGGCGAAACCAGGGAGTGGCTCTGAAATTTACGTTGTCGAAAGAGATGGAGACCGAACGGATCTCTTTCTTGTCCATCACCGGACGTGCCCTCAAACTAGAGGAGAAATATCCGATTTCTCCCAGTTTCACATGATACCCCTCACTTAAATAATAGGATACCTTCTCTTGAAAAGCTACCATGATACCTGCCAAATCTCCCTCGGTGAAAGAAGAGGCTTCGGCTATTTCACGAAATAACCGTTTGCTGTCAATGGTTCCTTTGGATACAATTCGGGGATACAGAGGCTGTACTTCTCCGTCTCCCTTTTCATTCGGTTTTCGCCGAAAGTCATAATCTGCTGCCATAGCGTCACTTGTTTTTTGTTGGTTAATAGGATTGTTACTCAATTGATACCGCGTGTGTTAGTACAAACACTAGTAACCTTAACATGTAGACAAGGCTCGACTAATATATTTTGTCTGTTTCACGTTTTCGTTCCACGTACGTGAACCGTTCGGACTATGTACGTGAACCCAATAGTTCACATACGTGGACCGATGGGACCATGTACGTAAAACGATTTCTTATCACTACAAAGATACATTAATCTAAGCTTCTAAACAACTTAATGAACGTTTTATTTACTATTAATTCAAGGAGCTTCCGGAAGAATGGAAAGGCGGATAAATATTCTGTAATAATAATGAATAGAAAGGTTGTTTGCTGTCTGTTTTATGCCTACCTTTGAGGGATATACATAAATATTAAAGAAAAGTAATGAAGATAACACAGATCAGGGAGAAAGATGGAGTCGAAGCATTAAGTGTATTAGATTTTAACTTGTTGATAGAGAAGATAAAAACAGAGATTAAGACCCGTCCGGTGACCGGATTGCGCCAAGCCCTGCATTTTGTTTTACCCGGAGAATCTTGCAGTTTTGCCGGAAAACTTCCCAAAGTAATACCCGCTGCCGTTTTCGGACGTGTAAATGGCGTGAAGCGGATGAAAGTATATAATGGCATCGTGGAACTGACCGTAGGTCCGTTGGCGGGAAAAGTAGAAGTGGATCTGGTCAAGAAAAAAGCGGCTGAATTGCCGCAGACCATGTTTGCATACATGGGGGCGAGTGGAAATTCCGTGAAGATATGGACTCTTTTTACCCGTCCGGACGGTACGTTGCCGCAGACGCAGGAAGAAGCTGAAATTTTTCAGGCACATGCGTATCGTTTGGCGGTGAAATGCTATCAGCCGCAAATCCCCTTTGATATTCAGTTGAAAGAGCCGGTTTTGGAGCAATATTCACGGCTGAGTCACGATCCCGAACCTTTCTATCGGGAAAATTCCGTGCCGTTTTATCTTTCTCAGCCTTTCGGGATGCCGAAAGAAATGAATTATCAGGAGAAGCTGACCCCGGAAAAGTCTCCGTTGAATCGTGCCGTTCCGGGATATGATACGGAAGATGCGCTGGCATTGATGTATGAGGCTGCCTTGCGAAAGACTTTTCAGTCGATGGAAGAGGGGTGGAGGCGGAATGATGATTTGCAGCCCCTGGTAGTCCGGTTGGCGGAAAATTGTTTCCTTTCCGGTATTCCGGAAGAGGAAGTGGTGAGGAGGACCATTCATCGGTATTATCATTCGAAGCAGGCTGTGCTGGTTCGCGAGATGATAGGCAATGTGTATCAGGAATGCAAAGGCTTCGGCAAGAAAAACGGGCTGACAAAAGAGCAATATCTCAATATGCAGACAGAGGAGTTTATGAACCGTCGTTATGAATTCCGCTACAATACACAGATAGGTGAAGTGGAATACCGGGAACGATGCTCGTTTTATTTTCGTTTCCGTCCGTTGGATAAACGGGCGCAGAATAGTATTCTGCTGGATGCGCAAAGTGAGGGTATTGCGGTGTGGGACCGGGATGTGGACCGTTATCTGCATTCAAACCGTGTATCTGTTTATAATCCATTGGAAGAATTTATTTTTCATCTTCCTAATTGGGACAAAAAAGACCGCATTACGGAACTGGCAGACCGTGTGCCATGTGCTAATCCGCATTGGACGATGCTTTTCCATCGCTGGTTCCTCAACATGGTAGCTCATTGGCGTGGGTATGACCGGCAGCATGCGAACAGTACTTCCCCTTTGCTGGTAGGTGCGCAGGGGACACGCAAGTCTACCTTTTGCCGGGATCTGATACCGCCGGGACTTCGCGGATATTATACGGATAGTATTGATTTCAGCCGGAAGCGGGATGCGGAAATGTATCTGAATCGCTTTGCGCTGATCAATATTGACGAGTTCGATCAGATTACTTTGACGCAGCAGGGCTTTTTGAAGCATATTCTGCAAAAGCCGGTAGTCAATCTTCGTAAATCGTACAGTAATTCGGTGCAGGAGTTGCGGCGTTATGCTTCGTTTATCGCGACCAGCAATCAGAAGGATTTGCTGACTGATCCGTCCGGTAGCCGTCGTTTTATGTGCGTTGAGGTGACGGGTACGATTGATACGGCACGCCCGATTGACTATGAGCAGTTGTATGCACAGGCTATGTACGAGATTTGTCATGGCGAGCGGTATTGGTTTGACGATAAGGATGAGGCTATCCTGGCACAGGGGAATCGGGAGTTTGAACAGACTCCGCCGGCTATTCAGTTATTCTATCGTTATTTCAAGGTTGCAGGGGATGATAAGGAAGGAGAATACTTATCTCCGGTAGAAATATTGGATTATCTGCAAAAAAGAACGACCATTACGCTGTCTTCCGGCAAGGCGCATCACTTTGGACGGCTGCTTCAGAAAGAGGGGATTCCTTGCAAACATACGAATAAAGGGACTGTGTATCTGGTGGTTAAGATATAAAAGAGGAAAAAGTAAAAGTGACAATAGAAAGCTTTATTATTTCTATTGTCACTCTATTGTTACTGTCTATTGTCACTCTTATTACTTTGATAATCAATTGTTTAAGTTGTAAAAGTGACAAGTGACAATAAGAATGGCAAAATAATCTTTATAGTTCTTGATTGTACTTCGCAAACATGAATTTGTGTTTATCGCATATATTTTTAATTTGTCAACTTCTTTGTCGACACAATTATATTTGAAAAGTTTGCCATATTGCTTTTATATATGGTTATTCTTGTTTCAAGAAAAACCGGAATAAATTGTATTATCTACACTCTTTCTTATTTAAAAAACGCGTTCAGAGCATGTATTTTCGTTCAAAAGGCGGTATTTTCCATGTTTATGTACGATTCTTCATTGCTATTTCTTATATAAGTCGTTAAGTTTGCAACAGTTTTTCACAGGTATTATGATAAAGTGCCCGAAGAAAAACAGAATCTAACTTTTGTTTAATTAAAAAATAGATAAAATAGATTTATATTGTTACTTAACAGATTTTAATATTATGAGAAATGTGATGAATCGTAAGCGGCATTGGCTGCTATTATTGCTCCTCTCACCTTTTTTTCTCTCTTGTGAGGACAAGATGGATGAGCATTATGAAAAACCCGAATGGCTGAAAGGTACAGCTTGGGAAGTTCTTTCTAATGAATATGGAGGTAAGTTCTCCATGTTTCTAGAAGCGGCAGAGTTATCAGGCTTTAAGCCTATTCTTGATGGTAAGAGTGTCGCAACTGTCATGGCTCCGGACAATGATGCGTTTGCTGCTTATCTGGAAGAACACGGTTATGTTTCAGTGAAGGATATACCGACAGATGATTTGAAGAAACTGATTGGTTATCATTTAATCTACTACTCTTATAGCAAGAGTGATCTTGAAAACTTCCGCCCGGAAGACAGTGCAACAAGCAAAGACGATGATGACGATGATGAATTGGGAGTTTTACAACCGGGAATGTATTACAAGTTTCGTACACACAGCACCAGTCCTATTACAAAGGAAGTGGATCCATCAACAAACAATACTGTAACCGTCTATCATTTAGAGCGGTTCTTGCCTGTATTCTCTCACCACATCTTTGCCTCTAAAGGTATAGATGCCAAGAAGAATTATGAATTTTTCTATCCTAACTCTACGTGGACGGGAGATAACGGGTTCAATGTGTCGAATGCAAGTGTTAAAGAATACCAAATCATAACCAATAACGGCTATATATATAATGTAGACAGGGTGTTGGAACCATTGGAAACTATTTATGATGTTTTAAAGAAAAAATCAGATTATTCCGATTTCCTCGACTTTTATAGCCAGTACAGTACTTATGCCTATGATAAGGACTTGTCTGCCGATTATGGAAAAGCAGTAGGAGTAGATAGTCTTTTTCTGCATGCACATTCACCAAACGGGCTTCCGAATATCGCGTTGGAATGGCCGACACCTAACTTCCGTCTTTATCCGGAATTAGCTTCTATCTCCTATAGTATCTTTGCACCGTCCAACCAGGCACTCAACACTTTCTTCAATAGATATTGGAAAGCTGGAGGATATTCTTCTTTAACTGATTTGGACCCGTTGATTACTAAGATATTGCTTTATCAATCAGTATATGGAGGTTCTATCGTTTTCCCTGACGAAATTAGCGGAATTACCAACTCTTTGGGTTCGCATTATGATTTCCAGTTGAGCGATGTGAAAGATAAGAGTATCTGTGTGAACGGTAGTTTTTATGGATTAAGCAATTTCCCGATGCCTGAAATATTCAGTACCGTGATGGGACCGTCTTTCCTTAAAAGAGATTACCTGCTTTCGTTGTATGCTATCTTTCAGAGTAATCAGATGGCTGCGTACACT
>OGHF01000293.1_pt1 | contig 36855 bp, 24 predicted proteins | sample 1571481 | NCBI WGS metagenome assembly OGHF01 (sample SAMEA2581952, study PRJEB24529) | metagenome | biome: Human gut stool | place: China | collected 2011
CCATGCATTCGGATCTGCCTGTGCCGTATTGTCATTAAAAGAAAGCGTATCACGATACAACTCTACATTATTGATATTATCTATTGTCAGCAGTGTACCGCTTTGACTCGTTGCATCTGTAACGTTAGACCTTCCTGTTTTTCCTGTAACTTCATAACATAAATTCAAATTATTTTTTGTAACAGCCTTAAGATCTTTGCCTAAAAACTTATAATTGTTTCCTGAATTTCCTATGGAAATACATCTGTCAAGATACCAACGATTATCATATTGGAGACTTGTATTAACATCTCCTACAAATCCGCTTTTTTCTGTCCACGAATCCGGTTTATTGGATCTCGCTTCCACATTACTTATCACATTTCTCACAACTGCCGCTTTTACTTGTCCGGCAACTCCACCCTGCTGATTATTATCCATAATAATCTTACCTTCTACGTAGGAATCTTCAAATTTGGAATTATAACCTGATAAACTTCCGACTGCTCCTCCGACAAGATTAAATCTTCCAAGTTCTTCTTCGCTAAGTCCACTGTTGATATCAATTCCTTCCAACCAAACTTTTCCGATATAGGTTTCATTTACCAAACCACCCAAAGCGCCTGTATTTCCTCCGCCGTTTAGCTTCACGCAGTTCATATATATAGTTTCTAACCTTCCGTTGCTAACTTCACGTGCGAGTCCGTTTGCCTCTGCAAGTACTGGTTTTCCTTGCCAATCAAAAATATCCTTGTACCCTGCATTCACAAATACATTCTGCACACGCAGATTTTTCACGACTGCTTTTTTGCTTGACGTTCCGCTGATGGAATCAAACAGCGATGCTCTTAACCCGTGGATCACCTGATTATTGCCATCCAGTTCTCCTTCAAAGCGCTTCATAATATAGGACGTCTGACCTTCTGCGAGTTTTACCTGCTCCAGTGAAATATTATTCATCAAAATGTATTTTCCGCTCGGATTCTCTGCGATCTTCATAAAGTCTGCCGGAGTACGGATTGCCGTATATCCTTGCGGCACTTCTGTCTTCAACTGTTTATGTGTCGTTACTGCCGAACCTTCCGGCAATGGCGGAAGCGGTTCTGCGTCTGCTACCCAGCTTAATGTCGGATGGCCTTTTTTCTCAACAGATGTAAAGTTCCATTTTGAGCTGTCGAATTTCAGAGTATCCTGATAGAACGATGTTTCTTTATACCTACCCGTCTCATCCAAGTAACCTGAAACTACACTGCTTCTTACACTGACATTCGCTTCATAACAGTTCTGCAAACCAAATCTTATCGGCGATTCTGAGTTCCCTTTTGTCGCAAAACGATAAGCCTGACCGACACTTCCATGATCACTGCTTACTCCCGCTTCACCGATTGCAATGCTGTTTTTCATCCATGTGCTCCACGAATAATCATATCCAATCATTCCTATGAATCCTGCTCCGTCTGTCTGACCGGAAATTGCTTTTGTCTTCATGTTAGAAACAACTTGTTTCACTGTATTTTCAGGTCCATTATCCATATTACTATTATATCCGAATACACCGCCCTGTGTCTCGCCATTTACAGTTATCTCGCCGCCGACATAGCAGTCGCTGATATGGCATCCGCCCTTTAAGTCGGCGATCAAGCCGCCAACCATCGCATCATTCTGTCCATGTATCGGTCCATACGGATTGACATTTAATCCTTCCGCCCACACTTCGCTTACGGTTGAATTCTGTGCTGTTCCTGCAAGCGCTCCTGTATTATTACCTCCTGCGACGAGGATGTTTTTGAGCGCTACTTTTGAAACTGTCGCGCCGCTTAATGTTTTCGCAAATGCATTTGCTCCTTGGTTCTGACTCCAAGCTTCTACTTTAACGTCTGTCAGTTTCAGATTTTCAACTTTTCCTGACAATGTGTTAAACAACGGCGCTCCGTAAACTTCTCGGATCGTCAGCCCGTTTCCGTTCAGTTCTCCTTTGAAGTTGCCGAGGAATGAGCCGTCCTGCGGCTCTGCATCGTAAAGTGAAATCGAGCTCATTAAAATATATTTATCCGAACTGTCTCGGATCGCGAGCAGTTCTTCTGCCGTTCGGATCTCTGTATATCCTTCCGGAGCTGTTTCCTGCATAGGTATTTCTTCTTCAGGCGTCGGCGCTGTCTCCGGCGCTCTCACGTCTTCTTCCGGCATCGTCTTCAAGCTTGGCGTTCCTGTTCCTGCCACATCCGACAGATCCCATACGTCCTGAGACAAGCCCATCTCATTTGTATAGAACTCTGTACCGCAAAGCGCTTCGTGCGTCACACCTTTCGGATCGTTTGCTATGCTGTCGTATCCCGGCGTATCTGTGTTAATAAAGCAATTTGTAAATGCCTTTAGTTCATTCAGATTAGAGCTGTTATCCATATGCGTCAGCTTATATCTTGTTGACGACGGATCTTCCGGATAGACGCCGCCTGCCGCCGTACTATATTGAATCTTGCTGTCTTCCGATGCCTGACCGATAAACGCCGCCGTATTTTGCGGGGAAACAGTATACGGAATATCCAGCTCTGCATCTGCGAATACTTTCTGTGCGGTGATTCTCTCAGCGTTTCCTATGAATCCTCCCACATAAGCGTTCGACGTTGCCACTTCTGTATCTGTGATCAGCACATCGAAAATTTGAGTTCCTGCCGCATTTGCCGCGAACACACCTGCATAATCGGCTCTTGTCGTCACGTCTGCGTTCTGTACACTGATCTGACTGAATGTCGATCCTGTATCTTTTCCAATCATACCTGTGTACCCTGCGCCTCGCAGTGTAATTCCGTTGAAATGTACGTTTTTCACATTTGCACTCTGCGTCGTTTCCGCAAGCACATTTGCTCCTGCTGTTTCATTATCCACAAGAATATTTCTAAATTCAAGGTTTTCTACTTTTCCTGAAAGCTGTTTGAACATCGCGCTCTTCATGCCGCTTACTTTGTGGCCGCCTCCGTTTATACTTCCTGTAAACGTCTCTGTCACAAGGCACGTTCCTGCCTGCGCTGTTTCTTCCGCATGATTTTCCGCGCTGTTTTCCACGCTGTCAGCCGCGTTTATATCTGCGTTGTTTTCTATGCTGTTTTCCGCAATGTTTTCTGTAATTTCTGCCGCGCCGTACTCTGTGAAATCCAGATCTGCCGTGATCGTAAATCTTCCTTCCGGCAGTTTGTTCAGCTTCCGGATATCCTGCGGTTTTTGAATTTCCACAGTCATCGGAGATAAGTTCACATTGAACTCTTTCAACAACGGATATCCGTTCGTCTCTGCATTCTCTACATCCCATACGGATATATCTAGCTTAAGTGTTTCTGTATAGAACGCTTTCGTCCACACTTCTTTTCCGATCGTTTTCACGCCGTTTGCTTCTGCCGCAGAGCTGATTCCGTCTGCTGCCGACAACTCATAAGCATTTGTAAACGTGATGTCTGTTTTTGCCAGTTTATACATGTTTTCTGCGACGTTTCCTATTGAACAGATATTTTTGTAACTATTTTCACCTGTACTGTTCACAAGGAATCCTGCGCCGTCTGCCCCGTTTACGTCTATGTTTGCATAGATATTTTCCATAACCGAATGGTGGGACGTTTCTGCGAAACCGGACGCTGTCGAAACTGCATTTACTCTTCCTTGAATGAAAATATTTTTCACAGTTGAGTCTGTCACAGTTCCTGCGAATCCCGCCGCTTTTCCTGCTGTACTGCTGATGCTTCCGTTTGCGATCATGACTTTTTCAACAGTTGCGTTTGTCATCGTATTCGCAAATATACCGACAGTCGTATCTACGCTGTTTCCGATTTCAATCGCACCTGCATCAATGGCTACATTCGACACCGTACCGCTTAACTGACCGAACAGCGGCGCTTTCAGACCGGTGATCTTATGATTCTCTCCGTCGAGCACACCGGAAAATTCCGGTATCACGCTTCCTGTCTGTTCTGTTCCTGACAGATCGATGTCTGCTTTCAGACGGTATTCCTGAGTCGGGAAGTCTTTCATCTTCATGAAGTCCTCCGCCGTTTTTACGGAGATGACCTCTCGCTTCTCCATTCCTTTCAGTTCCGGATAACCTTTCATCGGAACTAAACTCAAGTTCCATGTCTCTTCGTTCAGAGTCATTGATGTTTTGTAGAAATCTGACGTTGCCGCCTCTTGAGACGTTACTTCACGCAAGATCTCCTGTCCTACGCCGTCTGTGATATTCGATACTCCGCCTGCGTTTTGGATAACAAAACTGTTTTTCACCATCGTTTTCAGCGCGTCCGGCGTACCGATGAAGTTATAAAGCTGTTCGCTTGTTTTATTGTCTACTTTTCCTGCCGCAAATACATATTCTACGCTGCTCTTGCCTGTAAGATTGCCGATGAATCCGGCGCTCTGCGTACGGTTCTTATCGTCTGTGTATGTATTAACGGTCATATCCGCATCGCTGTACACGCGACTGATCGTCACGTTTTTGCCTTCTCCGATGAATCCGCCGCAGTCTGTTCCGCTAAGTGCAACACTGCTTCCGATTACAGAGACATCCTGAATCTGCGACCCGGATGCGCGGCCTGCCAAAACGGCGTTATAATTTTTCGTACCTGTAATCTGCGCATTGCGGATCTGTATTTTCGAGAAAACAGAGCTTGTATAATCATATCCTGTCACTACCGCATTGTAGCTCACTCCGCTGACTTTGATATCCGCCAGGTTCAGGCTTTCAAAGACAGCGTGGTTTGATTCTTTTGTGATAACTGCGTTTTTGCTGCTTTCTTCTGTACTGTTGATCTCTGCATTTTCGATCTTCAAGTTGCGGACTGTTCCTTCCTGAACTTTTTCAAACAATGGTTTTTTCAGTCCTTTGATCGTGAATCCGCCTCCGTCGAACTCTCCTTTGAAGATGCCTTTGACAACCGCCGTCTCTGTCGTTACGGATGACGCGTCAATATCGTTTTTCAGCACATATTTTGTATATTTGTTCTGTCCGACTGTTTTTAATTCTTCTAAAGTCTTAATTTCCTGAACGGTTTCTTTTTTCTGCTCATTGACAATGATCGTATACTGTTTTGTCTTTCCGAACCAGTCCTTTGTCTCGCCTTCTTTATTTACGATCGTAAGATCGGAAACGTAAGAGTTGGCGATCTTTGCAAAGAGCGGTCCTTGCGCGTCTGTAATCTTATGACCGTTCCCCTGCAGTTTTCCGATAAACGTCTTGTCAATATAAACTTCTCCTGTCAGATTAATGTCCGCCATAGAAATGTCCTTTTCAAGAACATAGAATCCGTTCGGGTTCTCGTTTATCTTCTCGATCAGCTCCTGCCCTGTGGAAATCGTTACCGCATGTCTTGACTCTGCCGTATCTGCGTAAACCGGACTTCTGAACTCATCCGTAATTCTTTGCAGATAACGGAATACGTTTTCTCTTGATTCTTTAATATTGTTGAGCGTATTGTTTCCGGTTGAAACGCCGGAGTTAATACCATTTCCGTAATTGATCATATTTTGTTTCAAATATTCGATCAGCGCTTCCTCGTCAAAATATGCGTTGCCCTGTTCTTTCTGCTTTTTGATCTTTTCTTCGATCTCTTTATTTTTATTCTTTCTGTATGTTTCAAAGGAGAAATTCTCATCCTGCATTTTCTTTTTGAAATATGCAAGATCTCCTGTCTGTGTACGGTTACTTAAATACTCTACAAGACCGTCGCTGTATCCGTACAGTCCGCCGAGTTCGTATCCGTTTCTTCTAAATGTCTGGGCATTCGGCGTTCCTCCGTCAACGTAAGGCACGTACCAGCTTGCATAGCACACTCTGTCGATCTGATATGCCCCGAGATTATTCACGCCGACATCGTTCATACTTCTAAGATCGAACCGATGTCCCGGTCTGATCGTCAGCTGATTATCCCAAAGATCGTCCAACGTCTTAAGATTCATATTCTCAAGCTCGGCGGCGCCGATCGTTCTCCATGTACTGTTTGACTGATTCCGACTCTGGTAATTGTTCGTCGTTCCATATCTGTGCTGCGATGTGATCGCCGACTGCTGTGCGGGCGTCAACTCCAGGTACGCTTTGCCCTGAAGATAATCCAACGTATAGATCGTCTCGAACACTTCTTTGTAATAGCTTTTAAATTCTTCCTGTGTATTGATTCTGTCCGGAGTCAGGTTTGTCACCATCGAGCCGTCTCTTGCATACGTCTTCATAAAGTTCATGTTGTAATCGACGTTTGCCTGGTTCGCATATCCGTTAGAATAGTCCTCTCCGTTACGTCCCGGACGTTTTCCTTTATTCTCCATCCAGATCCACATATCTGTCACATGACCCATCTCATGGTTTAAGACGGTCAGATCTCCGATAAAGTTAGAGCTGTTATAATAAATGTAATCATAATTCGGATTTCCGAATATTACGGCTACCGCTCCGTTGTTGCTCTTCCACATCGTCTGCAGCGGTTTGTAAAATTCCTGAAATACATCCTGACTGTGATCTTTATTTGCAGAGGAATCGACGATCAGGAATTTACTTTTATTAATTGACTGTGCTCCGTTTTCTGCAACGTCCACGAAGTTATCATAGCTTGTCTTGAAATCATTGATCTGATTGATCACCTGCTGCTTCTTCTGCTGTCTCCACTCATCTGTATTCTGATATCCGTTGTAAATCTGCAAGTTTCCATATACAAGAGATGTCGGGAACGATGCCAGATACAAGTTCTTCGATGTCTTATAAGACAATACCGGAAGGATCAGCTCGTTGTTTCTCTGTACCGTATTGTTTTTCAGTATTCTCCATAATCTGGAATCGATCTTCGGATTATTCGCTCTTGCTTCTACGATGAATCCGCCCTGGAAATTATCAATGATCCAGTCGTTTACATCCGTGTATCCTGCGTATGCAGTCATAAAATATTCTACGAAAGAAGCGACGTTTGAAATTCCCGTATACTGTGAGATCCGGTTGATGTAGAAGGACGGCGTACTATTTCCCTGACGTCCCCCGCTGCTGCTAAGCTGTACGATCTCTGCCACAAGATTGCGCGGAGATTTGCCCGATTTTAAGATCGAGTTGTCAAAAAGCACAACGTCTCTTATATTAATACCGCCGATCTGAAAATCGTACCAACGGTCTATATAGTTATACGCATAGAGGAAGTCCTTCAGATATCCATTTGCGATAAGATTTTCCTCTACCATCAGTTCTGCTGCTTTATTTGTAGTATTTACCGGATACTGCGGATTTGATGCCGCCATGGAAATAAGCACCTGCTCCATCTCTGATTTGACAACATTGTTATAATTTTTCCGGTATACCGACAATACAGAAGCGCTGTCTTTTTGAGAAACTCTCGTTTCAATATCTCCGTCAAAATCATATCCCTTTGCCGCAGTCAATAGTTTATTAAACTGCGTTGTTGTCGTACTGACAACATAGTTTCTAAAGTTAAAGTGAACAGGGATCTGCGCTACTTTGTACGAAGCAATATTTTCCCTTGTATCAATATATGTAATATTATAGATCAACGGTGTTGTTTCATCTGTAAACTGAATACGGATCTTTTTTATATCCTGAACTGTCTTATCGGATAATGCCACAATTCTGTTGCCACGGTCATCCATCGGATAGACCGCAAGCACCGTCTTTTTATTTAATACATGCGACGGATCAACCTTATTTCCGTCTTTGACGATCTGTTCATATGTATAGAACGGCATAAACAACCGCAAGTTTTCATAAATCAGTTTTCGATCTGCCTGATAATCCTTTACAGATTCCAGACTGTCCATAGCCGCAATCTCTTCTGCATTTTTCTGCGCGATAAAACTGATCACTTCTGCCGGAGTCTCTCCTGCCATCTGCGGCTCTTCCGTTTCTTCATCCTGTACCGGCGCCTGTATGTAAACTACTTCTTGCGAAGACGCGTTGTTTGAATCTCCTTCCGAGCCCTCTCCTTTTGAAGTATCTTCTTCCTCAGCTCCGTAAACATCACCTTCTGCCTTTAAACGAGGTCTTTTTCCACCTGCCACATCATCCAGATACCAGATCTTCTCATCCCATTTAAGTGTATCTATATAGAAGGTTTTATTTGTAATCTGCGCTGCTGTCGCTTTATCGATTTTTCCTGTATGTTCAGGAGTTTGAGTTCCCTCATCATTTGAAACGCTTCCTGTATACTCGTAGTTCTCTGTATAGTTCGTTAAAACATTTTCCGCCGTACTGTTTCCTGCAAAAGAATATTCCTTCGGACCAAAGGAAATATTGTGCTCTGCTTTTGTAACCGCTTCTGATCCTACTCCGCTTTCTGCAACGAAATTACCGACCATACATGCCGTTTTCGCCGCTTTTTCAGATGATTTTTTCGGTGTCTCTTCCGGTTTTTCCTCTGCCTTTTGACTTAATGTAAGCTCACTGAAGTTATTGATCAGCTCTGACTTTTTAATGACAGCCGCAAATCCGCCCTGCAGGTCGCCTTCAGTTGCTGCGAATGTCTCTTTATCCGCCGTTCTTCTTGCATAACTGTTTTTAACGACTGAATCTCCTAAAATCTCTGCCGCAAATCCACCTGCACGTTTTCCGTTTACTGTGGCGTTGACAGAACATTCTTCTACAGTTGTCTTATTCATACTTGCAACAAGACCTGCTACATTACTTTGTCCCGTAACGCTCATATCTCTGACATATACGTCTTTGATAAGAGTGTCTGCCTGTGAAGTTTTTGCCAGAGCCGCAACTTTATCTGTTCCCTTCTGATTGATCTCGCCTTGTACAAGCTTCACGTTTTCAATCGTCGCTCCATCTAACGTATCGAACAACGGAATCTTCTGACCGATGATCTGATGGCCGTTTCCTTTTAATGTTCCTTTAAATATTCCCGGGATAACCGCTGTTCCCGACGCTGATTCCGATATATCGATATCTGTAGTCAGAACATACACACCTGACAAATCATTTTTAATATTCTTCAGGTCGGCTGCCGATGCGATTTCCTTTGTCTGGAGCATTGTCGTCATATTTGAGTCATTGTTTCTAAGGATTGGAGTTTTTCCTTCTTTCAGAGGAGCAAAATCCCAAACGTCTTCACTCCAGCCCATGTTCGTGTAAAACTCTTTTTGTGAAAGTTTATCCACTGTAACATCTGTGATCTGAGTCAGATTCGTATTTCCGGTACGACTACTCTCTCTTTTCAGTCTGCTTTCTCTTAAACTATAAAGATTTTCAATCTGTGCCGTAGTATATTTGATAGTTTCAGTTGATCCATCAAACTTATATCCTGCATTTCCGGTACTGTATGAAACATTGCTCTTTAGTACACCTGTCGCATCAGCCTCTCCTATATATCCGATGAATCCTCCTGGCTGTCTGTTGGTTCCAGTCAGTTCCATATTGATAGCGGCATAACAATTTGTTACTGAAAAGTTTGTTTTACAGTTATGCCATCCGATCAGTCCGCCAAGCGCCCCATTCGTTCTATTTCCTCGAATTGATCCAACAGCATATGAATTTTCTACAATATTAGGACCTTCATTTTGATTGGACATTTGACCGATTAGTCCGCCCGTCGTATTGAAAGATCCTGTAATCTCCAGATTAGCAGAGCATTTACTTACTTTCGCATAATCCATACGCCCTACAAGACCTCCGAGAAGTTCTCGGCTGTTTGTACTTTTCAAACTTCCACTTACATGTACGTTCTCGATCACAGCATCTTTCTGAGCTTTATTCGCTATTGTTCCACCACCTGCATCTTTATAACTGTTTACTTTTGTAATGGAAACATTTTCAAGTTTAACATTTTGTACCTTACCTCCAGAAACCGTTCCGAACAGAGTTGTTGTCAGACCTTTGATCTTATATCCATTTCCGTTAAACGTACCGCTAAATGTCGGAACAAGGTAATCATCTCCCTGAACCATACTTGCGTCTATATCATGCTCCAGAGTATAAGTTCCGCCTGGATTTGCCTTCATTTGATCGATCAGCGACTGCATCGTAATATATTTTGTAGATACTTTATCGTTAGACTTCGTACCAAACTCTACAACCGCGCCTTCGATCGTTTGTCCTGCCTGAGAAGTAGTATAATCTTTTCTGTCAAGTTTAAAACTTACTTTTCCTGTTTCTGTCTGCGGTGCGATCACTTCCGTAATTCCCGCAAATATCTCAGGCTGATCTTCCATCTCAACTTTCACAAGATAATCTTCTTTTTTAAATTCTGTAAGATTAAACTGTGATACTTCTTCTACAGTTTCCACTCCGGCTTCTGACGTTGTCTTATGGTACAGTGTCACACCGGACACTTTTCCAAGACGAAACGAGATCTTTTTTTCTTCTTCCGGCAGTTCTTCCGGCGTATCTACCGGAGCGAGAATGTTATCTTGAAGCCACTGTTTTGTCTCTTCCGTCTCTGTAGTTCCGTTTACAGCCTCTTCTGCAATCCGATATACCTGACGGTCGATTTCACTCTCACTGTATACAACTTCTGTCGTTGTTTTTTTCTTTCCGCCGTCTTCTGTCACAGTTCTCGTGATTTCTGCATAAGCTCTCGCCGCGTAATCATTTTTATATCTTTCTTTCGGCAGATTTGCCAAAACGGCTGTAAAGTAAATCCTATCATTGTCTTCTGAAAATTTCTTTACTGCCGGTACTTTTGCCGGCTTATAGACCGAGCCGTTATAAAGGTACTTGCCGTCAAGCGTCAATGCCTGACCTTCTGTCAAATACTTTTTCGGAAGCAGTACGATTCCATAACTTACCGTCGCTCCGCTTTTTTCCAACTCTTGAATATATGATTTCTTGATGCAGGCAACCATTCGCAGCCCCATCGGATCGATCGTACGAATCTGCCCTCCAACCATCTGTATGTTTACATCTTGTATCTGCGGCTCGGATGCCTTAACCGGAACGGTGAACTGCGTCAAAAGCAGCGCCGCCAGAAAAAGTATCCATAACCCTAATCTCTTTCTCTTTTGATTCATCCCTCTCATATTCCTTCCTTAATATATACCTGTGATCCACCCCGGTTCATTCACCTGCGGCAATGCCGGTTTCTGCGGGGTTGACGGTTGTTCATCCGGTACGGACGGTTTCTCATCCGGTACGGACGGCTTCTCATCCGGCACAGACGGTTGTTCATCCGGTTTTGATGGCTTCTCGTCCGGTTTGGATGGTTTCTTATCCGGCTTCTTTGATGTATCTGTATCTTTTGATGACTCCGGTTTTTTTGCCCCGCCTGATTGCTTAGAAGAATCCGACTTTTGAGAAGAGCCTGACTTCGTCGAAGAATCTTCTTTCTTCTCTGTTTTCTCGCTCGTCACATCTTCTTTTCCCGACGCCTTTTCTCCCTCGAAAAGCTCCTCCAAATCTACAACATTGTCGCGTGAATTCAAGCTTTCAATTTCCGCAACTTCATCTGATACGATCTGCTTTTCATTTTCTTCTGCATTTTTGCCGTACATATTCCATACGAACAGACCGCCTCCTGCTAGCACACAGACTGAAAGTCCTACCGCAGCAGCTTGCACAAGTTTCTTGTTCTTCTGCATCTTCATGCTTTCCCTCCTTACAAAATATACCTTTACATAAATATAACCGGAGAGTTGTGGAATAGATCACGCAAGACTCCGGTTGTTATTCTGTTACACTATTTTTCCCATTTGATAATATACTTTCTTTTTTTACTTTCTGCAAGCGTTTTTTACAAAAAACAACGAATTTCCAGTATTTTACGAATAGTGCATCTTTCCCCTCTATTTCAGTTCCTTTGCCCCGCTGTAAAATTTCTATAATCCGGTTACGCAAACTGACTCATATAAAGAGCCGCATATTTCCCGTTCTTTTTCATCAGTTCTTCATGATTTCCGACTTCTTTGATATCTCCGTCTTCCATATAAAGGATCATATCTGCGTCACGGATCGTAGAAAGTCTGTGGGCGATCACAAAACTTGTGCGTCCTTTCATCAGTTCTGCCATCGCTTTTTGAATAAGAACTTCCGTATGGGTATCTACGTTACTTGTCGCCTCGTCTAAGATCATGATCTCAGGATCGGAAGCGATCGCTCTTGCGATCGTCAGAAGCTGGCGTTCTCCCTGCGAAATGTTCTCCGCTCCTTTACTAAGCGTCATATCGTATCCGCCCGGGAGTGTTTTGATGAAACTGTGGGCGCATGCCGATTTCGCGGCTTCTACTATTTTCTCTTTCTTCATATTATCCTCGGCATATCCGATATTCTCTCCGATCGTTCCTTCAAACAGCCATGTATCCTGAAGAACCATACCGAATCTGTCCCTTGGCATATCCGTGATCTTAGTTCCGTCCACTTTGATCGATCCGTTATTTACCTCATAAAAGCGCATCAAAAGATTGATCAGCGTTGTTTTTCCCGCTCCGGTAGGTCCTACTACCGCAACTTTCTGCCCCGGTTCTACCGTCAAATCGATCCCGTTCATCAAAAGATGATCCGGCGTATATCCGAACGTCACATTTTCAAATGTAACGCGACCGCTGCGGTCATCAGGTACGATGCACTGGTCTGAATCCGGAATTTCCTCTTCTGCGTCAAGCAGTCCGAAAATACGGTTTCCTGCTGCCGCTGCCGCTCCGAAACTTCCTACCATTCCGGCGATTGCGGAAAACGGCTCTGCAAAACGCCATGTATACTCCAACATAGCCTGTACGTTTCCGACTGCGATCTTTCCGGCGATCGCCCAGAGACATCCTAAAGCGGCGCAAAGAACATACCCAAGATCATTCACAAGAGTTGTAATCGGACTGATCGCCCCTGCTGTTGTCTCCGCTTTTCTTGAACTGTTTTTAAGCGCGTCATTCAACTGAGAAAATTTCTTTTTCGCACGTTCCTGATAATTAAACGTCTGCACAACGGACTGTCCGTTATACATCTCTTCTACATATCCGTTCAGCTTACCGAGAAGCTCCTGCTGTTCTCCATAATACTTTTCGCTCGCTTTCATCACTCCTGCGGCGCTCAATAGAGAAAGAGGCACCATAACAATCGGGATCAAAGACAGCTTCGGGCTGATCATCAGCATCATAATAAGTACGCCGATGGCAGTCGTAACCTGTGTTACGATCGAAGTTAAGTTCTGACTGATCGTATTGTTGATCGTATCTACATCGTTTGTAATTACACTGAGAATATCTCCGTGTGTATGAACGTCATAATAATTCAGTTTCAGCCGATGCATTTTCTCATCGATTTCCCTGCGGATCGTCTGCATCACATTTGCAGTGATCTTTGCCATACCGAATCCCTGCAAAAAGGAAAACAACTGTGATACAAAATATAACGCTACCAACGCCGCCAAAAGCCAGATGATCGTTTCCCAGTAAAAAACTTTATCGGCAATACTTGCAAACAACGTCGTCGTCACCTTTCCTACAAGAAACGGAGCAAGAACCATAAAGGCAGTGCTGATAACTGCTGAAAGCAGTACAAAAAATAACCGAAGTCTGTACGCTTTTAAATAGCCCAGCAGCCTCTTAAATATTGTCGTATTTTTCATATCAAAGCGCCTCCTTTCCTAACTGAATCTCTGCAATTTCCCGATAAAGCGGACAAGTATCCAACAATTCCCTGTGCGTTCCGTTTCCTACGATCTGCCCGTCGTCAACTACTAATATCCGGTCTGCGTCAAGAACTGTGCTAATCCTTTGCGCTACCATGATGACCGTTGCATCTTCGATGCTTTCCTTCAGATTCTGACGGAGCTGACGGTCAGTCTTCATATCTAAAGCAGAAAAACTATCGTCAAACACATAAATTTCCGGTTTTTTCATCATCGCTCTCGCTATCGCCATACGCTGACGCTGCCCGCCGGATAAGTTCGTGCCGCCCTGGGCGACCGAATCGTGATATCCTTCTTTCTTCTTACAGATAAACTCATCCGCACAGGCAGTCTTTGCCGCCTGTTTCCAGTCTTCTTCCGTTCCGTTTTCATTTCCGAAATTAAGATTATCTGCAATATCTCCCGAGAAAAGAACATTTTTCTGCGGTACGTATCCGATCAAAGAACGAAGATCTTCCGTGCGGTATTCTTTCGCGTTCACTCCGTCGATCAGCACTTCTCCGAACATCGGATCATAAAGTCTGGGGATCAGTTTTAATATACTTGATTTTCCCCGTCCCGTTCCTCCGATGATCGCCGTAACTTCTCCCGAACGGGATTCAAAACTAATATCTTTCAGGATCGGCTCATCCGCTCCCGGATAAGCGAATGTCACATGACGAAACTCAACCGTTCCGCGCACCGGACGATTTTCCATCTGAAACTTTCCACCCCGTATCGAGCTGTCTGTCTGCAAAACTTCCGCGATTCGTTTCGCACATGCATAACTTGTAGGAAACATCATAATGACAAGAGACAGCATCATCACAGATGTAAGTACCATACTGATATACTGGCTGTTTGCCACTAAAGAACCTACTTCCATAGCGCCTGTACTTACATAATATGCGCCCATGCCCAATACAGCCGCCGTCGTCACTCCGAAGATCACACTGATAGCGGGCATCAGAAGGCTTGTGATCCGCCCTGCTGCCATTGCCGTCATCGCATAATCTTCATTTGCCTCTTCAAAACGTGCATTTTCTGTCTTCTGCTTATTAAACGCGCGGATCACGCGTACTCCTTCCAACGATTCCAAAAACAATCTGTTGATCTGATCGAGCTTTTTTCTCAGACGGATCGAATACTTCGATGCCAGTACCATGATGATCGTCAATACAGTCAGAAGAACCGGTATCGCGACAAGAAGAACCGAACTGACTTCTCCTCCCGTAGCTGCGGAAAACACTAGTCCTGCCGCAGCCATCATAGGCGCAAGCAATCCGACTCTAAGCAGCAATGTCAAAAAGTTCTGTACATTCGTAATATCCGAAGTGCTTCTTGTGACAAGACTCGCTGTTCCGAACCGATCCATCTCTGCCGCCGAGAACTCCTGCACTTTAGAAAAGACCTGAGTTCTAAGCTGTGCCGCAAAATCTGTAGAAATATAAGATGCAATCTTAACAGAGAGAAAACTGATCACGCAGGAAAACAATGTTACTCCCGCCATGATCACGGCATACATCCAGACAATACGGTTTTCTCCTTCCGCCACGCCATGGCTGATCATCTGTGCCAAAAACGACGGTAAAAGCATCTGCCCTACTGCCGACAGCAATACAAGCAAAAACAACTGAACGATCTGACCCGACCTTAACTTTACTTTTGAAAATATTGTTTTCATCCCTGGTCAGCCTCCTCTCTTTTCTTATGCGGCGTTTTCTCTGCCACTTTGATCTTGGACAATCTGAACATCACCGTTCCAAGCGCATATTTCTGCAGATCTATATACGCTTCTTCCGAAACCTTTTCTCCGAAATTCATAATCTCCATTTCCCCGCTTGCTCCCGTTATAAAAATATCAGACGACGTAAATCCGTTTTTCAAATAAAATTTTCTGCGGGCAATCCTCTGTTCTTTGTTCTCTGCCTTATCATCAAGGCGCTCGATCAGAAGAACAATTTTTTTATCTTTGTACTGCCTGCACACATTCTGCATAATATAACTTCCGGTTCCTCTGCTGCGAACTTTAGATGACACTGCCAGATAATCTGCCATTACCATATCTTTATATGGAATAAGGACGATAAATCCCAACACCTGTTCACCTTCGGTTGCTGCCATAACAACCGCTTTTTTCGTTTTTACGGAATGCCGCAGTGCAAAATATGGTTTTCTCTCCCGCTTCGGAAATGCTTCCATATAAATTGTTTTTATCTCTTTCCACTGTTTCTCCTCGGCACATATAAACTCCATCCCGATCTCCTTTCTGCGCTTTATCATTGATTTTCTTCTTTTCATCATGTATCATATAATGTACAGTAACTGTACAGTCAAGGAGTTTTTTATGAATCGAAAAAATTATTTATATTCTTCCGGGGAATTTGCAAAACTGACCGGAGTCAACAAACGCACGCTGCACTATTACAATGAAATCGGGCTGTTCCGCCCCGAAATTATCGGAGAGAACGGATACCACTACTATACATGCTTTCAATTTACAGAGTTAGAACTGATCCTTACATTGCGCAAGATCGGTCTGTCCATAGACGAGATCAAAGATTACTCATCCCGCCCTTCCGACGAATCTTTTACAGAGATGATGACAAAAAAGAAAAAGCTGATCGACGAGTCCATCGAACAGCTTTTATCTGCACAGGCTTTTTTAGAACAAAAAGCAGAGAGATTAAAAATAGGAATGTATTCGCAGCACGGAACGATCGAACGCTGTACGCTGCCCGAGAGAAAGATCATCTTCTCATCCCCTATTTCGGGAGAATACGACGAAGACGATTTTTCCATCGCCGCGGAGTTCTCTCTCCGCCTGAAAAAATTATTTCATCTTTATGACAATTTCGGAAGCTGTATTTCCATAGAAGATATCCAAAAAAACAGTTTTAACAGCTATCACTCCTTCTTTGCATACTGCCCGCAAACTTCTGACGTATATGATGAAATCCTGCCTGCCGGAACATATCTGCGCGCTTTTTGCATCGGTGACTGGGGAAAACTTCCCGAAATCTACCGCTCGATCCTTTATTATGCCCGCAAACACAATCTGACGCTTACAGGGTATGCATACGAAGAAGGACTAAATGAAATGTCTATCAAAGACCGAAGTGATTACATTACGATGATCACAATTAAATGTGACTGACTGCGATCTTGATCACATTATCTTTTCTATTTTCAAAAATATCATATGCCTGTTCTATTTCTTCCAGCGGAAATGTATGTGTGATAAGCGGCGTTGTGTCGATACGTCCCTGCTCGATCAGTTTCAATATCTCATCGCAGTCACATCCGTCTACGCCTCCTGTTTTGAAAATAAGATTTTTCCCGTACATTTGCGGAAGCGGAAGCGTCTGGTTTTCTTCATAGAGCGCCACGACTGTGACAATCGCATTCGGGCGCGCGACCTTCCATGCAAGTTCAAATGTATCCGAGCTTCCCGCCACTTCCAAAACTCGATCCGCCCCGTTATGCCTGCTGTTTTCTTTCACGAATCGTTCTGCATCCGTCTCTTTCGGATTCACGACAAGTACGTCCGGATAATGTTCCTTTACAAATGCGATCCTCTTCGGATCTACTTCGCATAAAATAATCTTTTCGGGATTCTTAAGCATCACGCACAAAAGCGTACAAATTCCCGTAGGTCCTCCTCCGATAATGACGACCGTATCCTCTTCTCCGATCTCTGAAATCCGCGCCGCCCAAAACCCGGTTGCGAGGACGTCTCCTACAAAAAGAGCGGCTTCATCCGTCACCGAATCCGGAATCTTATTTAACCCCTGCTCGGCATAAGGAACACGGACATATTCCGCCTGCCCGCCGTCGATCCGGCATCCGAGCGCCCAGCCGCCGTTTTGATCCGTACAATTATTCACAAACCCATTTTTACAGAAAAAACATTCCCCGCAAAATGTTTCGACGTTTACAGTGACACGATCTCCGGGTTTTACCTTTGTCACACGCCTTCCTGTCTCTTCCACGATCCCGACCATCTCATGACCGACCGTTATCCCCGGAACTGCTCTCGGAACGGCGCCGTGTTTGATATGGAGATCGCTGGAACAAATACTTGCCAAAGTCACACGTACGATCGCGTCGTCCTCACTTTGCAGCGTTGGTTTTTCTTTCTCTTTCAAAACAAACTTTCCGTTTTCTTCATATGTGTATGCTAACATTTCTCCTGTCTGCTCCTCTTTCCTATGCTATTCTTATCATGCTTATGCTAACGTCATAAATGTAAGGACGATTGCCAGAATCCAGTTTACAACGGCTATACATATTCCCGCGATACTTAAGACTTTTCCTGCCTTTGCCATGGCTGTTCCTGACAGATCATTTCTTTTCCGCACTCTTACAAGCGATACAGTCCCCAGAACGATCCCGACGATCGGAATCCAAAGTGCGAAAATAACGCTCACAATACCGAGCACAAGCAACGAGATGCTTGTGTCGTTTCCCGTTTTATCCGATGCCGGATTTTTCTCACGTTTCGCCATTGCTTTCCTCCAATATCATATTACGGCTCATATATACATATGAACCGTAATATTTTTTCATTCATTCTATTTTCTTTTTCACAAACTTTTCTGCCGTCGTCTGTTCCCCAACAAAACGACCGCAAATGAATCGGCAGAACACTGCCTGCACGATACGATCCAGACATTACGCGATCTCATACCAGATGATCTGGTTCGGCTCAAGAGCAAGCTCAAAGCTGCTTCCGTCTCCGCGGTAGATCGTTGTCTGCTGCGGCTCATCCGTATTATTTACAACACAGTATTTGTTGTTCTTCGGATAAGCATGTACATCTACATTATAATTTGTACTGAACCATCTGTTCAGTTCATCTTCGCTGTGTGTGCTCCAAAGCACTGCACGGTAAAGTACACGGCTGTTCTCGAAGCTGTACGGAAGTCCGCTGATATAAACAGCGCGTCCTTTTCCGAATTCGTTTACTGCCATCTGTACTTCTTTTTCTTTCTGCACAAGGATCGTTGCACTCGGAAGAGCATAAATATTCTTCTTGCCTTCTCCGAAATCTACTTCTTCAGAATCTTCCAAAATGAAGTGTTCATGCTCATCCCAGTTGTATTTGTCGTATCCGAGTGTGAAGCCCGTTTCTTCCTCTACACCGAATACGTTAGCAAGCTGGAAGAAATGTCCCTGATACTGATGACCGGAAGGTTCGCCGACACCGATAATTCCTCCGCCGTTGTAAACGAATCCGCGGATCGCTTCGATGATCTTCGGGTTTTCCCACCATTCTCCTCCTGTATGCGCCGTATCTGCATCCCCGACATTGATGATCACATCGATATCGTCAAGGATCGCCGGATTATCCAGAATATCCTGGAAGTTGATAAATACAACGTCAAACGGCGCTCCTGACAGCGACTCGATGATTCCTGCATATGAATAGTTCTGTTTCTGATACAGTGCATGATGTACCATATGGCATCCCCATGCTCTCATCTTGCCCCAGCAGTTAAGCACTGCGACTTTCTTCACGCAGTACGGTGTCGTTCCTTTTACATTTGCATAAAGCGTACGGAACTCGTTGCATACCTGCTCTACATAATCAAGGAATTCCGGGAACTGAAGCGCAAGTTTAAGATAACCGCCGTATCCGATACGATCGATCGGTTTTCTAAGGATTGCTCTTCTTGCTGTCACCCAGTTATATTTTGCTTCTTTGACCGGATCTCCGTTCTCGTTGAACACATCCGGGAAGAAGTACGGCAACAGACGTCCTTCTGTATATTTCACTCCTTCGATATCACTGATCAGACGAAGCGTCGAACCGTTTCCTACGCTTCCTACAACAGCGTCAATACCAAGTGTTTTAAACTCTTCCATAAACGGCTCTGTTCCGATCCAGTGATCTCCGAGGAACATCATTGCTTTTTTACCACATTCGTGCGTGATCTCTGTCATCTCTTTTACGATCTTGGCAACTTCTCTTCTCTGGAACGCCTGAAAATCCTGAAATTCTTTGCTCGGAACACGATACTGATTATTGTAATATCCCTGATCGATAATATATTCCGCGCGGAACGGATATCCCACTTCTTCTTCAAACTGTTTTAAGATATACGGACTTACCGACGCCGAATATCCGTACCAGTCTACATATTTCTCACGGGCAAGCTCGTCAAATACAAGTGTAAACTGATGGAAAAATGTTGTAAAACGAAGTACGTTTACATACGGATGATCCTCAATAAATTTTCTCAGACGTTTCAATGTATACTCATGTGTCTTCGGCTGACGGACATCAAAGGTGATCTGATGCTCTACATCTTTCCAGTCATTTGTTACGGCATTGTACATATGCACCGGATCCCACATGATATAGGCGAGGAAGCTCACAGTATACTCATGGAACGGAACTGCCTTGATCGTAACCTTTCCTTCCTCTTCATTATAATCCCACTCGTCTGTCGGAACGACTTTTCCTGTCGTGCGGTCTACAACCTCCCACCAACGCTTAATGTCATCCCGTGTATTCGGACTGAGCATGTCAGGATAAAGACCTTTCATGATCTCAATCGACAGACTCTCGGAATCAGCCGTATAAAACGGCGTCATAAGATACATCTGCTGTATCTCTTCCGGATTTGCCTTCGCCCACTCATTGTCTTTTCTTGTCGTATAATATGTAGAATAAATTTCCGCGTCTGCGTCTTTGAGCGCCTCCGGAAAATCTGTACCGTCACAGTCTCTGATCGCATCTGCTCCCCAGCGCTTCATCAGTTCCAAAGTCTCGGGAACAACGTCGAGATCTGTAGGGATGGTCACAAGTCCTTTTGAATTTTCCATGAATTATACCCTCTTTGTTCTTTCCTGTTTTCTTTTTCTGTTTTCTGTTATATTTTGCTATTTATATTTATGATTATAAAAAGCAAGAAGTCCGATCAGACCCGCAAGTCCTGCAAGCATTGTCAGAAGCCCCTGCGGTCCGATATTTTTCTGACCGATAATGATAAGGGCTACAGACGCGATAAAAATAACAGCAACAATGATTCCTACTAAAACCTGTTTTGTTCTTTCATCCATAATATCAACCTCCTACCCCTTCAATCCGCCGAGTGTCATACCCTGTGTCAGTTTCTTCTGTACACAGATATACAAAATCAACGTCGGCAGCATAACGATAACAAGACCTGCATACATCTGACCGTATTGAACTGCAGATTTCTGCGCCGCCATCAAGTTCATAAGTCCTACCGGCAGAGTTTTCAGTTCCGGTTTTGTCAGAAGTGTCATTGAAATAATGTATTCATTCCAGAATGACAGGAAACTGAACAAGATTACCGTAACAATACTCGGTTTTGCCATCGGGAAAATAATCTTTACCATCGTTGTAAAGTAACTTGCTCCGTCTACATAAGCGGCTTCTTCAAAATCTTTTGCCAAAGATCTGAAATATCCGGACAAAAGATAGATCGTAAACGGAAGCGCCGTAGACGCATACACAAGAGCCAGCACAAACAGGTTGTTCAAAAAGAACGTACCTCCTGTGAGCTGACGAAGCGTTTTATCCCAGTTATTGAGCATAAGGAAGATCGGTACAACAATGTAACTTACGTTAATGAACAGGCCTGCCATAAAAAGTACGTTCCAGAATTTTGACGTTTTAAACTTGAATCTGGACAATACATATGCCGCCGGAAGAGAGATCACGATCAGCAAAAGCAATGCAAGCGCTGTTACGATCACTGAGTTGAGCATGTAAGTTCCCATGCTCGCCTTCTCCCACGCATCGATAAAGTTCTGGAAATAAATCTTCTCCGGAAGTACCCACGGACTTCCGTAAAACTCTGAATTCTGCTTAACAGATGCAACAAATACCCAGCCGACCGGAATGATAATTGTGATCGCAAGGAGAATTAATAAGATATATACTACCACTTTTGAAAGTGTCAATGGTTTTTTTGACTCTTTTACTTTTGTTTTTCCCATCTTGATCTCCTTCCCTTAAAATTCGATTTCCTGACGTTTTGTTGCCACATTCAGAATTCCCGCAAGTGCAAACGAGAAGAGGAATACCATAACACCGATCGCCATACCATATCCATAGGAAGAGTTCGTGTACGCTTCCTGATACATATAACTTAAGAATACATTTGACGCTCCGTCCGGTCCGCCGTTTGTCATTGCTTTTACAAGCAGGAAACTCATATTGATCGTACTGATAACGAAGAATGTAAGTGTTGTTCTGATGTTTGTCCAGATCAGCGGAATTGTGATCGTAAAGAACTGTCTGATCTTTCCCGCGCCTTCCAAAGCCGCCGACTCATAAAGGCTTTCCGGCACGTTTGCCATACTTGCCATATACATAACCATATAGTAACCGATTGCCTGCCATACAAGTGCAATCACAATACTGTAAATAACTATCTTCTGATCTCCAAGCCAAAGCGTCGGGTTTTCCGCTCCTTTGAACAGATTCAAAAAAGAGTTCAAAAGTCCAAGGTTCGGATCATAGATTGCCGAGAAAATAGCACTGATAACTACTACCGACAAAATGTTCGGAATGTAGAAAATAACACTGAAAAATGTTTTTCCTTTAATTTTTTCCCGTGACAAAATATAAGCAAATACAAGCGCAAATGTAAATGTTACAAGTGTAACAAGAACGATCAGCAAAATCGAGTTCTGGAACGCCTGATAAAATTTGTCACTCTTGAAAAGTATTTTAAAGTTGTCCAATCCTACAAATGTCTTATTATCTGTATATCCACCCCATTTAAACATAGACATACGGAAAATATCGATCGTAGGCAGGATCATAAATACGATAAACAATATCGCTGCCGGGGCAAGACAGCAAAATACAAACAGCCCTTTTCCTTTTCTTGCTTTCATTAATTCATCTCCTGTCAGGATAAAACGGGCGGTGAAAACAGATTCACCGCCCGCCTACACCTGTGATATTCTTCCGGTCATCAGAACCGGTAAATTTCCGGTGATTTATTTTTTATTTATTTCAGCGCTTCATGGAATTTAGCACTGTCAGCTTTGATCTGATCGATCCAATCCTGCTCTGTCTTGTCTCCAGTTACAAGAGAGTTAACCGGATCAAAGAATGTAGAACGTGTTGTAAGACCTTCGATCGGCTCTGTTGCTGCGAATGCATCCATAACTGCAACTGCGCCTGTGTCGTAGATTGAGTAATACAGTTTTGTATTATCATCTGTGATCATATCAGACATTCCTTCGATCGGCTGAACTGCTCCGCCTTTATCGAAGAAGATCTTAGCTGCTTCATCAGAGTACAGGTAAGCGATAAATTCTTTTCCGAGATCCTGCTCTTTTGCTTCTGCCGGCATCCAGATCTGCTCGAAGAATGTGTAAGAAGCTCTCTCTCCGCCTTCTTTAACAGCCGGAAGAGCTGTGAATCCCCACTCGAATCCGTCTGCTTTCGGAGCATCTTCCATCTCGCCGATTACCCAGTTTCCGTTCGGCATGAACAGCGCTTTGTTGTCAAGTACAAGCTGTTGGTTCTTACGGAAATCGTTGTCGTTTGCATTAGCCGGTGTTGTTTTTTCTGTATATGTAGCAAGTTTTGCAACAATGTCAAATGCCTGTTTAGCGCCTTCTGTATCCCAGATACCATCTTCATATGTCAGCGCTTTAGAGAAATCGTCTCCCATTGTCTCATGCATCAAAGCATAGAAGAATGCGTCAAAGTAACCTGTTGTCGGATATGTAAACAATGCGATTCCTTCTTCTTTCGCTTTGTCGCCAAGTGCCCACATCTCATCCCATGTAGTCGGAACATCCCAGCCTTTTTCCTCAAACAGTCCTGCATTGTAGAACAGTCCGCATGGGCCGTAGAACATCGGCATCAGATATGTTTTTCCGTCTCCGTACGGATTTGTAATTGTATTCTCAACGAATCCCGGAAGGATCTTGTCTCCTACAGTTACTTCTTCGCCCGGTACTGTCATATCAAGAACATCTGTCAGATCAACAAGGTTGTTGTCTTTTACGAATGTCTCTGTGATTCCCGATTCAGCTCCTACAGCTCTTAAGATCACGTCCGGATACTCGCCGGATTTCATCTGCGGGTTGATTACATCTTCGAGCTTTTTGTCGATTGTAAGTTCAACCTTAACGCCTTCGTGAGATTTCTCGAATGCTGAGCAAACTTCTTTCCACATGTCTGCGCCGTAAGCTGTTTCTACCGCTGCAACCTTCAGTGTTTTTTCGTCTCCACCTTTGTCAGCGTCTTTGTCGTCTCCGCCTGATGAACCACAAGCTGCAAGGCTGAATGCCATAGAAGCAACAAGTAACAGACTGATCAGTTTTTTCTTTTTCATAATCGTTGGTCCTCCTTTATTTAACGATTTGTTTCTCTTGGTCTTAGAATAAACGAAATCCGATAATTTTTCAATACCCATTCTTGTCCTTTTTTTTATAAATATTGCTTTTTTGTATTTCCCCCGACTTTTTTTGCGTTTTTCCGACAAAAACTTTTTTATATTTATTTTTTTGTGCATTATATATAATTTCTTTTTTCGCCGCTTCTACAATACATCCATTTTCCCTTGATTTTTTTTTAAGAATTCACTATAATAAACACATTAATTTTTTACTTTTTTAGTTAAAAACAAAATTTCTAAACTATTCCAGATAAACAACGGAGGCTGTATTTATGGGAAATATACGACATTCATTCAACACTTCTAATCAGGAAACAACATTTTCGCAAATGCCGTACCGCCTGCTCTACTCCAGTTATTCAAAGTACGAACAAGACTGGGAAAGCTACCCGCACACCCATTATTTTTCCGAGCTTTTTTACGTACTGAACGGATGCGGAAGCTTCATTGTAGAAGAAGAATCATTTCCGATCCGAAAACAGAATCTGATCATCATCAACCCGAGCATCCGCCACACGGAAGTTTCAGACAAAAATTCTCCCTTGGAATACATTGTCCTCGGCGTGGAGGGACTAAACTTTCTTATTTATAACGACAAAGAATATTTAAATATACAGTGCGAAGATTTCTCCGAAAATCTCGACTTCTACTTTCATACGATCCTCCGGGAGATGGACGAACAAAAAGAAAGCTACGAGACGATCTGTCAAAATCTTCTCGAAGCTCTCATCATTCAACTTTCACGACATACCGGATCGCCCGTAGAAATGCTTCCTTCCTCAAAAAAGATTACCCGCGAATGCAGTTACGCAAAGCGCTTCATCGATTCTAACTTCAGAGAAAACATCACTCTTGACACACTTGCGGAGCTGACCCATCTGAATAAATATTATTTTGCCCATACATTTACCGAAATTTACGGGATCGCGCCTATGAACTATCTTGCTCAGAAACGGATCTTCACAAGTCAGGAACTTCTTACTTCAACGGATCTGAACCAGGCAGCGATTGCAAAACAGTGCGGCTTCTCTTCTTCAAGCTATTTTTCCCAATGTTTCCGAAAAATATGCGGCATGACTCCTACCGCTTACAGAAAACAGTTTATACGTTGACAGACGACAATTACATAATTTCATTCATCCTGTTAGTACGCTCGCCGCGTCTTAACAGGATGATTCCTGCCGCATCCGCCATCGCCCAGCCGATCGGTATCGCCGTCCAGATCGCTCCAACGCCGAACAACGGCGCACATGCATAGGCAAGGACAACCCGTGTTCCAAGTGAGAGGATCGTAAGAAGAAGAGAAACTTTCGGTCTTTCCACTGCCCGGAAATATCCGTAGAGCAAAAACAGGATTCCGATCCCGCAATAACACGCTCCCTCTGTTTTCAAATACCCTGTTCCGATCTGAATGATCTGTGTTTTCTGCGGATCAATAAAAATCCCCATCAAAAACTCTGCTCCGAAAAAGACTGCCGCAGATGCCGCCGCGCAAAACATTATGACAGTCACGGCAGCGCTTTTTGTTCCTTTTCTGATCCGTTCTTTTTTATCCGCCCCATAATTCTGCGAGATAAATATCGAATATGCATTCCCGAATTCCTGTGCCGGCATATATGCCAATGTATCAATCTTTACCCCTGCAGCGAACGCCGCCATAACCGATGTTCCGAAACTGTTCACAAGTCCCTGAACCATAAGTATCCCGAAATTCATCACAGACTGCTGGATTCCCGTCGATGCAGAATAAGAAAAGATCTCTTTCAAAAGATCTGCCCTTATACCGATCCCCTCTTCTTTCATTTTCTTCATGTTAAGTTCCGGTTCTTTCACAAGAGCGTATAATGCGATTCCAAGTCCTGCCGCTGCCTGAGCAAGAACCGTTGCCTCAGCCGCCCCTTTCACTCCGCGCCCGAGTTTTGCGACAAAGAAAAAATCCAGTCCGATATTAAGCGCAGTTCCGACGCCGAGAAAAATCAGAGGAATCACCGAATTTCCCGATGAACGGAGCAGAAACGCAAAATAATTATAGAGAAAAACAAAGATCAATCCGGCGAGGATCAGCCCCATATAAGAGCGCATCAGTCCGTAAATATCCGCCGGAATCTGCATCAGCGTGAGAATCGGATCAAGGCACACATATGAAACAATCGTCAAAATCACTGTCACTGAAAAAATAAGCACAAACGATGAAACAATATATTCTTTTAGTTTTCTTAACGCTCTTCGGCCATAACAGATTGAAAAAAGCGCTCCGCTCCCCATACACATGCCGATCAGGATCGAATTTAAAAACGTCATAAGCGTATATGCGCTTCCGACAGCCGCCAGCGCTTCCGCGCCGACAAACCTCCCGACAATCCATGTATCTGCCAGATTGTAACATTGCTGCATGATGTTTCCAAGGATCATCGGCACGGCAAACAGCAGCATTACAGCCGTCACATTTCCTTTTGTCAGATTACGTTTTTTCATAGTTTTTTCATCCGATCAGTTCTTTCACAAATTCATCCGCCGGATTTTTCTTTACATTTTCCGGCGTATCGCACTGCGCGATCTTTCCCTGCTCCATCACAAGAACCCGGTCTCCCAATTTCATCGCTTCCCTGATATCATGCGTAATAAACACGACTGTCATTCCTAATTTTTTCTGTAATGCCAGAAGTTCATTTTGCATAGCCCGCTTTGTAATTTCATCCAGCGCCCCGAATGGCTCGTCCATCAGAAGAAGTTTCGGGCGGGACGCAAGCGCCCTTGCGATCCCGACTCTTTGCTGCTGACCTCCGGAGAGTTCTTCGGGATAACGGTCAAGCATCTCACGCTCCAAACCGACCAGACCGATCAATTCTTCCGCCAGTTTCCGGTTTTGCCGTTTATCCTTCTGTCCGCTTATAACAGGAACGTAAATAATGTTTTTTTCAACAGTCATATGAGGAAAAAGCCCTTTATTTTGTATCACGTAGCCGATCTTTCTTCGAAGCCGGATCAAATCTGCCTCTCCTACGTCTTCCCCTGCCGCATATACTTTTCCCGAATCCGGCTTTTGCAATCCGTTTATCATCCGAAGCATCGTCGTCTTTCCACATCCCGATCTGCCGATCACCGTCAAAAATTCGCCTTCTTCCACAACAATGCTCACATCATCCAATGCTTTATATCTGCCAAAGCTTTTCGTCACATGTTCCAGACGTATCATTTCCATACGCATTCATTCCCCTGTACTTTTTTGTTTCTTCTCGAAAGTTTCTTCAAACGGTTCTGTTCTCACGGTTTTCGGAAAATATTTTACAGTAACCCGGACGTTTTTAAAAATTCTTCCGCCACTTCCGCTTCGTCACGTCCTTCTTCCTCAACCTGATAATTCAGTTCCGCCATTTTTTGATCTGTAAGAATTCCGTCCATCAGCTCTAACGTCTCTTTGAGCTTCGGATATTTTTCAAGCGCATCTTTGCGGACAACCGTTGAACAAAAATAATTTACCTGATAAGACTTATCGTCTTTTAACGCTCTCACATCATCCTGACTGATCTGAGCGTCTGTCGTATACCCGTTCGTCACATCAATATCACCGTTTCTAAGCGCCTGATATTTCAAACCGATATCAATATCTTTGATCTCTTTAAACTGAAATCCATACGCCGCAGACATCCCCGGAAGACCGTCCGCTCTCTCGATATAATCCGGGTTTCCTCCGAAAACAAGCTGATCCGAAACCGCCGCCAGATCCGAGCATGTCTCAAGATTGTATTTCTTTGCCGTATCTTCTCTTACGACAACGGCATACGTATTGTTCTGACCATACAGCCCTACCCACGTCATATCGAATTTTTCTTCGTATTCTTCCTGAAGTTTTGCAAGCATCTTATCATCGCTTACTTCACCTGCCTTATGTCCGAGCACAAGAATCCATCCGCTGGATGTATATTCCGGATAGAGATCAAACTCTCCCTTTTCCATTGCCGGCTGGATATTGCTCGTTCCTCCGCCGATACCTTTTGTAAGTTCTACTTCATAACCTGCCTTCTCCTCGATAAGCTTTTTCAACATTTCTCCGAGGATAAACTGCTCTGTCATCGGCTTTGTGGCGATCTTAACCGGTTCTTGAGCTTCGTTTCCCGCACTTCCTTCTTTCTTATCTTTGCTTCCGTTTCCCGCGCATCCGGCCATCGAAAGTATAAGCGCGCCGGTCAGAAAAAGCGCCGTGATCTTCTTTAATCTCATCTTTTGCCTCCTTATTCATAGTGTCCTTTTATGATTTTCTGTTTATATTTTTCTATTTATATTTTTCTATTTATGTTTTTTTATTTATGTTTTCCTGTTTTATCTGTTTTTTATGCCTGTTTTCTTTTTCACTTTCCGTTCCAGCAATCCGAGCAAAAGATCGCTTACGATCGCCAGAAGCGCGATCAGAAAACTACCGCAAAACGTCATTGCCGAATCATAGATCGTAATACCTCTGTAAATCGCTACTCCAAGACCTCCCGCTCCTATAAACGACGCGATCGCCGACACAGAGATTGTCATAACGACCATATTTCTTACGCCTGCTATGATGACTCCCGCTGCCAGTGGAAGTTTGATTTTTGTCATGATCTGGAAGCGCGTGCTCCCCATTCCTTCCGCCGCCGCGACTACTTCTTCCCCGACGCCGGTAATTCCCGCATACGTATTTCGCACCATCGGCATGATGCCGTAAATCGTAAGAGCGGTTATCGCCGTCTTATCTCCGATCCCCAAAACCGGGATCAGCATTCCCAGAAGTGAGATCGCCGGAATCGTATAACCGATATTTGCGATCGTCAGAACGGGACCTGCCGCTTTTTTATGTTCCGAAATAAAAATCCCTAAAAGAAGTCCTATGATCCCCGCGCTCACAGCCGCCGTTAAAGCCAGCCCCACATGTGCCGCAAACAAATCCAGAAACCATTCTTTTCTCTCAGCATACAGTTGGATGACCTTTTGTAAAAATTCCACACCCTACTCCTCTCCGAGATAAAACACCCTGTAAAATGTTTCAAGCGATTCAAACAATTCTCTTTTCGTCTGCTGAAGCTGTTTGATCTTCAGCACACTTCCTATCTCATCAAAAGCAAAATCATTTTCTTCGTGCTCTACTTTTAACTCGAGATTTCCTTCTTCATCATATACGACAAGGAGAATGCCTCCCACATCTTCCGTATACAATACGCACATGATCTGCAGTTCCTGACGCACTGCTTCCGGCAGCGACTCAAACTGAGGATTCAAATAAAATTTCTGTTCATATGCGCTTGCCGCACAAAGCACAACCTCTTCTTCCATACATTACCTCTCTTTTTCCTGTTTTTTTCCGAACTTAAAATCTGCATTTAGTTCGTCTATACTCATCCATATCTCTCAGCTTATCCTATGCATGCATTTCTTATCCCGCACATGCATTTATACATAACCGTACACACCTCTGACCGAGACTTCTCCGGCATAGACATGTTCCGAAGTTCCGTCTTCCCTTCTCACGATCAACTCTCCGTTTTTATCGATCCCCAGCGCCTTTGCCTTATATGTTCCGCTTGGATCAAGCACAAGAACATCCCGATCCCGGTTGACAAGCATCGACATATACGTTTCCATCAGTCCGGATAAATCTTCCGTCTCAAGAAACAGGCGGTAATCTTCCTCAAAACATTTCATGATCGACGCAATGACAGACGCTCGTTTCACCATATGTCCGCATTCAAGATACAGCGATGTTGCATGATCTTTTAATTCTTCCGGGAACTTTTTTGTGTTTGCATTAATTCCGATCCCGACGGTCACATAATTGATATAATCGATCTGCGTACTCATCTCCGTGAGAATACCTGCCAGTTTTTTCCCGTTGACAACGAGATCGTTCGGCCACTTAATCTGAATATCCGGACAGGAAGCTCCCTCATTTTCAAAATATTTTTTTATTCCTTTCGCCGTACTGCACGCCGTCACGATCGTCAGCATAGACGCTTTATCCGGCGTGATCTTCGGTCTTAAAAGAACCGACATAAAGATCCCCGCTCCGGCAGGTGATTCCCACGAACGTCCTCTGCGCCCTCTTCCCGCCGTCTGCTCTTCCGCCACAGCCAGCGTTCCGGCTAAAGCGCCTTCATCTCCCATCTGCTTGATGCGCAGATTCGTTGAATCCGTCACTTTATAACATACGACATTTCTTCCCACCCATTCCGTATGCATACAGCTTTCCACTTCTTCTTTTGTCAAAATGTCGGGACTTTCCACCATGCGATACCCTTTGTTTCGCACAGCTTCCACCTCGTAGCCGTCTTCCTGAAGCCGGCGGATCACCTTCCAGACCGCAGTGCGCGACACATTGAACTTCTCACAGATTTCCTGCCCCGAAATGTACCCGTCTGCTTCCCGCAGCATTTTCAAAATCTCTGCTTTCATAATTTTATCTGCTTTTCGCCTTCTCTGATTTTACTTTCTTGGCTTTTTGCCTTCTCAAGTTTTCGTCTTTTTATTCTCTCGACTTTTTATCTTTTTTACGTTCTCAGCTTTTCGTTGTCTTTATCTTTCTTGCTTTTTGCCTTTGTATCTTCTCTGTTTTTATCTTCTTTTCTACTTATTTTTTACTTCAATGTAGCATCCATAACCGCTTTAATCGTATGCATCCGGTTTTCCGCCTCATCGAACACTTTCGACTGTTCAGACTCAAATACCTCGTCCGTCACTTCCATATCTGTGATTCCGAAACGCTCGCCGATCTCTCTTCCGACTTTCGTTCCAAGATCATGAAACGCCGGAAGGCAGTGAAGAAAGATTGCTTCCGGTTTTGCATTTTCCATCACTTCTTTTGTTACTTTGTACGGAGTCAGCTCTCTGATCCGTTTCTCCCACACTTCGTCAGGTTCTCCCATAGATACCCATACGTCTGTATAGATGACGTCAGCGCCTTTTGTTCCTTCTTTCACATCGCTTGTCAATGTAATTTCAGAACCTGATTCTTTTGCATATACGCGGCACTCCTCTACAAGCTCCTCATTCGGGAAATAGTCTTCTGTCGTACACGCCACAAAATCAAGTCCGAGTTTTGCACAGGCGATCATGAGCGAATTGCCCATATTATAACGGGCATCTCCCATATATACAAGTTTCAGACCTTTCAGTTTCCCGAAATGTTCACGGATCGTCAGCATATCTGCCAGCATCTGTGTCGGATGATACTCATTCGTCAGTCCGTTCCATACCGGAACGCCTGCATATTTGGCCAGTTCCTCCACAATCTCCTGTCCAAATCCACGATACTCGATTCCATCAAACATTCTTCCAAGTACTCTTGCCGTATCTTTGATGCTCTCTTTCTTCCCGAACTGAGATCCCATCGTTCCGATATAAGTCGTCCCCATTCCGAGATCATGTGCCGCTATCTCAAAAGAACTGCGTGTACGCGTACTGTCTTTTTCAAAGATCAGCGCCACATTTTTCCCTCTGTGATGATCGACAAGTATCCCTTTTTTCTTCTTTTCTTTTAATTCTGCGGCAAGGTCCAAAAGATAAATGATCTCTTCCGGTGTAAAATCTTTCAGTGTCAAAAAATGTCTTCCTTTTAAATCCATTGTCTTATCCTCTCTTTTCATTTATTTTTTATCTGTATTTATTTACTTTCAATTATTCACATTTGTTTTCATTTACTTTGATCATCATTTACAGACTCGCGCCGCCTTATTTTCTCTTGTTCCGCCTTTGTCTGCCCGCTTCAAACATAAGTACTGCCGAAGCCACCGCTGCATTCAGCGACTCTGCGCCGCCTTCCATCGGGATCAGTATTTTCCGATCCGCACATGCCGCAGTTTCTTCTGTCAGACCGTTTCCTTCATTTCCGATAAGAAATGCGCATGCCGTCTTGTAATCTTCCATATCATAGGAGTTTTCCCCTTTAAGATGCGCCGCATAAACCGTGATTCCTTCCCGTTTCAGTTCGTCGATCGTTCCTTTCAGATCATCCGTATAAATAAACGGAATCCGAAAAATCGCTCCCATCGTAGAACGGATCACTTTCGGATTATACAGATCTACACAGTCTTTGCTCAAAACAATGCCTGTAGCCCCCGCCGCCTCTGCAGTCCTGAAAATCGTTCCGAGATTGCCCGGATCCTGAATATTTTCAAGAACGAGCACATGCGGAGTCTCCCCTAAAATATCTTCCGCCGTATACTCCATCCGGCGTACGACGGCAAGGATTCCCTGCGGAGTCTTCGTGTCCGACACATGCGCAAATACCGTATCCGACATCACTTCCGCCTCTTGAATAAACCGATCGTTTTTTTCTTTGACGCATTTCGCCTGAAAACTTTCCGACACATACAGTTTTACAATGCGCTCCCGTGGGATCTCTTCCGCCATGCGCGGTCCTTCTACGATAAATACGCCCTCTTTCTCCCGCTCACGGCTTTTTTTCTGCAAACGAAGCAATTCTTTTACTTGTATATTCGATGTACTTGTAATCATTTTCTCACCTGCATTTTCTATCTGTTTTTCATGTCAAATTTCTCAAGAATATCGTTAGAACCGATCACGATCAATATTTCTTTTTCCCGAAGCGGCTCCTGCGGATTGATCGCGACTTCGATCTTTCCGTTCTTGATAATACCGACGACATTGATTCCCAGACGCTCTCTGACTCCGAGATCGACAAGACTCTTTCCTACCCAGTTTTGCGGCACGACGATCTCTACCATACTGTAATCATTTGAAAGAGAGATCCAGTCCACAAATTCTTTCGACACGAGGCTTTTTGCCACGCGGCTTCCCATCTCGATCTCAGGATACACGATACGATCCGCTCCGACTCTTTGCAGGATCGCGCCCTGAAGTTTGTCTTTCGCCTTTGCAACGACGAGAGGAATTCCCATTTCTTTGCAAAGCATCGTCGCCATAATACTTGCCTCTAAACTTTCCGAAATGGCAACTACCACTCCGTCAAGATTACGTCCTCCGAGAGCCTGCAGCGCGTCAGGCTCTGACACGTCCGCTTTGACCGCGTAAGAAACTTTGTCGGATATTTCCTGTACTTTCTCGTAAGACTCGTCTACGACGAGCACATCGCATCCCATATTTTCCAATGTAAGCGCAACGCTTGACCCGAAACTTCCAAGTCCCAACACCGCAAATTGTTTATCCATAATATGTTCCCTCCTTTTAAATGCTTCTGTCTTTACATTTCCGGTTTTGTATTTCTACTTTTTTATTTCTCTGTCCATATTCTCATCTTCATGCTCTGCATTGCATTTTCTTTCCCAATTATCCAAGCATTACGTTGTCTCTCCCACTTAGCCGAGCATCACATTTTCTTCCGGAAGTTCTCTGAACTTAGAAATCTTATCGCTTCTTCCCGATAATGCAAGCGCCATAGTAAGCGGTCCTATCCTTCCGACATACATAAGGATCATAAGGATCACATGACTTCCCCTGCTCAGGATCGGAGTAAGGTCTGCCGTCAGTCCGACCGTTCCCATTGCGGACGCCGCTTCATAAGTAAGATCAAGGAAATCAATTCCGGGTTCAAAGATTGTCAGTGCGGTAATTCCCGACATCAGGAAGATCAAAGTGATCATTGTGATCGTAATTCCCGATCTGACGATATTATTATCAATCTTTCTTGCAAAACACTCTGTATCTCTTTTGTTTTTCAGTACACAGAGAACCGTCAGCAAAAGCATCGCGATCGTCGTTGTCTTAACGCCGCCTGCCGTACCCGCCGGAGATCCTCCGATGAACATAAGCATACAGCCCAAAAGCTTCGAACTTTCTCTTAAGTCTCCTTGCGGAACTGTCGCAAATCCCGCCGTTCTTGTCGTCACCGACTGAAATAAAGATGCCGTCATCTTCTCAAGAAGATTCATATCTCCCATTGTTTCGGGGTTGTTAAACTCCAGCAGGAAAAATCCGACGGCGCCGCACAGGATTAGAAGTCCCGTCATCGTAAGAACGATCTTACTTTGCAGACAAAGTCTTGTAAACAGCCATTTTAAAGGTCTTTTCTTGATTTCCGTCATCTTTTTTATATTGATCGCAATGTCATGCCATACCGGAAAACCAAGTCCGCCCATAACGATCAGAAACATTGTCGTAAAATTAATAAGCCACGACCCTGAATACTGTATAAAGCTCGTACTTCCAAGTATATCGATACCCGCGTTGCAAAATGCCGAAACAGAATGAAAGATTGCGTAACCGACGCCTTTTATAAACCCAAACTCAGGAATAAACCGGAGCGAAAAAAGTACCGCGCCGATCCCCTCTACCAAAAACGTTCCTTTTAAAATACGGATCACGAACTTTACAAGACCTGAAAGCGTATCCAGTCCATATGCCTGTTGGATCGTGATTCTTCCTTTCATATTGATCTTTTTTCCCAATAAAAGGAAAAACGCAGACATGCAGGCGATCACTCCAAGTCCGCCGACCTGTATCAAAAGCAGTAAAATAATTTTCCCTAGCAATGTAAACTGTTCCGCCGGAACAATCGTCACAAGGCCGGTAACGCATACGCTGCTGACAGACGTAAAAAGCGCGTCTATAAACTCGATCGGCTTCTGATTACAGATCGGAAGGCTCAAAAGTATTCCGCCCCCGAGTATCACCCCGAAAAATCCGATAACAACCGTCTGCACCGTATTGAACTTCAGTCTCCTCGGACTCTTTTTTTTCTTTTCCATTTCTAAAAACCACCCTATGATCTTAATCTGTTTTCCCCATACACGGCATATATATTCCATATTATGCCGCTTCCCTTTTGACTTCTATATGATACACGCATTTATTCTCATTTACAATAGAAAAGGAGTTCCGAAAAACGAAACCCCTTTTCTCTCATGACAAATATAAAATCAAACTGTGTTTTCGTCATGCCATTACACTTTAAAGCGATATCCCACTCCCCATATCGTCTCGATATACTGTGGATGAGACGTGTCATATTCGATTTTCTCCCGAATCTTCTTAATATGCACTGTCACAGTCGCGATATCTCCTATCGACTCCATATCCCAGATCTCGCGAAACAGCTCTTCTTTCGTATACACATGATTCGGATGACTCGCCAAAAATGTAAGAAGATCGAACTCTTTCGTCGTAAATGACCGCTCTTCTCCTCCGACCCATACGCGTCTCGCCGTCGTATCGATCTTCAATCCGCGGATCTCGATCACTTCATTTTCCTCCGCATTGCTGTTGATCAGCCGTTCATATCTGGCAAGATGCGCTTTCACGCGGGCCACAAGCTCACTCGGGCTAAACGGCTTCGTCATATAATCATCCGCTCCAAGGCCCAGACCTCTGATTTTATCAATATCGTCTTTTTTGGCAGAAACCATAATAATCGGCGTATTCTTCTGATCTCTGATCTGACGGCATATTTCAAAACCGTCAACTCCCGGGAGCATCAGATCAAGAATAATCAGGTCAAAATCTCCGCCCAGTCCTTTTTGCAGACCTGTATCTCCGTCATTCGCCACTTCCACCTCAAAGTTGCTCAGTTCAAGATAATCTTTCTCAAGATCCGCAATACTCTCTTCATCCTCTACGATCAAAATACGCTTACTCATCAATAGATACCTCCTGATATTTTCTGATTACAAAATACATTGTTGTTCCGGCGCCCTCTTCACTGGTCGCCCATATATTTCCTCCATGTTCTTCCACGATCTTCTTCACGATCGACAAACCGATTCCGCTTCCGCCTTTCGATGAATTGCGGGAAGCATCCGTCCTGTAAAAGCGATCGAAAATGTACGGCAGGTCTTTTGCGGCGATCCCTTTGCCGTTGTCGCCTAATTCAACCTGTATAAAATCGCCGACATCTTTTACTTCCATCGTGACTTTTCCGTTCGGCTTGTCCATATATTTCAACGAATTCGATACGATATTATTGATCACCCTTCTAAGCTGCTCGGGATCAACGATCACCTTGCAGTCTTCTTCCATCGTATTGCAATAAGTAAATTCGATTCCTTTCGACTCAAGCTCCATATGCAGATCTTCCCCGCAGTCTCCAAAATACCCTTTCGCCGATATCGTCGTAAAATTATACGGAATACGATTCGTGTCGATCTTGGAATAAAGCGTCAGTTCGTTGATTAAAAGATCCATCTCATTTGCTTTATTATATATTGTCTTAATGTATCTGTCCATCCTTTCGGGGGTATCCGCAACCCCGTCCATGATTCCTTCCACATATCCTTTGATCGCCGTGATCGGTGTTTTCAGATCGTGGGAAATATTACTGATCAGCTCCTTGTTCTCCCGGTCGAATGCAACCTTCTCTTCCGCGTTCGCCTTCAGCCTAAGCCTCATCTCCTCAAAATCCTGACAGAGTTGTCCGATCTCATCATCCGACTCCTGCCTGATCTCAAAATCAAGATTCCCTTCCTTGATATTTCTTGCCGCCTTCTGCAGTTTCGCCAGCGGAACAGAAACCGAACGGTAGATCCAATAAATCAGCAGCGTCGTTGTGATGAATACGACAATCATATAAAGCTGCTGAAGTTCTCCTACTTCCCGCGACGCGAACGTATGCATCACTACATTCAAAAAGATCATCGGCAAAATCATAACAGACATAAATGCCACGATCAATTTTGTCCTAAGCTTCATAGGCGCTCCTCCTAAAACAGATTCTCACTTTTGCATGATATTATATATTATACCGTTACCCCTCCCCTTCTTCAACGAAACTTTTTATAAACAAATCAGCCGCCTCTTCGATATGGATATCCGTTACCCTGTATCGAAAAGACGGCCGAATCGTCATCTTAGTTTTCTATCCTTTTTCTATACCGGTCTTTCCCGCCGGTAAATCTGTTTTATGATTCAAGATATTTTTTCAGATCGTCTGCTTTGTCCAGTTTTTCCCACGGCAGTTCAACGTCAAGTCTTCCAAA
>OGHF01000299.1_pt1 | contig 36630 bp, 28 predicted proteins | sample 1571481 | NCBI WGS metagenome assembly OGHF01 (sample SAMEA2581952, study PRJEB24529) | metagenome | biome: Human gut stool | place: China | collected 2011
TGAAGGACGAAGAAATCAAAACGTATGCGGATGATATCTCTATTACTCCTCTCGGTATTCCTATGTTATGCGGTCCCGGAGCGATTGCCAATGCAATCGTTTTGATGCAGGATGCGCATTCTTATGAAATGAAGGGGATATTGATCGGTACTATCGCCCTGATTTATCTGCTGACTTTCTTTATTCTTCGTGCTTCCACGAAATTGGTAAAAGTCTTGGGTGAAACGGGTAATAATGTGATGATGCGTCTTATGGGACTGATTTTGATGGTGATTGCAGTGGAATGTTTCGTTAGCGGATTGAAGCCGATTCTGGTGGTTAGCGCATTTTTCTCGCTTCTGTCATTTGCAAATCATTGATATTCAGCAATATTACGAAGCCATGTATCGTGATACAAATCCCTGACGGGACAAAAACGGGACAAAACCACAGGAAAATAAAATCAAGAACGCTCTTTGCCGGACATCCCTTGCCGTGAATACCCTTTCACGACACAAAGGTACGCTTTTGTCCCGTGAATACCAAGCATAAACCCATAAATTTACTACAAATATGCTGTCAGACAATACTTTCTGCGGAATTGGGCATTTTGAGATAGATACATCAAATATCGGGACTCTGCATCTTCGATTTGGTGTAAAATTCCTGTTAAAATCTGTTTAACGGCATTTGTACACTATGATTACTTTGCCGTTGGACAATGCGTATCGAAAGTGTACAAGCTCTTTGCCGCTTTTGTGGCATCTGAATGTATGCCTAATCAGGATGTTACCTAAGTAATGTGACACGGAACAGTAGCCGGACAATGCGACAAGCGTCATATTGTACAATGTATGAAATTCGCTGATTTTCAAATCATTAAAGAGCTATAATGCAGGCAATTATATCGTCCTTTTTTAGCTGAATTACAAATCAAACCATATACATTTGCGACCGAAATTGATTAACAAGGCAATAAAATACAACGATTATGACGGAAAACAAAAACTCAAAAATGAACCTCGAACAGGAGCGCAGGATTGCGGAACTCCAAGAACGGGTGAACAGACTGGAGAACCTTTGCTATGCGGCCAAGGAAATATTGAATTTAGAGGAAGCGGCAACCTTTCTCGGTATTGCCAAAAGCACCCTTTACAAGATGACCCACTTGAACCAACTGCCGTACTTCAAGCCGTCCGGAAAACTCATCTTTTTTGAGAAGAAGAAACTCATTGAGTGGGTACGCGGCGCAAAGTCCATGTCCGTTGAAGAAATCAAGGAGGAAGCAGCCGCCAAGATTATGGAAATGAACGAAAGGCAGTAAAGCATTATTATTCACACTAAAATCAAAATAAAATGGAACAGACTAAGAACATGGAACAGACCGGAGCAGCTTCGGCCATCCACATCGAGAAAAAGAACGAGAACAGAAAACGTGAGGCAAGCGGAAAGGATGTACAAGCTATCCGCTCGTTTTTAGAAAGTCTGAGTGTTTACGAGGCGGACGCATTGCGTGTGGGCATTGCCATTGCAGACGGTAAAACCACCGCGGAAAACATTTCATCGGATGACCGCCTTGCGCTCAACCGTTATCTCAACAGCGGAAAGGACAACGAACGGATGACTGCGGACAATGCGCAGGCACATCGGTTGAACCGTGCGTTTCAACTATTGGAGCGTGTAGCGGAGTTTTGCGACAAGCGGCAATTAGTAACGGTGAATAGGTCGTTGCTATCCATCGCCGTGGATGCGGCGGACATCAGCCGAGCCGTTTCCTCACTTGACAAGCGTCCAGCACCGGGGCAACCGTTCCCCAATAGCACAGGCATCAGTGGCGCAGGAAAGTAACCGTATGCGGTTGGAAAATTCAAATGACCGATGAAAATCCACTATGGATATGGCTGCATCCCGTTCCTTTTTTTCCCTTATTTCGGATTGGAACACATTTAGTAACGGGTGTTGCTTATCAGCGAAACAGTTTTACGCTTGCGCATTACACAAAAGGATGAAGCCGTGCAGGGAACAACGAAAAACTAACAGTCAATTCCGTACATACTTTTGTACGGCTTCATTCCATTCTTACAACAGAAGCATCACATTTATATCACACTTATAGAAACAAAATTTTATGGACAAGGAAAAATACAGTTTCTTGAACCCGAAAGGGATTGAAACTTTTGCGTTCATCTTTTCGGGCAATGCACTACAATGGTTGCACGGAACAACAACCGATGACAACGGCAGGAAAATCGGCAACTTCACATTGTTTGGCGACCTCTTGGCAAGGATGGCTCTTGCGGACGGTACGGCCAAAGGTTTCCACAGACCGCTCACGCTGTCAGTCGGTCAGGCGCAGTATTCCGAAGAACAGCTTTCAACACAATGGAGCATGGGCAGGAAGCGCATCCGCCGCCTGTTGGACGAACTGGCAAGACTGGAACTCATAGACACCTCCCGTTCAAGGGTTGCGTCCGTGATGACTTTTCCATGCCTCCTGCAATGGATGACAAAGGATGGCAGCGTAGTTTCTAATCCGTTCATCCACAAACAAAGGGAAAGAATAGAACCGCTCTGAATGGTGGCAAACGGGCAGACTGGCTGATTTCCCGCTTTCCCGTTGTTCTCCAATCCGGCAAATCATCCGGCACACATAAGGCTTTCCGATGGCTAACGTAAGGGATGAATGGCGTGGAGCGTCAGCGTTGAGTTGCGAGATATGCCGAGGTATTACCGCCTTCGGACGGTATTACCACGACACTCTCGCAACGGTCTGGCAGCCCGTTGTCCTTGCCGCTCGCAGGCTCGCACCATCCCTTTTGTAGATACCGTATTATTCCATTTTAAGAACTTTTGTTTATGGCATATGAAGAAGATACTTCCAAGCAGCAATCCGAACAGGAAAAGCCTGTTGTAAGGCGTGACAAGGTGGTGGTCACCAAAGTCACGGAACAGGAGCTTACACAAATCAAAAGCACCGCCAACCAATGCGGCATGACCCGCAGCGACTTCATCCGTGCAAGGGCACTCGGCTATAAGCCAAGATTGAGGCTTTCCGATGCGGAATTGGATGGTTTGCGCCAGCTTGCGGCTTGCAGGACGGACATGGTGAACTTCGCCAACGCCCTGCATGGTTTGAGCGACAATGAGAAGGTAAAACTTTTCCGGCACCAGCCGACCATGCTTGACTGGTACGAGAAAGTGGCATATGTCACGAACCGTGTCACCGACTTCTTGCAGTCCGCACAGACGGCCAACAGCTATCCGGCAGGAACAACAAACGAAAATGCAAAGGAGGACTAAGCATGATAGCCAAGGCAAAGGCCGTAGCCCACGGCATTAGGGCAATGCTGTATGTGTCTGGTGAATCGAGGAACAAGAAGCATCCCGAAAGGATAATCCGTATCTGCGACAACTTCATGCCGCAGGGAATGGACGCGACAGGCATTTTTACGGAAATGAAGTTTGCCACGATGAACCATCCGAACATCAAGAACAATATCATTCGCATGGAGATAAGCCCGGCGATGGAGCATACCGAAAACTTCACTTTGGATGATTGGCGGGAACTGTGGCATGACTTCGCCGCCGCTTTCGACATGCAGGAAATCCGAGACAAGGACGGCAAGGTGGTTTCCGAGCAGACAAACATATCGGGCAGCAAGTCATCCGTCTGGCTGCATGAGGAATCCGACAGCAGAATACCCCATCTTCATGCCATCGTCAGCCGGATGGACGAAAACGGGAACATCAACAACGACCACGCCATACACCTCCGCGCACAACGGGCGGCGGAAATGATAGCCCGGCAAAGGGGATGGACTACGGCACAACACATACACGAAACCAACATCCCGAAAGTCAGTGCCGACTGCATGGAAGTCTTGCGCGAACTTGACAACTGGTCATGGGACGGCTACCAAGAAAGGCTTGCCGCCAAAGGTTACGAGTTATATTTGCGGAAAGATAAGAAAGATGTCATTCGTGGCTATGTGCTTCTTAAAGGCAACACGAAATTCAAGGCATCGGAACTTGGAAAGGGACGCAACCTGACCGCATCACGCATCAGGCAGACATGGGAAAAGCTACATTCCGGCAATGAGCAACAAGTCCGTCCGGCAACCAAACAGCCAGTTGTACCGACACCGAAACCATCCGTTCTTAATGGTACGGAACATAGGTCACAGCCATTTGTACAACATCGTAATCCTATATTCGAGGATTATACCACTTATAAACCCAATCACCAGCCCACAGAGTTTGAATATGACGGCGAGACCTATAAGCGTTATCTTCCAGACAAGGTGCTTGACTTCTTCAACTATGAGTTCGACTATCTGGAACTGGCCAACTGGCAAGCCCTGCAAAACCTTGCGATGGCTTACTTCACTTTGATAGCATCACCCTACGAGGTGACATCGGGCGGCGGTGGCGGCGGTTCGCAGTCTGACTTGAAATGGGGGCGTGACCCGAAAGAGGATGAGATAGAGTTTGCCCGTAGATGTGCGCAGGCCGCTTCAAAGAGAATCGGCAGACATTCCAAAGGCGGAATAAAACGTAAATAAAAAACTAAAAAACAGAAATGCAATGAAACAACCCGATACGGCAGCACTCCGTGAGAGGCTTGCCAATTATACACCCGAAGATGAGTTGGAACAGGATAAGCAGGAACTTGACGGACTGACTCAGGAAGTCAACTGCCAGCTAATCGAGTTTCGCAATCTGCTGAAAGAAATCAATGCGCTCAAGGAAGAACTGCACGGCATACACGGTAGTTTGAAGCATACCGTCCAACGTGAACGAACTGCCTTCAATGCCTTGGTTGCGGCAAAGGACAGTGCCGACAACATTGTGGATGGCATCAGCCGTGCCATTGTCAAGGTGGAACAGCACACAGTCATCCGTGCCCAAATCGACACCGATGAACTGAAGAAAGTACACCAATGCACAGTCCGACACATCAAAGCCGAAGAAGAACTGCTGGAGAAGCACAGCAATAAAATGGCCAAACGCCTCCAAAGCAATGAAGGCATTTGGCTTTCCAACCGTTGGCTCATATTTTTAGTAATAGCTTTGGCTGTCAGTTATCTTGCTGTAATCTTATGGGCTATATGCAAATGACAGAATACGATTACTTTATTTCCCCAATGATTTGAACATTTTGGTAATGCAACGTTTCTTTTGTTCCATATTAGGATGGACGTATAGGTTGAGCGTGGTTGAAATGTTGGAATGGCCTAACAACACGCTAACTGTTTTATAGTCGCACCCAGCTTCAATGCAACGGGTGGCGAAGCTATGACGCAGACCGTGGTATTTTAGTTTGGGAATGTCGAGCTTCACCATCAAACCATTGTAATAGTTACGATACGTGCGTGGCTCTGTTGGACGCTCATCATTGGTAAGCACATAAAAATCTTCATTGACCACTTTTTTCAATGGTTTAACCATGGCCAACAACTCCTTGCTCATCGGAATTTCGCGGCAGGAGTTTTTGGTTTTAGGCGTGCTGATGATAAGTTCAGTATGTTTTTTCTCTCCCTCAATGATATAAATGCGCTCTATGGTGCGACTTACTGTTATTGTGCCGTCCGTTACATTGATGTCGCTCCACTTCAATGCGCAAATTTCTCCGATGCGCAGTCCGGTACCAAGGCTGATATAAATCCCCAGCCCCATAAAAGAGAAGTGGCTTTGGATGTAGTTCAGAATCTTTCTGTGATTGGCGACAGACAGTACTTCCAGTTCCTTGCTGGTGGAGGTCGTAGGGTACTTTATATCCCATTCGTAATAGGTCATCCACTCGTTTTTGACCCCGAACTTCATCACCATTTTAAGGACTATCAAAATGTCCTTGATTGTTTTGACACTCAAACCACGTTCCAACTTCTGTAAGACAAAAGCCTGTACCGCCTGCTCGTGGAGTGAATCACCATCCCCGAAATAAGGAAGAACATGGTTCTCCAAGATTAACACATAAGCTGCCATCGTGGACTGCTTCACATAAGGACGCTTGTACTCTTTCCAAGCTGTCGCAATTTCTCTAACTGTTTTATGAATCATGATTTCTAAATAATTGGTTCTTATAATTAGAGAAATATAGTGTGCGATGTTCCGGCTTTGCGATTCCCGGAGTTTACGGGAGAATGGAAATCTGTCCATTTAGAAGATGTGGCAGAGTTTCAGAAAAAGCGGATTTCATCAGACTTGCTAAACAATAACAATTATATTTCGACCGAAAATATATTGCAGAATTTTGAAGGCATACAGTATTCTTCCTCTATACCAACAAATACGAATGTAATAGAATATCAGAAAGGAGATATTTTACTATCTAACATACGTCCTTATTTGAAAAAAGTTTGGTTTTCAGATAGAAAAGGTGGATGTAGTGCAGACGTTTTTGTTTTACGAGGAGATAAATGCGACCAGCATTTCTTATACTATGTCATAGCATCAGATAGGTTTATCAATTATGTCATGAGTGGCGTAAAAGGAGTAAAGATGCCACGTGGAGATAAAAACCAAATGAAAAAGTATGCTTTTTCCATTCCTACAAATACAGAACAAAGGAAAATTGCAAAATTCCTATCAATGTTAGATGAACGTATTAAGTTGCAGAACAAAATCATCGAGAAACTTGAAACCTTAATTAAGGGGATTCGCAATAATATAATGTCCAAAATCAAAGGAGATTGTATTACTTTACAAGATATTGCAGATATATATCAGCCACAAACAATTGCTTCAACGGACTTAACTGAAGATGGGTATCTTGTATATGGTGCAAATGGAATTATAGGCAAATACCATTCATTCAATCATGAAAAAGAACAAATCTGTATCACGTGCCGTGGTAATACTTGTGGTACGGTAAACTTTACAGAGCCAAAATCATGGATAACGGGAAATGCTATGGTTATAAATACAGATAATTATGCTAAAAATGTAAATAAGCGATATTTATTCCACTATCTTTCGTCCATAAATTTTAATAGTATTATATCTGGGTCTGGACAGCCACAGATTGTTCGTCAACCACTGGCTAAACTTAAACTCATTCTCCCAGTACTAATAATCCAAAATCGTATTGCTGAGTGTTTAGATGCTATGTTTGCCAAAATGAAGAATGAACAGTCTTTCTTGCAAATACTTCAGATACAGAAATCATGTTTGTTGTCACAAATGTTTATATAAACATCTGTGACAACAAGAATTGTCGCATATCTTTATAACAATTGTGAATATAGATTTCAGTTATTAGTTTAGATTTTAGTATGAGGATTTTATTGGATATGTCCTTTTGTATTTTGATGCTTGGAATTATAATAGGCATTTCTGCCAATGTTGCCAATACAATATAAGGCGTATTGCTTGTGCTTTTCTCAAGAGCTATGCGTTTATGGAGATAGGCTTCAAGATAAATCTGAATATAGTGTATATCTTCAATGAAATTACTTAAAACGTATGTTCTTTGATAGGCATTAAACTTTCCCTTGTAATAATGAATGTAGCCTAAATTTGCACCATTCCCTGATACTAACAATGCTTCTGTGTCAAAAGCGAAACTGTCAATTCTATACACGTCTTCTGCACAAGTAAAGAAAGGGTATAGACCTTCTGATTTCATTGCATTTGCATCTAATTTGCCTGTTGTAATGGTACAAAGTTCCCCAAGTTTTTTCTTTGTTGTATTCTGCAATTTGTTGTTCAAAACATAATCACGAATCCCCTTAATATGGTTATGAAAATCCTTAATTCAGGCGATTATTTATAAGGAAAAGATGGATGGGATAAGCAAGGGTACGTGGCAAAGAATAGCCCTTTGTAAAGTTTTGCAAGAACGGAATGAGAAGAATGTTAATGGAAGAACTATTTGTTCTGTGTCTGTCAGTCTGGGTGTTGTAAATCAGGTTGAGTATCTTGGACGTTCTTTTGCTGCGAAACAGACGAGCCATTATAATATTGTCAAATATGGCGATATTGTTTACACGAAAAGTCCGACAGGTAATTTCCCGTATGGCATAATAAAGCGTAGCAATATTAGAGAAGATGTAGCTGTTTCACCTTTGTATGGAGTTTATATTCCTGCAAGTGATAGTATTGGCGTATTTTTGCATTTTTATTTTATGCAACCAAGCAATGCCTTCAACTATCTTCATCCGCTCATACAAAAAGGTGCAAAGAACACTATAAACATAACCAATGGAAGATTTTTGGAAAATTCCGTTCCTCTTCCTATTTCAAGAAGTGAGACCAACACTATAGCTGGAATCTTAAAAACTATCCAAACAAAGATTGAGATAGAGAAGAATTTATTGCAATCATACACTAAAGAGAAAAAGTATCTGTTACGTCAGATGTTCATATAAACAACTGGCGTAATAGATAACACTTTTGCTTACAAAGCAATCTCATTATCAGTTTTTCAATAATTAGCTTGTCCGAATAGGCTTTGAGGATTGAGTATATTTTGCGTTGCTTTTCTATCATCGGAAAAGAAAAATGCTTTTTCATAAAGTCACTTTTCTGCAAATTAAAGCGTGTGCTGCCCTGCGCCAATGGGTACACAGCTTTTCTAAATGATTGTGATGAAACATAATAAGCCAAAAATGGAGGATATATCTTGGCTTCATCGGTTATATGAATACCAAAGCAAAAACTATTCAGATACAAAGGATAAGTTTCTCCCAAATACACTGCACCCATTCCAACTTCCTCTGGCGTTTCAGAAGATAACGTAAGAAGAATATCTCCATAATGAACAACAGACTGTTGTTCTGTTTCATTGATTTTTACCAACCCCACATCGGTTGAATCAATAATTTGATTCTGATAGACATTCATGTATGTTATGAACGGATAACCTTCACCAAAATCTTCTGCATTTTTTCCTGATAGCCCTGAATATGATTGCCCAAAGTCACTAAAAGACAGTGTGACTTGCTGTATTTCTCGTTCAATCAAGTTATCGCACATCGCCTGAATTAAGGATTCATATTTCTCAATGATTTTGTTTTGGGTCGAAATGCGCTCGTCTATTAACTTTAGTAATGTCGCAATCTTATGTTGCTCACTTTTACTTGGCAATCCAACAAAGGCTTCTGAAAAGTTTCTCGTATTTATAGAGTATATTTTTGTTCCTTGGGCTATGCGCCGTATTTGATAGTGGAATACTGTAGAGGAAAAGCAATAACCAAGAAATCCTTTGGCTGTCTGTTTGTTGTTATCGCGTCCGTGAATTGTATGAAGTCCACACACAACTTTTTTGCCATCTAAATTGTAAAATTCAACAACCTTAGCGACCTCATTTGTATCTTCTGATGCGTCTGCAAAAGCAATATCACCCTCCTTGCACAATTCATATTTTTTAGGCACATTACCATCTTTAATACTTGGCAATTTATCCTTTGTCAAGTCTATTATGGTAGGAAGCCCAACGTGAATTAAGCCGTAATGTAGGTTATATGGCTCATTTGACTCGTACTCTAACTGTTCCCAGCTAAGAGAATTAGTGGAATAGAAATCAAGCAAGTCTGAAACTTTAATGCGTTTCCACTCTTCTGTAAACTCCGGGAATCGCAAAGCCGGAACATTAAGGACTTTCTTATCCTTATTATCTGCCATAATCATTACTCTTTAATTTTGTTGATACATTCCATTCGAACCAGTCTCAATTTGCGACCAGTTACTCATTCCCTTTCTGCTTTTCGTCATCGTATGCTTGAATTTCATCTTGTATTACCTGCTTCAAGTCTTCTTGCGGAATAATCAGCCGATAGTCAGCAACGCCAATAGGTTTATCCATTCCATCAAGTGACAATTCCACATCCACATGATTCTTTTCTGCACAAAGAATGATGCCGATGGAGGGGTTCTCCCCCTCGCCGCGTTCTGTCCTGTCAAGAATGGAAAGATAATAATTCATTTTCCCCGCATATTCAGGTTTGTATCTTCCTGCTTTTAGTTCAATGGCTATCAGACTTCTAAGTCCTCTATGGAAAAAGAGTAAATCTACAATGCCACTCCTACCTTTGTATTCAATTGGATATTGATTACCAATATAGGTGAAACCTTTTCCGAGTTCGAGTAGAAATAGTTTTATTTTTTCTACAAGTCGGTGTTCCAAGTCCAATTCTAACACTGGCTCTGTTACACCCAAAAAGCCAAGATTGTATGTGCTTTTGATGACTTCGTTGGCATATGCGGCAACCGGTACAGGCAGGGTTGTGGCAAAATTATTGTCTTTTTCAACAGGCAGGCACGATTGTTCATACATATGAAGATTTATGGCATTAACTAAAATATCACGATTCCAGCCCTTTGTTACGGTTTCAACGGCATAATAAAGTATAGCGTCATCGTTGTCCTTTGTCCATTTATTAGCCATGAGTTCAGCAGTGTGTCCCCACGGCAAAACTGCAACAGCGTGTTGCAGTTTTAACGATGAGTTACAAAACCTGCAATAAAACTTCTTCATCAGCCATAAACTGCGAGGTGACAATCCCATTTTGGGATAACGCTGTTTTAAGTCGATTGACAACCGCTGTACCACACCAGCTCCATGCTTTGAATCTAACTTCTTTTCTTGTAACAGTCTGCCGATTTCCCAATGCGCATTGCTAATGTTATCGGAAATACTGCGTGCTATGGAAATTCTTGTCCTTTCTAAAACTGCAACAGCGCGTTGCAGTAATTCGTTATAGTCAACCGTGATTTCAAGCTCTTTATCGTTTGCCATAATTAAATATTAATCTTATGAATCTTGCCGTAATATCCTTATTTCAAATAGCTTCACTGTATCTTTAATCCTTTATTGCGTCTAATATCAGAATCAATTCCGATTCTGCAATATCGCATTTATCAAAGAGATACCGCAAACAATTTAACTTACCCTTATTGTCCAATGATGTCCACACATACTTATCTGGTGCAATCATCGTGCAATAATGTAAATCGGCTTTTTTAGATGACCAAAAATAACTTCCTGCATCGAAAAGGGCATCCACAATGTCAGGATAACGTTCAGAAACTATAGATATGATTTTTAACATCATGTTTTTCCAAATAGTTTCTGCATGTTCCTGACCAAACAATCTGAATCCTTTTAATTGTCTGTTTGTTGGTGAAAATGTTTCATCTTCTAATGATACTTCATCTACAGGCTTCGGTAAAGGTGTAAATGATGTATGAGGTAAAGGATATAGTTTTAAGAAGGTGTCAACTATTTCTTTTCCCCTTTGCTCCATTTCAACAGGTGTCCACTTTGAACAAGCCATAACACTACGTGTAAGACGATATTTTGAATCCTTATATCCGGGGAAAGACTCCCCGTCTATCACTTTACCATCTCGTTTTACATCGAAAGAGTTATTGCTTAATTCGCTATTGATACCAGTTAAGGTGAGATTGGCAAATGTATGCAAATATTTTTCCTTTATCTCCTCATAGTTGCTGCCAAGCATGGCTTTCCAATCTGCGTTAAGGGTTTGCGGCATGATATGTTCCAGTGTGGCCGTTTTATTTTTCATATCGCTTGCTACATCGTTATATTCCCCAGGAATAGCATTCTCAAGGCGTTCAAAAAGAAATATCTGAAATGGCTTCATCATGTGATAAGCATCACGTGTTTTAATTGCTTCTATGAATTGCGTATCTCTCGGTAGGAGATAATTACCATCACGGCGCAATATATGATATGCAAGTATATCAGAATAACTTGCAGACAAAGGAATGTCTGCTGCCCTGTATTCGTCAATACTTCTCAGCACGTCCTTATGCAATGCACAGAACACTTGTGTCAATGCGTTACCCGGCATATTGCACACGATACGGCGAGCCATATAATTTTCAACCAAGTCAATAGCCTTATAAACTTCATCCTCTTGAAGACCATTTTCATCGGCATACTTCAAGAATTGCATAAAGAATACATTTACCACATCGGTGTCTATGTTGCAGATATGGCTCATTTTCTTTGAAAGACGTGGTGTGGAAAGTTGGCTCTTTGTTACTTGCCGATAATATTTGGCATAATCAAGCATTTGTGCAAGCTCTTCTTTCCTGTCTTTCACCTCCATGTATTTTTTCCACTCTTGATACATATATGGAAGTCTGACATGGCGTTGCCGCTGCTGTCTTATGGTAAGATAATCACGCAAGAACATTGTAGGCTCGTTGTCTGTGGCCTGTTCAATCTTTTGCCAATAATCCTTAAAACATTGTTGCTGTTCTTCAGGCGAAAGCGACATCAAAAGATAATTGCGTATTTTGTCAGCTTCGGTAAGTGCAAGTCCGGTCGAGTTAAGACTCTCAAATATCAGTTGCGCATCGTCGTTATTGTCAAGCTCTATCGTGATAATCTGCAAACGTTCTATGGTGTTCAATAAATCATCAAACGAAAATTCTTGCGGAGTTTTAGTCAATAAGCCATAGAAATACATGAAGTTGCGTGTAACCTTGGATTCGGCAATGAATTTATCCTCTGCATTATCAAAAATCAGGTCATAGGCTATTCGGTCACTTTCAATAGGAACGAGTTTGATTTTCCTATCTGCACTACTAAATTTAGCAAGCAGGAACATTTCGTATGCTTCATTCAGTCTGGCTTCATTGCTGACTAATAATTTCCCATCTTTTACTGCCTTTATACCTGCCAGCAACAAAAGAGATATGGTCGTTATACGCTGCTGCCCATCTATCACTAACCTATTTCGTCCATAAGCATCAGCCGAAGCTGTAACAATTGAACCGAAGAAATGAGTTTGCTTATGTTGCTTGCTTAATTTCACCAAGTCGTTAAACAACTGTTCACAGTTATCTATCAGCCAATCATAATTTCGCTGATATACAGGGATTATGAATTGCTTCATATTCCCTTCAATAAAGTTACTCAATAGTATTGCACTACCAATCATATTTTCTTACTCTATAATTCCCAACTCTTTCAAATATACATCAATCTCCTTATCCAACTCGGCACGTTTGGCTTCCAGTTCCTTGATTTCAGACATTACCGCTTTGATGTCAATCGGTTCTTCTTCCTCAAAGGTGTCCACATAGCGAGGGATATTCAGGTTATAATCATTGTCGGCTACCTCTTGCAGCGTGGCAAGGTGACTGTACTTTTCTATTTCCTCGCGGTCACGGTAGGTTTCGACTATCTTTTGAATATGTTGCGGACGGAGCTTGTTTTGTGTCTTGACCTTTTCAAACTCCTTGCTTGCATCAATAAACAGAATGTTGTCATCCTCTTTACGGCATTTCTTCATCACAAGGATGCAAGTTGGTATGCTCGTACCATAGAAGATATTGGCAGGCAAACCAATGATAGCATCTATGTAGTTCTTCTTCTCAATGAGGAAACGGCGGATTACCCCCTCTGCATTTCCACGGAACAATACACCATGAGGTGCAACGCAAGCCATTGTGCCACCCTCATTCAAATGGTAAATCATATGGAGGATGAAAGCGTAATCGGCGGTTTTCTTCGGTGCAAGCCGTCCGGCTTTGCTGAAACGGTCATCGTTGTTGAACTTGTCGGCAGCACTCCATTCTGCGGAGAAAGGAGGATTTGCCACCACTGCGTCAAACTGCGTATCGCCAAAGGCATCCCATTCTAATGTATCGCCATTCTCTATCTTGAAGTTGCTGAACTTGATGCCGTGCAGCAACATATTCATTCGGGCAAGGTTGTAAGTGGTCGGATTCTTCTCTTGTCCGTAAATATCTACCGCATGGCCGACCTTTGCCGCACGAAGAAGCAACGAGCCGCTACCGCAAGTCGGGTCATACACATTGCGAAGCCGCGCATGACCGATAGACACAATTTCAGCCAATATCTGACTAACCTCTTGCGGTGTATAGAACTCTCCGGCTTTCTTTCCGGCTCCAGCGGCAAACTGGCCAATCATATACTCGTAGGCATCGCCAAGGATGTCTATTTCTTCCGATGCCTCCACGCCAAACTTTATATCGTCCAATGCCAACAGTACATTGCTGACGAGCGTATTCTTGTCATCTGCCGTCTTGCCCAGTTTAGGCGAAGCAAGGTCAATATCAGAGAACAGACCACCAAAATCTTCCTCGCTGTCATGCCCCAATGTGCTATCCTCAATGCGCTTTAACGAGCGTTCAAGAATGGGCAATATGTTCTCTTTCTTCTTTATCCGGTCTATCACCGATGAGAAAAGGTAAGTCGGTTCGATGAAGTAGCCGACACCCTCCAAGCATTGCTTTTTCAGTTCCTCTTGCAGTTCGGCGGCATCCTCGTCCTCCATAGTCCACAATTCTTTGAAGGACACTTCATCATCCACCAAGGCATTGTTTGCGTATGCTTCTATCTTCTCCGAAAGGTATTTGTAGAAGATGAAGCCCAAAGTGAAATACATGAAATCGCTGGCCGACATATTTCCGCGCAACTTATTGGCCACTTCCCAAAGTTGGTCACGGAGTTTCTGTTGTAATTCTTCGCTCATATTCTAATCTAATTTTTCTATGTTATAACCCAATTCCGCAGACAAAGACACAATGTCGTTAAAATCAATACGACATCCTTCTCCCACTTGTGTACTAACCAAGAAATCCACTCCATCGGAGCTTGTTAAAGGAGACTTAAAATGCCATCTTGTATTTTTTGATTTATCGAAAGAATCTTGTTGCTGTTTCTTGACTCTATCAACAGACATAATCAAATTAGGTATTCTTTCATCAAAGAATGTCTCAATTTCTTTATATGTCAAACTCCTTTCTTTGATGTATTGTCTTATAACTTCAACCATACAACCATTTTTATAAAATTCGCCTTTCCCGTTTATCGTAAATTTTTCCCGTTTCCCCTTACGTTTAGCAATGTCTTGAATAGGCTTGTTGTGGCACTCTTCAGGTTTGTTTTCGTTATACTCTGTTATAACTGCGTCATCTATTGCTTGTGCTATATCTCTAAAAATATCTAATGCTACTTTCGGAGAAACGTTGAAAAACTCTCTATTTTGTCGAATACGAAGATGTGTAAATCTGTCTATATACTTATGTACAAGTTTTTCTACTTCATTATATTTTACGGTTCTAAATGTTGCATATATTTCAAAAGGCAAAGGTACTGCTGTATTATCAAGTTCCTTTGAGCGAACATCTACAGGACGTGAACTTTTGCCAATTTTTACCCAATCCTCACGAAAACTTGGATTGGTCAAAATATATACATATCCCGGTTCTTTATGCTGTTCCTTTTCCATAAAAAACTATTTCCTTAAACGTTCAACAACTATGGTTTCTGTGATTTGAATTGCTGGACAATTATAGGGATTATCTGTCAAACACTGATGAGGGTATTTCCCTCTATAAATATCTAATGCAATTACCATATTCCAATATGACGTTGGATAACAATTATACCCAGGGTCAAGACAGAATATATGAAACAGACCTTCATCGTCGCTTTCATATCCAATAGCCAAAACAGCATGTCCTCCTCCTTTCTTAAAGTCAATACCTAAAATAATGGGCATATCTTTATCTAAGACGGATTTTATCTGATTCTTAAAGCCATCTTTGGCTTCTTCCTTATCGCAGTTATAATATTCAGCACATACCGTATCACCAAAAGAACGATTTATCATTTTCTTGAGTTTGTCAAAATAGAGACCATTCCTGACCAGTCCATGCTTATCAAAAAACTCATGAAAAAGTTTCACTACTTCGGGAGACTTTTTAATTTTGTCATATAAGTCTTCCAACTCATTTCTTCTCACACACCGCAAAATAAGAAGATTCATCATAAGCGTGTATATGGAACATGCACCATCAATTTCTCCTTGACGAAGATGGACGGGATAGAATTTCCTATTTTTAATGCAACATCCTTTTTCTGTTAGGTACAGACTGTTTAATAATTTAATCATATTCAATCCCAACTAAAAGTTCTTATTATGCTACGCAATCTATCCATTATCCTTGTCAAAGCCTTTCGGGTCTTAATCAGTCCGAGGTGCTTCTCTTTGAGCGCCTTTTGTATGATTTCCGGCTGCTCTTTTTGCAGGTAGTCATACTCTTTCAAGTAATGGTCGAGCACATCCGAAGAAAGCCCCTCGTCCTGTGCCAAAGAGTTCACGGCTTTTTCACGTTCTGTGGAGATATAGCGGTTCAAGCGTTCCTCCAGTTCGCTTGTACCGTCCGCCTTTTGCCGTCGCGCCATGAAGTTCTCCTTATCCTCGTCCACATTCTTTTGAATGAAGCCGTCAATGAGTTTCGCCTTGTTACGCATTTCGGCATCCTTTATCATCGTGTCAATGATGTTCTTACGCCGCTCTGCATAGTCCGTGCTGTATGGATTAAGGTTAGCAATCAATTCGAGGATATAAGCCACATTAATAATGTCGCTGTGCAGGAGTTCAAGGCAGAAATCCACATCCTCCAACCGTTCATCGCTTGGCGTTTCATCGCCGCCGCTTGGAGAGGCTGAAGGCATATCCGACGGAACAAACGTATCGTGAATGTCAAGGTACTTGCTTCGGAAGTCCATAAACTGTTGTTCGGTCATGCCGAGGTCGTCCGCATCATCGCTGTAATCCTCGTATATTTGGATTTCCGCGTGTTTGCGGATGATGTCGCGGAAAGCCAGCACAAAGTCTTTCTTGTCCTTTTCGCTCTGCAACAGGTCTATGCTGCTTGGCTCCGGGTATTTCTGCAAGAAGTCCGTTGCCAACTGCTGGTATTCCTTTTTCACATCCTCAAAAGGTGGACGTACTATTTCTTCGGGATTATTTGAGTTACTGAAAAGCCTGATGGCCGTATCAACATTGCTTTTCAAATCACGGAAGCATATAATCTTTCCGAAACGCTTTTTCTCATTCAGTACACGGTTGGTTCGGCTGAACGCTTGCAGCAATCCGTGGTACTCCAAGTTCTTATCCACATAGAGCGTATTGAGTTTCTTGCTGTCAAAGCCCGTAAGGAACATTCCCACGACAAGGCAGAGGTCAAGCGGTTTCAAGTCAGCCCGCTTCTTTTTCATGCGCAGGTTGATGTCATCGTAGTAAGCGCGGAAATTTTCGGTAGTGAATGCTGTGCCGAACATTTCATTGTAGTCATCCATGATGGCTTGCAGTTCGTCCGCCTCGCCTGTGCTTTCGCTGACATACTGCCCCGTATTCATTCCCGTCTGTTCATCGTCCTGGCTGCTGTTGGCAGCGTATGTAAATACTGCACCGATACGGATTTTCGGCTTCAACGACTTGAATATCTTGTAATAGCGGATAAGCATCGGTACGGATTGCACGGCAAACAGCGCATCAAACTCACCGTCAAAGGTTGACTTATTGAAATTATTAAGGATGAATTTGGCTATCTCCTCCATGCGGTTGGCATTGCCCTTTTCCACTTCTTCGCTTCCATGATAATACTCCACAAGGAAGCCCAGCACGTTTTCATCGGCTATGGCATCCTTGATAAGGTATTGGTGCAGGCAGTTGCCGAATATCTCTTTGGTGGTATGCCCGTTAATGGCATTCTCCGTGAAGATGGGCGTACCCGTGAAGCCGAACACTTGGGCGTTGTCAAAGAACTTCATGATGCGCTTGTGACTTTCCCCAAAGTGGCTTCTGTGGCACTCGTCGAATATCATCACGATACGGGAGTGGCGTATGGCCTCAATCTTGTTGCTGTACCACGTCTTGCTAACTGCGGCGTTGAGCTTCTGAATGGTAGTGATGATTATCTTGGAATTGCTGTGCAACCGTTTCACCAACTCATCCGTGTTGTCCGTGCCGTCCACCGCACCCGGCTCAAAGGCTTCATATTCCGATTGGGTTTGGGTGTCAAGGTCGTGACGGTCAACCACAAACATTACCTTATCCACATCGTCCAGTTCGGAAACAAGCTGTGCCGCCTTGAATGAAGTCAAGGTCTTTCCGGCTCCTGTTGTATGCCATATATAGCCGTTGTCGTTGGAGTTCTTCACCTTATCCAATATCTTCTCCACGGCATAGAACTGGTACGGACGAAGCACCATCAGGCACTTGTCGCCCTCATGCAGCACGATGTATTTTCCTATGATTTTGCCGAGCGTACATTTCTCCAAAAATGCGGCTGCAAACTTATCCAATTCATTGAACGGCACATTGGCTGCGTCCGTCCAGTTGAACGTGAACTTATAGCCTCCGTTTGGATTGTTGGCGAAGTAGCGTGTGTTGACACCGTTGGAAATCACGAACAGTTGAATGTAATCAAACAACCCGTGATAAGAAGTCTTATGATAGCGTTGGATTTGGTCGTATGCCACCCTTAACTCTACGCCCCGACGTTTCAATTCAATCTGTACCAAAGGCAGACCGTTTATAAGAATGGTCACATCGTAGCGGCACTTCTTACGCCCTTCCACCGTGATTTGGTTGGAAACCTGAAATTCGTTCTGACACCACTGTTGACGGTTAAGGAACTCCACCCAGATGCGTTTGCCGTCTGCCGTGTCAAGCGGATAAAGGTCGCGGAGCTTCTTCGCCTTTTCAAAGCGTGTGCCTCCTTCAAGGTAGATGAGTATCTTGTCAAATTCCTCATCCGTAAATTCGGTACGGCCATGCTCCGCCAACCGCTTACGGTTGTGTATCTCCAACTGCCTCTTGAAATTGGCTTGAAGATTGTCCTCCTCGGCAATTTGGACATATTCATAGTCCATTTGCTGGAGCGTGGCGATAAGTCCGGCTTCCAATGCCGCTTCACTTTGTATAGACATATTCCTGTTCTACCTTTTATGCGTTACTTATTATCATTCAGACTTCTGATAATCTCAATTCCCAATGCGTTTTCTATCTTGCAAATGGTTTCCAACGACATATTCTTTTTGCCTTTCAGCACTTTGGATATGTATTGCTGGGTGCAGTTCATCTTTTCGGCAAGCATCTGTTGCGTCAAGCCGAGTTCCGTCATCCGTTTTGACATGGCGGCGGCAATCAACTGTGAATATTCCGCCCAATCCTTTTTATCCTGTTTCACACCAGTTTCCTGCTTTACGGCTTCCAAAGCCATACAAGGCATTTTATCTGTCGTTGTATTCATTGAAAGATTACCTTATCTTGTCTGGATGCAAAGGTAATACAATTATTCGAGAAAACACAACCAACGAGTTGTGTTTTTACAAAAATGATTTCTTCTCCATAAATATGAAACATTATAGGGAGTGGTTGATTTAGCGACCCCCTAAACAACTTCTACTTCAAATATAGGGGGATGTCATTTCAACAACCCCCTGTTTGGGCTATCATTCAAGTTAGAACACACCGTTTGTCAGGTTCATTGCTTCAACTTTCTTTTCCATTTTCACCTTTGCGTAAACCTGCGTTGACGCGATGCTGCCATGCCCCAAAATCTTGCTGACTGAGTAGAGTTCCGCACCTGCCGTTATCGCCAGCGTTGCCGCCGAATGGCGGCTGCTGTGATAGGTGAAATCCTTTTCTATCCCTGCCTTGTCCTTGATGCGGCGCACGTACTTCGCCACGTTGTCGGGCTTCTTCACCAACGGGAAGATGATGCCGTCCTCTCCGTTTTCGGGGCGTGGAGGAAGCAACGATAGAGCCAACGCATTGAGCGGTACGGCAACTGGCCGCTTGGTCTTGTGCTGGATGACCGACACCGTTTGTACGCCGTTTACGTCCTTGATGTCGCTCCACCGCAGCCGTTGCATGTCGCCGAGCCTAAGCCCCGTCATGCACGAGAAGCCGAAAGCCCTTTGCACGACTTCTTCCATATAGGTTTGCGGCTCTACGGCAAGAAAGCGTTTCAGTTCGTCAGCCGTCAGGTATTCGCGGTGCTTGTCCGGCGCATGGAAACGCTCCTCCCTTGTAAGTTCCTGAACGGGATTGGAAGCCATCAGTCCGTCACGCACGGCCTTGTTGAAGATGGCCTTTACCGTTTCCTCAAACAGTACGAGGGTGTAAGCCGCCAGTCTGCCGCCATTTGCCTTTATCTGTTTACGGTTGCGGTAATTGCGCATATACCCGAACAGGCCGCTTACCAAATCCCTATCCACGTCTTTCAGCAGGACATCCGTTTTCTTGGCTCGTTTCAAATAAGTCTCAATCCGTCTGCGCACAACGTCCTTGTGCTGTATCATCTTTGGGCAGTTCCCGTCCAGCATGGCGCAACGCACATAGTCGCCACACCACTGGAGCCAGGTCATGGTCTTGGCCGCTTCGTTTTCTTCCGTCTTTTGCTTCTTCTCGAATGACGGAGGGGTAAGGATGCGCTGCGCCTGTATCTCCTGCGCCTTTCGGTAGGTCTGCTCGTTGAGTTTCCTTGCATTGGGCGCATCATCGGGTACAAGGTACAGGTGCAGGTTTTCTCTTTTGCGGAAGCCCGTTTCGTAGTATTCCAGATACAGGCTGCGGTTTCCGGCAGTCAACATTCTCACTTTGATTTCCACTTTCATAAAATTCTTCCTTTCGATTTTTGTTATACAAACATATTGTTCACGAGGTTCATAGTCTCGATTTTCTTCTTATCCACTATCTTGGCATAGACTTCGGTCATGCGGATGCTTCGGTGTCCGAGTATCTTGCTCACCGTGTAGAGGTCTGCGCCGAGGGTCAGCAACAGGGTCGCCGCCGTATGCCTGCTACAATGGTAGGTGATGTGCTTCTGTATTCCGGCCTCCTGCATCCATTCGCCCAACACTACTTCCACCGTGGTAGAGGTGATGCGCAACTGATGGAAAACCCGGTCGTCATCCTTTGACTTTCGGGGCATCCATTTCAAGGCTTCATTGGAGAGCGGTATCGTCACCGTGTTCTTGGTTTTCACCTGCTGATGCTCGATGTAGAGCGTCTTCCCGTCCGCCGCCGTGTGTATCTCGCTCCATTTCAAGGTCATCATGTCGCTGTACCGTAACCCGGTGAAACAGGAAAACAGAAATGCCTTTTTCACAATGTCGTAGCGGCACGGCGTGGCCATCAGTTGACGAAGTTCCTCAATGGTCAGGAACTCACGCATGGCGCTCAGCTTCTGCGGCTTCTCCTTTGTTTCCAACAGTTTGAAAGGATTGCGGTCTAACATTCCCTCGCTTACGGCCTTGTTCAGCGCAGCGGCAAGGCGGTTCATAAAGATGCGGCAGGTCGTACTGCTCAACGTCTTTTTGCCTTGGTTGAACGTGCAGGTTTTCAGAAAGGCGATGAAGCCCTTGCAGAAATCCTTGTCAACCTCTTTTAGGGCGAGGGTCGGCTTGCCTATATATAATAGGTATTCTTCCACCCTTGCCTGTGCGTTCCGCTTCGACCTCATGCTGGCCGGACTTAGCCCATTTTCCTCGGCGGTGTACTTCGCCACCCATGCGCTGAGCGTCATCCGTGCCTTTTTCACGTCCTCCCAGTTCACAAGACCCTTTTCCTGAATGTCGAGGATGCGTTGCGCCTTGATTTGCTCGGCCAGCTTGCGCGTGTTCCTGTTCTGCAACTTGGCGGCGGCATCCGTTTCAGGCACGAGGTAGAGTTTCAGACCCTCTTTCTTCCTTGCGCCACGATAGTACATGTCGAGATACAGGCTTACATTGCCATCGTTGAGCCTCTTTTCTCGTATGCGGACAGGCTCCTTGATTTTGATTTCTTTCTTCTTTCGTCCCATTTTCTTTTCTGTGTTATCCGATTCTTGGATTTGTTACTATATTGTATATCAGTCACTTGCAAGCGCAACAAAGATAATTCACGGCGGGACAAAAACGGGACAAAAAGCGTGCTTTTATATCCCAAATTAGGCAAATATAACTATCCAATCAAAAAACGGCCTCTATTCATAATTAACTATAAATCAGTGCTATTTGGCAGATTACGTTAGATATGTTTTCCTATGGTTTTACCCATCTGGAGTAATTGGTGGTTACTGGTGGATATTGTGAGAGAAGGAATGATTCCTTGATGAATAAGAATATGAGGGACGGAGAGTCCCTATAATGAAACTTGCCCCTGTTACAAAAAGATTTGTAGCAGGGGCAAGTGCTTTAAGATATGGTTTTTAGACATTTAGCATGTCTTTATGTGACCTTTCTGTGGCTATTTTCCTTTGGGATATACATAATGTGTATTTGCCCATTTGTTCCATTCGTCTACCAGTTGTTTTAGAATCTTGGGATTTTCTCTGGATAAATCAACACGTTCTGTACGGTCTTTCTCCAAGTTGAAAAGTTCCCATACTTTAGAGTTCTGGTCTTTAACGGCTTTCCAGTTTTTCCACCATACTACACAGTTGTCAAAGTGTTCACCAAAAATATATTCGTGCAATTCGGTGTCTGTATTGGTTAGTATCGGTAGCATGCTTGCGCCTTCCAAAGGAATGATCTCATTTCCTCCGTGATAAGTCTTCGGATAGGTCGTTTCCGCTGCATCGATGAAGGTTGCCATAATGTCGGGCAGGAAAGCTCTGTTGTGTCTTATCTCGCCATTGTATTTTGCATACTTGTCGGGCCAGGAAATAATCAATGGAGTGGAGGTCCCGCCTTCATACGCTCTTACTTTATACTTACGGTATGGAGTATTGCTAACCTGTGCCCATGGCAGACCATAAGACGGGTTGACCCATTCATCCGGATTATTAATCATATCGATGGTTCCGAAACCTTTCTCACGATGAGGCTCGGCACATGCACCATTATCCGACAAGAAAATAAGTAAGGTGTTATTCAGTTCCCCTTTTTCTTCCAGATACTTTATTAACCGTCCCACATTATAATCCATACAATGAACTTGTGCCGCATATACTGACATTCTTCTATCCAGTTCTATTTGTTCATCTTCGGTCAGTTCGGACCATTGGCGACCCTCCCATTGAGCAAGATCCCAATTTTTGTCCACCAATCCCATTTTAATCATACGTTTCAAACGGGCTTCACGTACTTTCTGCCAACCTTTCCGGTACTTGCCTACAAACTTGTCTATATCCTCCTGTTTAGCATGTAACGGCCAATGGGGAGCGTTGTATGCCAGGTAAAGGAAGAACGGATTGTCATCTTTGGGGCGTTCGTCGACAAATTTAATCGCATAATCAGTAAATGCGTCAGTAGTGTAATAAGGTTGTTCCGGTGGAGGCAACTGTTGATTGTCTAAAGTCAGATTGCGATCTCCATGAGGTTGCAGATAACTGCAAGCTCCTGACAAGATACCATAAAAATGATCAAAGCCACGTTGCAACGGCCATTTTTCCTGTCCGTGCATGCCTACATGCCATTTCCCCGACATATAGGTGTGATAACCGGCTTCTTTCAGCACTTCTGCTATGGTGACCGAATTACGGTTCAAGTATCCCATGTATCCGTGCACTCCATGATCTTCGGCAGAATGAGGATCTTCGGACATCATTCCGATACCTGCCTGTTGGGGATAAAGTCCGGTCAGTAGACTGGCACGGGAAGGGCAGGAGCGTCCTGTGTTGCAGAAATGGGTAAAGCGTACTCCTTTTTTTGCCAGATTATCTAGATTGGGCGTAGGAATTTCTCCTCCGTAGCACCCTAGATCGGAATATCCCATATCGTCCACCATGATTAAAACAATGTTGGGCTTTGGGTCATTCTGGGCTGCTGCATGTAGGGACAGTAAGGATGCAGTTCCCATTAATAACATGTTTTTGTTTGTCATATAATTTTGTTTTATTTTTTTTGTCAGTATATTTATTTAATAAATATACTGACAAATTATTTCTTAGATGAATTATTTCAGTCTGAAAATTTCTGAATAGACAGCTTGGTCCGCTCCGTTCGCTTTTACACCGATGCGGGCGAATAGGGCTTTGGCTGACTGTACATTCTGGTTACTCGTAATATCCAGCGAAATATTTGTTACTCCGGGATTTATATTGGATAAATTTTGCCGGGCTATATTCGTGTTCTCGTCAACAAAAGTTGTTTTGCTGACGAGTAGCATTGCCTGGCTTATCTTGGCATCCTGTACTATTTGCTGTATATTGCACGTGCCGGATACGATGTTGTTATCTAATGTGATATTTTCGTCTGATATTGTAAAATAAGGGGTGACTTTTACTTCACATTGTGTTTTTCCTTTTACTTCCACATATATGGTATCGCGGTTATTCACCCAGGGACCGTTTTTGTCTTTAGTTACCAGTTTGTACGGACCATCGAAAAGTACTGCAGAGAAAGTTCCGTCCTGTGTGGCATACACGGTGATAGGATCATGGTTGGCATAACCATCCTGATACAATTGTAGTTGAATACCTCCGTTTGTACCTTTCAAACCGAGTTGTTTTCCCTCATACGTGATTTTCCCTTCCAGAAATGATTCGGGTTCGTCGTAATTGTCTAAACCGCAACTTACGGCAAGCAGGGAAAGTGAAAGCAAAGAAAATATAGTTCCTATTTTTTTCATTGTTTTACAGTTTTATGTTTTACTGATACGGATTTTTCACTAATAACGGGTTCTTGTTGAGCCAGCTGTTATCGAAGAAGTTATAATAGTTCTTCATCTGGAAATAGCGGGGGTAAGGAACCATGTAGGCTTTCTTTTTGTCGAATACCCACATCTTGTCATTGGCGCTGCCCGGATCATTAACCTGATAAGGGAATAGTTCGTAGAGCTGCGCATCCGGATTTTCCGAATTACCATCCCAGATTTCGTGAGCCAGGCGCCAACGTTTCAGATCCCAGTAACGATGATCTTCCAATGCAAATTCCACCCGATATTCGCGGACAATATCTTCAAATGTGATTGATTCCAGTTCGCTGATGCCGGCGCGTGCACGAACAGGATTGATGTAGTTCAACGGATCATCTTCTCCGGTTTTATTGAGCTCATAAGCAGCCTCACAAGCTATCATATATGCTTCTGAAATACGGAAACGAGGATACCACATGGTACTCATCTTCGAATTGGTAGAAGCACCGATGGTTTCGTCCAGGAATTTGCGGAAGAAGAAACCTGTTTTGTTTATACGGATTTCATTTGATTCCATTGGTCCGTTGATAGAAGTTATCAGGCGGTTATTGTCATCGTAAGAATCGGCTTTACCTATGATTTCTTTCCAATTTCCGTTTCCGTCGGGCACTTTCTGACCGGCTTGCAACACTACTTCACTACCTCTGAATTTGGCTCCCGGATAAAGTACGGTTCCCCACAACCGGGCATCTTTATTGGCAAAGGCATCTTCCGGCCGACTGTACATGATGTAATTTCCGGATTCATCCTTAACTTTGATTGTGCCGTCGCGGTTGTCTTTGTATTCAAATGCTTCTACCAGATTTAATACTGCGCCGGAATAACAACGTTCCTGATCTTCTGCTAGAGAAGCGGGAATATTCTTTTGTGTGAATCCATGGGTGGCTCCTGGATATGCATAATCTTTGGCCCAGATCACTTCATGATTATTCTCTTTGACACAGACTGCATTATAAAAATTCTGTCCCAGATCATTACGAACCGTTATGTCCAGGTTATAATAGGCAGAAGCTTGAGTTATCACTTCTTTGGCTGCTTCCAATGCTGTTTCGTAATATGGGGTAGCCATTTCCGCCGGAATACCGACTTCATTTCCTTCTGTGCGTATAGGAGCAACCATCTTGTTATTGTAGTTGGCCAATGATCCTGCATAAACGGCAGCACGTGCCTTTAACATCAGGGCAGCCCAACGTGTGGCACGGGCGGCATTGGTGGTGGGCTTTGTAGGCAGGTAATCTGCGATAGTGGCACATTCATTGATGATATAATCGTAGACTTCTGATTCTTTGGAACGGGGAACAGCCAAACCTGAAACATCCATCCCTGCCTCATATTCGTATACGTTATCATTCACAATAGGTACACCGCCTAAACCTCTGCACATACTAAAATATGCCCAGGCGCGTAAGAAGCGAATTTCGCCTTCATATCGCAATTTCTCTGTAGATTCAAGTACGGTTGTAGCTCTTAATCCCGCCAGGAACTGATTTAAATTACGAATATATTTATATGGATAAACTCGCCATTGATTGTCACTGTATTCCTGCATGTTATCACGGGCACCATCAGTCACGCAACCGTCGTCCACTTTAGTAAAGCTGGCGGGAGTGGCAAAACTTTGTCCCCAATTCTCTGTATCTCCATAAAAACCGGCCAATACGGAGTTTATCATTTTAGCATCGCTGAAGATCTGGTCATTTGTCAATATCTGATCGGGATCACGATCTAAAAAATCAGAACAAGATCCTAATATCAAAGTTAAACCCAATAACAGGTATCCTTTTATATATTTCATTGCTTTTAGAATTTAAGTGTTAAACCCAGATTGATAATTCGCATACTCGGGTAAGCTGTTCCGTTACCGGCTGAAACTTCCGGATCGATAGGTACATTGGTGAGTGTAAACAGGTTCTGTCCGGCAAGATATAACCTTAGACTGTTAATTCTGCATTTTTGCAGCCACTCTTTGGGGAAGGTGTAACCAAATTCCAGATTACGCAGTTTTAAATAACGGACATTGTACTTCCAGAAAGAGCTATCCCAATAATTACTATGGTTATTGGCATTGTTTCCGATTAATAATGTCGGGTATTTGCCAGGAATCATTTCACTGTTTGCATCAAAGATATCAGATAGTCTCCATGTATCTTCCATGTAGTAAGCCGGGTTGTTTCCATTATTGTTAAATGGAATCTTTTGGATTAATGACGGATTCCAGGTAGACATTCCCGCACCGGAGAAATCCAATGCTAAATCGAAGCCTTTCCATGCGAATGCAAGGTTAAAACCGAAGTTCAGAACGGGTGTGGAGTCTTCTTTGTATCCGATGGGGCGTTTGTCCATATCGTTGATTATGCCATCCCCATTTTGGTCGACGTACTTGATATCACCCGGGCGTAATGTCGTATTTCCTTTCTGGTCATTGTCAATCGGCCACGACGCAATCTCTTCCCAACTTTGGAACTGGCCATCTGCCTCGTATGCCCAGTTGACATTCCCGAAACGGTGCCATGTAGAATTACGATATTCATCCCATGAATTACTGAACTTAGGATTATACTGCTCCCAGTTGTAGAAACGGGAATAGGTGAAATTGGCACTGATAGAATAGTGAAAGTCATTGACCTTATCACTCCAACGTGCAAGCAAATTATATCCGGTATGAACATTGGAATTGAGATTTTCCTTGGGACGCTCAAAGCCCACTTCTTCCGGAAGTAATACGTCGTCACGGGAAGCCGGAATACCGGTTTTGATACGTCTGAAGAAATCTACGCTTCCTGATAAACGGTTATTCAGGAAAGCAACGTCGAGACCAATGTCCAGAATTTTAGCCTTTGCCCATGAGAGCGTGGTAACAGGCAGGTTTCGCGGGGTAGTACCAATGATATAGGAACCGTCGATTACTCCTCCTCCCTGTTTGTAATCGTAACCTGTCATGTAGTCGAAAGCACTGTAGCCGTCAACGTTGTCATCTCCTACCAATCCATAAGATCCCCGTATCTTTAAATCGCTGAAAATAGAAGCTATTTTTGATTCCTTCCAGAAGTTTTCTTCTGATATTCTCCAGCCTAATGAGGCGGAAGGGAAGAACCCCCAGCGATGATTGGGCGGGAATTTCCATGAACCGTCATAGCGTGCAGAGAAGTCTATCAGATATTTGTTGGCGTAGTTGTAGTTGAAACGTCCCAGCCAGCCTAAACGTGCTTCCGTATTGTTGCCAGTATCTTCGTATTTGTCAATCGTATCATAATAGATCAGATGCAATGAGTTGGAAGCCGGGATGGCATGGAGCCAAGACTTTGGAGTGTCTCTTTTTATTGCTTCGAAACCAATTACCGCATTGATGGAATGTGCTCCGAATGCTTTTTCATAAGCCAGTTGAATGTTTGAAGTCAACTCTTCCACATAAGCATTCGTCCTTTCCCTCCAGGCACTGGCACGCCCACCTACATCTACATATTCGTCCGTTGCTTCGTCATATCTATAGACACGATAGGTATATTCTTGATTGTTAAGTAATTCGCTTGCAAAATAATATCCGAACAAAGCTTTGGCTTTAAGTCCTTTGATAATTTCATACTCTGCGTTCAGGTTTAATTGGGCCATTCGCCAAGTGTCTTCAAAGGTTCCGCTTTTCTCAAAATTCAATAATCCGAAGTTTAAGCCATTGTCAGAGCCTACTGATGCCGGATAGTTAGGATTGTCATTGGCAAACGGACGGACAGTCGGTAGATTGCGGTAGGTAGCTGCTGTCGGGTTTGAATAGTCGTCAGTTCCCGGTACACCCGGATTTTTCAGCTGTTTGATACGTCCGTTCATGTTCATGCCGATTTTGAATTTATCAGTGACCTGTGCTTCGACATTCATTTGTACGTTGTATCGTTTCATACCGCCATAATTGCGAATGGCAGATTCCTGATTCATGTGTCCGACACTGAAATAATAATTGATCTTGTCCGAACCTCCGGAAACATTGGCATTGACATAATATTGCGGAGAAGTCACCCAGATGTAATCATACCAGTTAAATGACACATAGCCTTTTTCTGTACCTTGACGCCATTTCTCCAGATCTTCTTTACTATATAAACGGGACGTTTTTCCCTGAATTGTTTCAGACTGTATGTAATTCTCTACATACGTTACGGCGTCTGCCGGTTCCGGTAAGCGTGATACATGTTGCCAGCCATAATAAGTATTTAACGTCACAGTGCTCTTGGTGTTTTTCTTTCCTTTCTTGGTTGTTACAACAATGACCCCGTTTGCAGCCCGTACACCATAAATGGAAGCAGAGGCATCTTTCAAAATAGAAATGGATTCGATGTCATTAAAATCAATGTTGTTGAACTGACCTTCATCGGACTGCACGCCGTCAATCACAAATAAAGGTGTTCCCATATTACGGATTTGCAGGGTAGTGGCATTTCCCGGGCGACTGTCTGCAGATCTGTAGTTCAATCCGGCTACCTTTCCGACCAGTGCTCCGGAAGTGTTTACCGCTGAAGATCTGCTTATATCATCAGCTCCTACGGAGGCAATAGCTCCTGTCAGGGTAGCCTTCTTTTGAGCAAGGCCAAAGCCAGTCACTACGACTTCATTTAATAATTTAGTGTTTTCTGCCATTATGATTTTGACATTTGTCTTTCCGGAAACTACGGCCAGTTCCTTAGTCTCATATCCGATATAAGATACTTGCAGTTGTGATTGTACCGGAACTTTTTCTAAGGAGAAGTTACCGTCAATATCAGTGATGACCCCATTGGTAGTTCCTTTCACTAACACGTTTGCACCAATTATAGGATTGTCCGCAGTGTCTACTACACGCCCTGTTATGCTCTGTAATTTTGTCTGTTGTGAAGGCAGGTCGTCAGATAATACAATCTGGAAATTAGGCTTAATCAGATAACTGAATGGAGCCTGCGAAGAAAGGTCCTTTAAAACCTTTTCTATACTGCTATTCTGTGCTTCGAGAGAGACTGGCTTATTGAGATTAGCCAACTCTTCATTATAGAAGAAACGATATTCACTTACTTTTTCTATCTGTTTTATCACCTTCTTCAGAGGTTTGTCTTTCATGGTGAGAGTGATCTGCCCCATGACACTTAGACTACTTGATAAAAATATAATAATATATAATATTCGAGAAAAGAGATGCTTGATGTTACTCATTTTATAGGAAATTAATCATTAAACAATAAAAAAGATGTAACTTTACAAGCTGAAAATCGGGTGTATATACCCTCTGACACTGCCTTCCGCCAGTTGTCAGTATCAGAGTGAGTTTCCAAGGTCCGATTTAAGCTTAAAGGAGATAGTCCTGACCTTGTCAGGCTATCTTTTTTATGTTCTACTGGAACTATTTCATACGCATTGAATTTTAAAGGTTAATAATTAGGAATATATTGGGTTACCTATTGCCTAGTATTATGGTATCTCCACGAGTTTCATAAGTGATGGGAGAGGTTAGGCTAATCAGTTCGATTACATTATCAAGGCTATTGTTGCAGATCACTCCCGAGAAGCAATATTGCTTGATACGTTCGGATTTAAATGCTATTTGCACATTATACATTCTGTTAAGCAGTACGGCAATTTCTTCCAGTGTTTCTCCATTAAATACAAGATCGTTATTTCGCCACATTTTGGCATACGATGAATTGTCCGGTTTATGTATTGCCAGTTTGCCCGATCTTCGTTCGAATGTGGCATTTTCGTCAGGAGAAAGAATAACATTATCTCTATCGGAAGAAACACGGACCGAACCGGAGAAAAGTGTTGCGATGATTTGAGAATCTTCCCGGTAGGCTTTTACATTAAAAGTAGTTCCCAAAGCTTCTACATTCATTCCTGCCGTTTCTACAATAAATGGTTTCTCCTTATCCTTAGCTACTTCGAAATATGCTTCGCCTATCAATGACACCACTCGTTGAGTGGCTCCGTAATTCGCATTGTAATGCAGTTGAGTATATGAATTTAGCCAAACGACTGTACCGTCCGGTAAGGTAATATTTGCCCGTTGTCCTTTTCCTGTTTGGACAAGATAGCTCTTATCCGTTACTGTGGGTTCTGTTTGAGAAACTGTATATAAATGACCTCCTATTCCTGCTGTTATGATTAAAAGAATGACTGCTGCATACTGAAATAAACGCCTGATTCGCATTGTCCGTTTCTGCTTTCGTCTATTCAACTCTTGTACGGCATTATGCATTTGACTTTTGACCCGTTCAAACATACGTCCTTGTACTTCGGCAATGAGCTTGTTATTAGAGCCTTTCCAGGTTTCCTGATAATAGTTGGATAACTGCTCTTTTGCTTCCTGACTGTGGAGCCAGTCAGATAGTATTTGTTCTTCATCCGGAGAGGTTTCTCCCCGCATAAAACATTCTAATAATAATATATTCGTATTCTTCTCCATGGGCTTTTATTATGTATATCTCCATGGAGCCAAGAATCCTTACAGGGTGCAAAGATTTTACTCTGTATTTAACACTATTTAAAATTAGAAGAAAGAAAAAATAGAGCCAAAGCTACAATTTCATTGGCTAATTTAGAACGTAAGAAATGAAGGGCACGATATAATTGCGTTTCAACTGTTTTTTCTGACAAAGATAGTTGGGCGGCTATTTCTTTATTTGTCAGATGTTGTTTCTTGCTCATGAGGTAGATTTTCTTCCGGGAAGAGGGTAGCTGTTCTACCAGCTCGTCTATATATTCTTGTAGGGAGTCGGTGTCAACATCTATTTCAAAGTGCTTGTCGGCATCAGTTTGTTTGATTGAATCCAGAAAACGTTCCGAAAGTAGCCGTTTTTCTGTTTCCTTATATACCATGTTGCGTGCTATTGTGAAAAGATACGCTTCAAAGCCTTCTTCCGGTTTGATATCCTGATGTCTTTCCCAGATCTTCAGAAATACATTTTGAGTGAGGTCCTCTGCTAGTATTTTATCATATAGAAGGGAATGAATAAAATGAAATACACGGGGATTATATTTCCAGAAAATAGTGTCGAAAGCCTTTTCGTCACCTTGTTGTAGGAGTGATAAAGTGTGTGTGTCTATTTTCTCTAAAAAATGATCCATATATTTAGTGTCTTCAATCCTTTTCAGAGGAAGTTTAAAGAGTTATCATTCAAAAGCTACTTTGTTTATAGACGAAAATAAATACTCTTTATATTTAAAAAGTATATGTAAATAAACCCGTAAACCATTGGCAAATATAAGGAACATTTTTTATTTTGAATTACTTTTATAGAGAAAATGTGTTGGTCGGCAGGATGAATGAAAAGAGTATGCTCTATAAAATTACATGAAATAAGAAAGGGGGAGAGTGGGATTTTTGTATAAATAATAAAGGCTTTTATTATTATAATATAAAGAAATGAGACTGAATTCCCACCTTTCCCCTGGAGAATTCAGTCTCATTTATATGATTCAAGTCAATGGATTATCTGCTTCCGCCTGCCCACCAAACATTTTCACTATACACATATTGTCCGTTTCCGTATGCTGCTTTCACTTCGGCATTCGTTGTTGTGTCGCTATTGCCATAAGGACAACGTAATGGGAAAGAGTTTGGATTTTTTAGCTCAATAAAGTTTTCGCCTAGTCCTTTCATTCTGCGAACATCATTGTAAGATTCTGTCGCTTCACCTGAAGCTCCCCATAATGCGAAGTATTTTTGAGTCATTGTTGTTTTCAAAGGTTCAGCTGTATATTTGGCCTCTATCGTATTGTCAAAGTAACTTTCGGCTTCAGCTTCCGTAATACTGCTTGCTGCATTGATGAGTGTTTTGCCCAACTCTTTTCTTGAAATAGTAAAGCTGTTTTCCGCATTTAACAGTCCAGCCACTACTGCATCTTTTAATGCACTTTTAGCATCACGTTCCAATCTGCACAGAGCTTCTGCTTCCAGGAATTTTAATTCATGATAACTCAACAACAGTGTTGGTGCTGATATAGAATACATAAATAAAGAAGTTCCATATTTGGAAGTGCCTTGTTCTGGTGTACCGTTAGGCGCATATACGGCGTTGTCTGCGGTTCCCGGAGCTTGTTCTTTTCCGGAGGTACCCTGTTTAGTGATGAAAGCTCTGGACAGACGTGGGTCATTGTATTCTGCCAGTTTGCTTCTCATGCTTTCGCTTGCACCTAATCCGGCACGTGCCACAAAGAAACCATAAAGCGGATTTATGTTATTAGCGTCATATACGTCGAATGCTGCTTGTTCTTCTGCGCTTTCGAAAGAGTTATTTACATATTCCAACACCTTCTCCATATCCGCGTCTTTGTTGGCAGATCTTTTAAGAAGATGCATCGTGTAGCGTGCTTTCAGACCATATGCTAACTTAAGCCATTTTTCAGCATCACCCTGGTACAGCAAATCTTGAGCTTCCGGGTCTATCAGATCTTCTTTCTGTAAGTCTGCAATGGCATCATCCAGATATTGCATTGCTTGGGTATAGATTTCTTCTTGCTTATCCATTTTAGGAGTTAGATAAACAGGAGAACCGTTTTCGTCAATTAATGCAGCCTGACTACATGGAGCATCTCCAAACATATCGGCTATCAATGCGCAATTATAAGCAGCCAACACTTCAGCCATACCCTTGGTTACATAATTCCCATGGTCTATGCCTCCCTCGCTGCATTGATTGATAATGATACGGGCGGATTTCAATGTTGAATACAGACCATTCCATGTATTGTTGAAAGTGGAAGATGAGGTCGGTTCGCTCTCTCTGGTTTCTGCATAATACAATTGGTTGTCAACACCTACTTCATATTCAATGTAAGCAGATAGATAAGTATTGAAATCACCTCCTGCATTGGAAAATGCAGTAGAGGTTATCACATCTGTCAGAATGAATCTTGCGGCTACGCTTTGCGTATGGCCGTGGTCCTTGTTGATTCTATCCATTGCATCTTCCGAGCATCCGGAAAAAACAACTGATAAAACAGTAGCGGCAAAAATACCTTTAATTATATTATATGTTTTCATCTTTCTTTTTAGCTAATTAGAATTTTACATTAAATCCAAAACCATAGCTGGCTGTTCCCGGAAGAGAGAAACGTTCGAATGCACCTCCCATGTTGTCATTACCTTGTGAAGCTTCCGGATCGAAACCTTTCATTTCAGACCAAACCAAAATGTTGCGGGCAAAAACATTAACGTTCACATTCAGCCATTTCTTTGAGAAAACCGGATAACTTACAGATAATTCACGCAATTTGATATAAGAATTATCATAAATGTAAGATTCGTCAATTGATCTTCTTCTGGTGAAATATGCTTGAGCATCTGTTACTTTTATATCATTGGGGGCATAGATTGAATTACCATCCGCATCTTTTCCTGTTTCTTTAACAGCGTTTTCTACAATGAATTCGTTTTTACGCATATCACCTGATAGCTTGCTTACACCGTAATAGTTCATTTCACCTGCGGTACCACTATACATTTGTCCACCTTGTTTCCAGTCGAATACTGCGGAAATGCGGAACTTGTATAATTCAATGTTTGTATTGAAACCTAAACGGAAATCAGGAGATACAGTTCCAATCACCGCATCTTCTCCCTGCATAGGAAGTCCGTTCTGGTCTACTACAATCTTTCCTTCGTCATTACGCATGTAGCTTTTTCCATAAATTACAGGGAATTTGTCACCAATCCCGGCACGTACCTGTGGAGTTACAAATCCTCCTAGCATAATACTTTCTACTCCTGGAGCCAATTCGTCTACGTAATTGTCGATTTTGGAGAAGTTGAAAGCAAAGTCAAGCTTGAAGTTTTTGGTATCTACCGGAGATATGCCCAATGTCAATTCATGAGTGTTTGTATGAATCTTACCTCCGTTCATAATCATACTTGAGGCACCAGTCGAACCTGCCAAAGGAACTTCGAATATCTGATCTTTTACATTCTGACGTGAATAGGTGTAATTCAAAGTAACCAGTCCGTTTAAGAAAGTAAGATCAGCTCCCAACTCGTAAGATTTTGTATTTTGTGGTTTTAAGTTAGGGTCATACACCTTATAATATGGAATATAAGCCATTGCTCCATTAATTGGATAAACAATCGGATTTCCCATATAAAAACCACCACCATAAGATGGAGTATAGTAATAGCTTTGAGTGTAATCACCAGCCATACCAACTTCCGCATAAGAAGCACGTATCTTACCGAAGGTTAATATGTTATTCTTCAGGGGAGCCAGTTCTGTGAAAATGAATCCCAATGACACCGAAGGATAAGTGAAAGAACGATTGTCACGTGGCATACTTGAAACGATATCATTACGTATACTTCCGCTTAGATAAAGCATGTTTTTCCATGCTACTGACAAGTTTGCGAAATTACCAACAGTTCGTTTCTTGTTGTATAGGCTCTCATTGGAGAATACAGAAGCATTATTCAGATGATTCCAGCCCGGGAAATTGAAGTTCATGCTATATGCATATTCATATTTTGTCTTTTTATCAACAAACTCATTACCAATCAAAGCGTCCAACGTCCATTCTTCGTTAATGTTCCATGTATAGGCAGCAGTTAACAGTGAATTTAGCTCATTAACGGTGTAATGGTATTCTGAATCTTCACCTGTAGGCGCCCAAGTACTTCCATATCCGTAGATTTCAGAATAATTGGTAGTATAAGCGTCATCACCAATCTGGTATTTAATATCCAGTTTGTGGTTGTCAGTTCCAAATTTAGTGGTGTATTTCACGAAAGCATTTCCGAAGAAACGTTGTGAACGTTCAGAGAACTGGTTATTGTCAACTGCCCAATATGCATCGTCGATCCAGCTGTCTCGATATGTATTTTGTGTGTAAGGGTCGCCTTCTATGTGAGAAGGAATACCGGCCATATTATAGCTGACGGGTGCATTATAGATCGTAGCAACCACACTGGTGTTGGCTGTAGACTGTTTGGAGATTTTTGAAGTCACAAAGTTTCCATTAAATCCGGTAGTCCAGTTAGGATGGAGTTGTGCTTCGGCGGACATTTTCACGTTATATCTATCCATACCGGTTGATGGAACGATACCATTACTGGTGGTGTTACCCAAAGAAAAGGAGTAGTTACCTTTGTCGAATCTCTGGGCTACATTGACGTTATTGCTCCAAGATACACCTGTTTCAAAAAAGTCCTTCATGTTGTTATATGCTTGTGGAGTAGCCCACGGATTCATGCCGGCAGCTGCAAGTTGAGGAACATAGTATTTTCCGGACTGTTTACCATATTGGCTGGTGTAACTGTTGTCTGTATTTCCTCCGTAGGTAGGGTCGTTAGCTAATTCGGAAATCTTAGGACCCCATGCGAAAGGAGATGACGGATCGAAAGTACCGCCTGAACCTTGTGCATATTCTTGTTGCAGTTCCGGAAGAGTTGAAATCTTATCAAAGGAAAGGTTAGTACTGAAAGTAATAGTCGGTTTTCCTTTATCTGCTCCTTTACCACTTTTGGTGGTGATAACGATAACACCATTGGAAGCTCTCATACCATACAAAGCAGAAGCGGCTTGTCCCTTTAATATATTGATACTTTCTATATCATTAGGGTCAATGTCGACAGCACGGTTAGCATAGTCCGTTCCATACGCTCCATCGGTAAGAGAAGTACTCACATCTGCGGTAGAAGCGATAGGCATACCATCAATTACATACAATGGAGTATTGTCTCCGGTGAAAGAACGAGAACCGCGAATCGTGATCTTTGAAGAAGCCCCCGGCATACCTGATGATGGGGTGATGTCAATACCTGATACTTTTCCTTGTAAGGCTCCCGCTAAATCTGTATTAGCAGCACGTGTCAACGCATCCGATTTGACGTCTTGTACGGCATATCCCAATGCTTTCTTCTCACGTGAAATACCCATAGCGGTAACTACTACTTCGTCTAGCTTTTGGGCGTCAGCCTTTAATACAACTCTCAAATTTGGCTTAATAACGACTTCTTGTGTTTGCATTCCGATATACGAAATCTGCAAAGTCTTTGCAGAACTTGGTACATTCGACAAATTAAAATTACCATCTACATCTGTGATTGTACCCAGAGTGGTACCTTTTACCAACACAGAAGCGCCAACAACTGGCTGCCCGTCTTCTTCAGAAATCACAACGCCTGTGACCTTTTGAGTCTGGGCAGTTACTAGGCCTATGCCCACAAAAAGGCATGCCAATAACAGCATTAATTTTCTTTTCATAAATTCTCTCTTAAAGTTTAACTTTA
>OGHF01000307.1_pt1 | contig 35953 bp, 37 predicted proteins | sample 1571481 | NCBI WGS metagenome assembly OGHF01 (sample SAMEA2581952, study PRJEB24529) | metagenome | biome: Human gut stool | place: China | collected 2011
CCCCATAGGCTATTAGATTTTATTGGTTAAATGATGATTGTTCAGAATGTCAATGTTAATTGAATATCATTCTGATACTGTTTTGAATGTGGCGCCACGATTCATGTCAGTAAAAAACTGACAGGGCAAAATTATGCATATAGAATTGGGGATTGAAAAAAATAAAGTTGACTTTGATTTGATTTGGGTTGATTTTTACTATCTTTGTCTCAATGTACTACTTAAAAAATAATGATATGGATATCGAAGTAAAAGATAAAGCGAACCGGAGACATGTAGGGCATAATCTGCAAAAGATCCGTGTTTACTTTGGTATGAAGCAAGAAGCTCTAGCGGCTGATCTTGGTGTAAACCAGCAGGTCATCTCAAAGATTGAGAAACAGGAAGAAATAGAAGAAGGTCTTTTAAATCAAATTGCTTCTGTGTTGGGAATATCTGCAGAAGTGATTAAAGACTTTGATGTGGAGAAGGCTATCTATAATATTAATAATATCAGAGACAACACCTTTGAACAAGGTTCTACATCAATCGCACAACAATTCAATCCAGTGGATAAAATAGTGGAATTGTATGAACGTTTACTCCAAAGTGAAAGGGAGAAAGTGGAGTTACTGAAAAATAAGTGATTATAAATTAGTAGATTGAGGTAAGTTAAAAATAAATTTATTATTATGGAAACAGAATCTTATACAAACAATTCGCATTTGGGACGGAAAATAGAACGAATACGGCGTCTTCGTGGCATGACGCAGACTGATTTGGGTGAATTATTGGGAGTGACTAAACAGGCTATTTCCAAAATGGAGCAATCGGAAAAAATAGATGACGATAAATTAAAACAAGTAGCTGACGCGTTAGGTGTCACGGAAGATGGCTTAAAGAAATTCACGGAAGAAACAGTCCTATATAGCACAAACAATTTTTATGAGAACTGTCATGTGAGTGCATCTAATATAGGCCCTATAACTCATGTGGAAAATCTCAATCACTTTTCAATGGAGCAAGCTGTGAAATTGTTTGAGGAATTGTTGAAAATAGAAAGAGAAAAATATAGTAAGGGAAAAGAGGATAGTAAGTGAAAAGGTAATTTTTTTTAGAAAGAATGTAGAAAAAAGATATTTGGTTATTCATTCGGATATAACTAAGATTTCATTGAAACTTTATAAATAGTGTTTTTTACTATAAATATTGAGGTATCCAAACTCTTTTTAGTTCAAGGAGTTTGGATGCACTATTTTTAAGTTTACTGCACTACAGCATTTTTCACAGCATAAAAGCAGCTATTTCGTGTGGTAAGATGGTACTTTTATCTTCATACCTGAAACTTTGATGAATAGGGAGATTAACGCAAGGGTGAGAGTATGAGGGTAAAACTGATAAAAACTTTTATTTTTGTATTGATACGTTGAATCAAATATTCTAGTTCTATATGTAAGTATAGCTCGTTTTTTGTTTTATTATATGGGTTTTATACTGGGACTTTGTATTTTGGATGTTGAGAATAGACCGCAGCATTCATGCTTTTTAGAACATTTAGAACAAGCATCTATATAGCAGACTTTCCAATCAGAAATCGATTTTTTTGCGAATTTGTATAATGATGGTTTTAGTAAACAAATAGGAATGTTGAAAATAGAAACATCTAGTTTCCATTCTGCTAAATTTACAACTGCCTTTTCAAGCTCTTTTTGATAATCAATCGGGTCGATCCAAACTTTATTGTGATTTTTGATCGAATAACCAGTGTCTTCTAGTCCCATGAATGATATGTATGCAACAAATGGTAGATTCTTCCATATAAATTCAGATAATTGGGGTAATCTTTGGTAATTCATTTTGTTAATGACTATACGCAATTCTATGTCTGCCCCTATACTTGCGAGATTATATAATCCTTTCATTGTTTCTGTATAAGAACCCTTTACTTGTGTTATGGTATCGTGGTCTATTGAAAAGTCAGAGTGTAATGGAATGCCAAATAAAAGATTGGAAATTTCTTTAAATTTCATGGTATAGCGAATGTCTGAAAAGGCTCTCCCATTAGTAAGTATATGTATTAGACTATCTGGATAACGAAGTTTTATATATTCAACTAAGTGTATCAATTTTTCTTGCAACAGCGTTGGTTCTCCACCAGTGATCCCTATATTAGTTAATCCGTTGGGAGCATTGTCTATTAGTTTGATGTTTTTGTTCCAAAAGGAATCGATGTCATCCCTATTTAATGGTGGTTGTGCACACATTAAACATCTGTTATTACATTGTGAGGTAACGAACAGTGAATTATCATTGGAATTTATATCAAAATTCATTTTCATTTCTATTAATCCATTGTTTGAATATTGGCATAACCCTATCATGTTCATTCTGAATTAAGTAGAATAGATAGGTGATAATTGCTTTGTGTTTTTTGCACAAAGAAGAAGTAGGACGAAAACCGTACATGTCATTTTGAGCAGAGTAGTTTCGTACAGGGTCAGCTCCACAGTAAGATTGGAAAGCACAATCGGCACATCCTGTAATAAATTCAGTTCCCCAAATTAGGGCTATTTGTTGAGCCTTTCTTCCATAAAAAATACTTTCATATCTATCTGTAACATGTCCTAACTTGAATGTGTAATCATTATATTCTGCTAACATCCTTGATTCATCAGATGCATATACATAACCATCGTAATTATAAACAATAACGCTGTTGATGATTCCGGAGGGAGATTGTAAATCAACAAAACCTGTTGTAAAAGGAGTAAGTATTTTACGTAATAATATGGAGGTGAATTCTTCAACAAAGAATCGATCTTGAATATTTATGTCAATAATATAGTTCAATGCGGATTTATAGAATTCAATGAATTTATCGAAATATGTTTCCCAATTTGTATTGTTAAGGGCTAATCCATAAGGATTTAGAGGACGAAGAAATATATTGTTAAAACCATTCGACAAATAATTGTCAATAATCTCTTTTGGATGATTTATTGACAACTCTGATGTGGTCATTAGTGCTGATATTCTATCTGTTCCTAAATAATTCCTAGCTTTGTTAATTCCTTCTATTACACGGTTGTAGCTATTAGATTTTCCTCGGTTATGATTATGAATGAAAGCTGGACCATCTAAGGAAGTTGAGATAAGTATATTATATTCTTTGCACAGTGATAGTATTTCATCTGTTAGGTTGATGGAGTTTGTGCATAAAACATATGTTATTTGTTTCTTAAATTCTTGATTTAATGCAACTGTTCTTTTTACTGCTTTCTGTAGTAGTTGGAAAGGTAGGGATGGTTCTCCACCTTGGAATTCCATTGTAATGGAGTGCGATGGGCTTTGAAACATCAAATCTATGGCTTTGAAAAGATGTTCTTCTTTCATGTCATAGATAGCTTCACTGCTTTCCTTGCTTGAAGCCTGACAATAAATACAATTTTGATTACATCTTAAAGTTAAGACAAAAATGTGTAGTGATGTAAATGAATCGAGAAAGGCTTTTTTAGTTCTTAGTCGTGTTGCTATATTGTCTATTAGCTCTGGGATAGGAGTTTCAGAGATAAAAAAGTTAGCAACTAAATCCTTGTAAAGATCCTCTTGATTGCTAAGTTGGCGTTTGATGATTCGTTCTGTAGTACCTGTTGGCACGAAAATGAAATCACCCAATTCATTGACGAGTAATTCTTGTTCCTTGATTCTTTCGAAGCGGAATGGTAATAAATAGTAGTGATTCATTATTCCGATGCTAAATTAAAATCCTCAAAATCATCGTTGTTAGCAAAAGCCTTTACATATAAGATGTTACGAATATCTTTAGTTTCATTAGTAATCAAATCTCTGTTTTTATAATCAATTAAATCTTGATTAAATTTATGGGTTACATATTCAAATGTGTATATCTTGTTTGCGCTTGGTTTAAGTTCCAAAGTTATTTCAAATAAATTATCTTTGTTTTTATTCCAATAAATAATAAATGATTCTGCATACCAATATAATGCTTTGGTCAATACACGCTCATTGAATATAGAGGCATTGATTGTAAAACAAAATGTGTTTTCTGACCTTAATTCAGCTTTAATCATAATTGAATATTACTTTTTTAAAAAATATACTGTTTGGGTTTCTACAATGCCATCAGCATCTATTCCTATTGATTTTTGGAATTTGATAACGGCTTTTTCTGTTTCTTCATCAAAAAGAGAGGTTCCCTTGAGTAGTTTTCCAGATAAATATCCTTTGTCGATTAGGATGTTTTTAAGTTGGGTTACATCGTACCCTTGCATTTGTTTTTTAAGTATGCGGTCTCCTAAATTATATTTATGAACGTCCGTATTTACTGTTTCACGATTTATTTGTTCTATTTGTTTGTTAATAGCTTCAATTGTTTTCTTTCCAACAATACCGTCTACAACTTGATTATGATCCTTTTGAAATTTCTTAATAGCATTTTCTAGTCTAATAGAGTATTTGACATCTCCAGAATAATTCTTTTCTATGTCTGACTTTATTATATATCTTATCTTAACTAATTTATTAGCTAATTCTGCAACATCTTTACCTGAAACACCACTAATAATATTTCTTTCTCCTAATGAGTAAGTAGTTTTTGTGCTAGTCGTTGTATTAGTGTTATAGGTTGAAGTGCTGGAGCTTGTAGTAGTTGAAGAACCACTATAGCTTCCATAGCTACTAGATCTGTGTGAAGAATGAGATCTATGTGAAGAGTGCGAGCGATGGCTTCTATGTCCTGCTATTAAAAATGAGTTGTCGTTATGGATTTTAAGTATATATTTCTGTGAGAGATCATTCTTTTTTTCTTGTTCAATGTTGTTGTCATCACTTATTCTTGAAAGGTCATAAGATATAGCATTGGCTTCGTTAGATGAAATAAGTGAAGCTACAGATGTTAAAAAAATGCCTTTTAGGAGATCTTTAAATTTTGTTTTCATAGCTATTGTAATTTATGGTTACTTTTTATTGCAAATATATATTATATAGATGATAATAAAAAATTATTGAGTGTATATTTTGAAAGAATAATATTGATATAGGGTATATTTAATCAATATATTTATTTATGTTGAAAAAATATATAACTTTATTTATTGAAGTTGTTGTGCTGATTTGCTTTTATTTGGAGTTTAATAGATATTCTAAATCTAAACATTAAGTATGAATGTATGATGGTTCATTTATTATGCGGGAAATTGTTTATATCACTTTATATGAGTAAGAAGGTTAATTCACTTTGCTATTTTCTATAACAATATAATTAAATTCAGCTAAAAAAGTGATATGATAGTTTCTTACATTACACTCATTGGACTAATGTACGCTTGTCTTTCGGCTTAAATGTGGTAATATTTTATACTCATTCAAAATAATATAGGAAGCTCCTGCCAAGTATAACACTCCGAGATTATTTGATATTTTCACTAGTAACAAATAGTACAAATAGTCTTTTATTTATTCTGTGGCCTCATTGCTTTCTGTATCATTATTATAATCCATACAGATATAACAAAAGGAGCGGTTAAGGTAATGATACCCAATCCCATTCCTAGGATCTGTAATGCAGTGGACAATAAGACTGAGCATCCTGCCCATACTCCACTTTTCCATGTCGTTCCTCCTAAAGCTATGGCACATAATACACCATTATAGCCCATTAATCCGGCATTTAAGTTTGTAGCATCTACTTCTAGCAAAATAGCTAGAGGAATAGGAAGAAGTGCTCCTAAGATAGTATAGAGAGTTGCCTTTCGAGAATTGATCAAAATGCCTATAAGAAAAAATAATCCGGCTAGAACTGTATTTCCCTGAAACATGACTTGCCCTATGCCTAAACAGAAGGCTTGGAAATAATTAATATTCTGTGTGGTATCAATAACCGTATAGGAAACTGATAGTAAATCTGGTATAAGCCAGCTGCAAACTCCCAACATTCCCCATACAGCAAGAATGAAAGGAGCAGTAAAGCCAGGAATTAAACGTTGCTGATTAAAAAAATAGGCAATCCATGTGGAAAGGGCCGAAGCGATAATCAACATGATTAAACTTCCTACCGATAATTGTAGAAATACGCCAACTGCTATACCTACTAAAGTTCCATTAAATCCGTATAATCCATTTTTAATATCATCATACTTATATCCCGAAAAATGGGCTGTCAGTGTACTTATTATATTACCGCAGACTGCTAGTATTCCCATTTGCCATGAGTTTAGAAATATTCCAATTAGCATGAATAATCCGGATAACGCATTATTCTGAAACATCACTTGTCCTATTCCACGTCCCAGAATAAGTAATAAATTGTGTATAAAGACCATTTGTATAAAAGATTGACTGATAAAATGATGACAAAAGTACAACCTTCTATTGAAAATAGCAATATCAAGAGATGGAGAATTAGAAAAGTGTAAAGAGATGTGGAATTATCATGTACGGTCAATTCACTAATTATTGTGCTAAGCATAATATTCATGACTATGTTAATGATTTACTTATAGGGGATGAATCTCGTTTTGATTGGACAGGAATAGATTTAATAGTTCCTTATTGGCCTTACTGTTAATTGAAAGTTCTCTGTTTTTTTGGAAAACATCCAAAGAACTGGAACATTCACCGCAGATATCTACTCCGATAATTTCTTCTTTTTTTAGAATGATGGAGAGGAGTTTCTCCAATTCGGTCAGTGATAGGGAACCCTGATCCCAATTGGTTACTGCTGATTTTATGTCCAATACATCTTTGTCCACTGATATATAGACAGGCTCATTCAGATGTTCATGAGAGAATCTGTTCCATCCTTCTTCGTGAGAAAGTTCTGTTTCGCTATAAAACTTTAATTTTTCTCCATAATTGGGATGCAGTGCTTTGATCAACTTTTCAGCAGCACCGACGATACATACTTTTTGAAGATAAGGATTTGTATCCAATACTTTTTTCACCCAACATCCGCATGACATTAGATTGTCAAATAAGGAAGGTTGCATATCTGGATGATGATCAAAGACAACTAGTGAGAATGGGGTCTTTATTTTATCCGTCCAAAATTTACTGATATAATGATAGTTACCGGAATCAATGAAATGTATTCCTTCAGGTAAGTAGGGGGCCATTCTTTGTCTAATGACTTTGGCTGCTTCTGCATCACAGTAGCAGTTGGTTCCGTTTAGGTCGGTACAATCTATCCACTGGAAATGGATGTCGTTTATAAATCTTTCCTGCTCATAGACATGAGTGAAATTCATAAGAATAATGTTCGGTTTCATTGTTCTTTATCTTTTATTGAATAACCTTTGAAACTTGTCATGTATAAAAGCGGAGTGTGTCAAAACGCAGATTAACGCAAATTATCGCAGATTATTTCAATTATATTTATATATTAATCAACGATTTATGAAATTATTTCTGCGATAATTTGCGTTTTATTATTCATTATGACACACCTCCCTTTTTTTTAAAACCATCGGACGTAACAAAAATCTTGTCTATGTGGTAATAGATTATTTTTGGGATACATGCGGAAAGCCTGTTTGAAACTTCCGGCATTAAAAATTTGAGATGTCCCCTTGAAGGTATATAGATTCCCGTCTTTGGAAACTAGTGGAAGAGGTATGACTTCATAGATATGATCTTGACCACTTTCATGCTGAATAATGACCAATTCAATTCCAATTGCATCATCCAGACCTTTCTCATCGACAACAACTGTTACTTCATATTCCTTTCCGGCTTCGATTGTCGCATCCAACCCGTTTCCGGCTTTTATGGATTTGATTTCAATGGAATCCCACCTGTTTCGGACAGCGGTTTTCCAGTCAGATATCATTTTGGCTTTTGCATTATTGTCAGCAGAGAGAATGTGGAAATGCTCCGACAGTTTGATATAGAATTTCTCATAGTAATCGTCCAGTTGCCTTTTCATGGTAAAACGGGGAGCTATTTGTGCGATTGAATTCTTGATGTACTTAATCCAGTTTTCCGAATACTCCTTATCTCCATGTTCATAATATGCAGGAAGAATGTCATGCTCCAATAGATAGTAAATTGCTTCGGCGTCCAGCTGGTTCTGATATTGTTCATTCTGGTAGATACTTTTGTCGGTCAGCGCCCATCCTGCATCCTTACAATAGCCTTCATACCACCAACCATCCAACACTGAGAAATTAAGTACACCGTTCATCAGTGCCTTTTCCCCTGATGTGCCTGAGGCTTCGGCCAGACGTGTGGGAGTGTTCAGCCAGATATCCACCCCTGCGATAAGATGTCTTGCCAGATCCATATCGTAGTTTTCAAGAAATATGATTTTACCTAGGAATTCAGGACGCCGGGATATTTCCACAATCTGCCTGATTAGTCCTTGGCCGGCTCCGTCACTGGGATGAGCCTTCCCTGTAAAGATGAATTGTACCGGATATTTCGGATTGTTCACTATTTTAGCCAGGCGGTCGATATCGGTAAACAAAAGATGCGCCCTTTTATATGTAGCAAAACGTCGTCCGAAACCAATCAGAAGGGCATTCGGGTTAAACTTCTCAAAAATGGAAATGGTTAATGACGGATCGATCTGGCTTCTAAGCCAGTCTTTGCTGCATTTTCTTTTGATATAATCTATCAGTTTGGTTTTTAGTTTCAGGCGGGTATTCCATATTTCTTCGTCCGGAATGTCGTAGACAGCTTCCCAGATTTTTTGATTGGACTGGTCATGAATAAAGCTCTCATCAAAATTGTCTTTGAAAAGCTTTTCCCATTCGGTGGCGCACCAAGTAGGAAAATGTACGCCATTAGTCACATAGCCCACATGATTCTCTTCCGGGAAGTAGCCTTTCCAGATAGGAGCGAACATTTCCTGTGACACAGTTTTATGCAACAGGCTGACTCCGTTTACTTCCTGGCTGGTTTTACAGGCGAATACAGACATACAGAAACGTTCTCCTTTGTCTCCCGGATTATGGCGTCCGAGATCCATCAGGTTATTCCAGGTTATGCCCAGTTTGTCGGGATACCCTTTCATGTATTTGTTGAAAAGTCCCTCGTCAAAATAATCATGGCCGGCGGGTACAGGTGTATGTACGGTATAAAGGGAAGAAGCGCGTACTAATTCCATCGCTTGGCCGAAATCCAGACCACCGGCTATATAATCACATAACCGCTGAATGTTGATTAATGCGGCATGGCCTTCATTGCAGTGATATACGTCTTTTTCTATACCCAAAGCTTTCAGTGTCATCATGCCGCCTATACCGAGTAAAATCTCCTGTTTCAGCCGGTTCTCCCAGTCACCGCCATACAGATGGTGGGTAATTGGACGGTCAAACTCGCTATTGAGTTCATTGTCCGTGTCCAGTAGATAAAGGGGGATTCTTCCTACATTGACTCTCCAGACATTGGCATGTACAATAAAGCTGTCGGCGTAGGGAATGTGGATTACCAGCTGTTTTCCATCTGGTTGCATCACTTTTTCGATTGGGAGCTGTCCGAAATTCTGTGCTTCATAATTGGCAATCTGCTGCCCGTCCATGGAAAGAGACTGGTCAAAGTAGCCATAACGGTACAACAGTCCTACGGCACAAAGATCAACGTTGCTGTCTGATGCCTCTTTCAGGTAATCGCCCGCAAGTATTCCAAGACCACCGGAATATATTTTGAGGACCTTGTCTAAGCCGTATTCCATACTGAAATAAGCTACTGACGGACGTTTATGGTCCGGAACTACATTAATGTATTCCTTGAAAGCAGTATAGACGGTATTCATCTTGCGGATAAAAAACTCATCATGTGCCAGTGTTACCAGCTTCTCATAATTCATCCGCTCCAGGAACAATATCGGATTTTGCTCCGTTTCTTCCCAAAGCTCCGGATCTAGGTCGCAATACATACTTTTGGCGTCATCATTCCATGTCCACCATAGATTACGTGCTATTTCCGCAAGTTTTCCCAATTCCATGGGAAGATGTGAACCGACTGTAATTTCCCTCCATTGAGGAGTGTTTACATTATAACTTGGATATTCCATAACATTGTACATTAAATGGTTTATATTTCCTTGTTTTATTTTATAATAGGGCATTATCCATACCGGATAAAACTTTGTAGTTTCCCGATGATGATACAGTCCGGTATGTCTGCCTTCCGGAGTGTCTTTCCAAGCAGTGGTGAATTAATAACTTTATATGGACAGCTCGTTAAGTACCCGAATCAGGCTTTTGTCAATAGGCTTGTCATTTTTGATTGCTTGTGCAAAAGGAACATAGACAATTTCATTGTTCCGTATGCCTATCATCACATTCTGTTGGTCTTCCATCAGAGCCTGGATGGCTGCTTCTCCTAATCGGCTTGCCAGTATACGGTCGTTGGCACTTGGAGCCCCACCGCGTTGCAGATGTCCCAGAATGGAAACTCTTACATCATATTCAGGATATTCCTTTTTTACCCGGTCGGCATAGTACATGGCACCTCCATTTTTATTTTGGGGACTTTCGGTCACAATGACGATACTGCTGTTTTTTGTTTTTCTGAATCCACGTCCGATAAATATCTCCAACTGGTCCACATCCGTTTTGTCCTCCGGAATAATGGCTGCTTCAGCCCCTGAAGCAATCGCACTGTTCTGGGCCAGGAAGCCCGCATCACGTCCCATCACCTCGACAAAGAAAATGCGGTCGTGTGAGGTTGCGGTGTCTCTTATTTTATCCACACATTCAACAATTGTATTTAATGCCGTGTCGTATCCTATGGTGAAATCAGTACCATATAAATCATTGTCAATCGTACCGGGTAGTCCTATACATGTCACGTTATACTCTTCGGCAAAGATACGGGCTCCCGTCAGAGAACCGTCTCCACCGATAATAATCAGTGCACTGATATTTTCTTTTTGTATAACTTCATAGGCTTTCTTACGTCCTTCCGGAGTGGTAAAAGCTTCGGAACGCGCTGTTTTCAGTATAGTACCTCCCCTTTGAATAATACTGCTCACGTCTTCTGTTGTGAGTTCCTTTACTTCACCGGCAATCAGTCCTTCGTATCCCCTATAAATTCCCTTTATTTTAAAGCCGTTGAAGATGGCGGTACGGGTTACGGCGCGGATCGCTGCATTCATTCCTGACGCATCCCCTCCGGAAGTCAGGATTCCAATATACTTGTTATTCATAATTCATTTTATACAATTATTAGACAAAATCAGAAAGTAACTGCTTTAATTTTTTTCTATTATGAAAGATACGGCTTTTTATTGTACCTAGCGACACTCCTGTTTCTTGAGCTATTTCCCGATATTTGAATCCGGATATATACAACATAAAAGCGTTGTAATGTTCTTTAGGTAGTGTTTTAAGGGCTGCCCTTATCTCCTTGGCATCGTGACTATTGTCTATGAAAGCAAAAGAGTCATCTCTTAGCAGGAAATGATAGTCGGGTTCGGATAATATATATAAGTCTCCTTGGCTTTTTTTTATCCGGTAGTTATTTATAAAAGCGTTACGCATAATGATATACATCCAGCCTTTAAAATTTGTTTCAGGATCAAATTTATCCTTATTATCCAGAGCTTTCAACATTGTTTCCTGCAATAAATCCTCAGCATCGTGTTTGTCAGCTGTCAATTTATATGCAAAACCTAGCAGATCACTTTGCAGAGCTATTAATGCTTCATCAAAATTGAATATTTTCATTATAGTGGTTTGAGGTTCAAAGGTTTATATCAAGGCATCCCTAAATATAAGGAATGCCTTGGGCAAAGTTTAGCTAAGATATCTTATTTGATGTCAATAGTTCTGGTTGTCTTCTGAACTTCCTTGTCCACTGTTTTGGGAATATCTATAGATAGAATCCCATGTTCTACTTTGGCTGTAATCTTATTTTTTTCAACATTGTCCGGCAGTATGATACTTTGTTGGAATTTGGAATAAGAGAATTCACGACGTAGGTATTTTTTGTCTTTTTTCTCCTCATTCTTCTCTTCCTTCTTTTCCATGCAGATTACTAGATTGTTGTTTTCATCCACATTAACGGTGAAGTCATTTTTTGTCATTCCCGGAGCTGCCAATTGGATTTTATAATCCTTTTCATTTTCAATTACATTAATAGCGGGGGCTGTTGCATTTGCTTTCATCATCCACTCATTGTTAAAGAAATCATTAAAAATACTTGGTAACCAATTCTGGTTCATTTTTGTAGGTACCATTTTTACCTCCTTTTTTTAAGTTAATAATTAAAGTTTAGAAAATATGTCTGCCTGCTTGACAGAACTTTTATTGTTTAGTCATTCCTTGTTTTGCTACAGCTTCCGTCCGTTTACGTATCTCTTCCGGATCACCGAGAAAATAGTCTTTGACAAGAGCCAGCCGGTTGTCGAATTCAAAAACGTAAGGAACTGCTGTAGGCAGGTTCAGGTTGGAAATATCTGAATCGGATATTTCTTTGAGATGCTTGATGATTCCACGCAGGCTGTTGCCATGGGCAACTACCAGCAGGTTATCCTTACATGTCAATGTGGGAAAGATGATGCACTTCCAATAAGGCATTACACGTTCAATGGCATCTTTCAAGGATTCCGTACGTGGAAGTTCCATATCCGGGACATCTGCATAACGTATGTCTTTACTCGGATTGCGCGGATCGTCCTCTCCCAATGCTGCTGGAGCTATATCATAACTTCTCCGCCAGGTGTGTACTTGTTCTTCACCATATTGGGCAGCCGTCTCACTTTTGTTAAGTCCCTGAAGTATGCCGTAATGTTTCTCATTCAACCTCCATGTCTTTTCGACGGGAATCCAGCTCTCATTCAGGCGGTCCAGAACGTAGTCCAGCGTTTTTATAGCACGTTTTAAGTAAGAAGTGTAGGCAATCTCAAAAGAAAATCCGGCTTCTCGTAATGTATCGCCTGCTTTGCAGGCTTCTACAACGCCTTTTTCACTTAAATCAACATCTGTCCACCCGGTGAAGCGGTTTTCTTGGTTCCATAGGCTCTCACCATGACGTAATAATACTATTCTTTTCATGGATGACCTGTCTTTATGCAATGGTTATTGAAGAATCCAAATATACATCCTGTATGGTATTCAATAGCTGGACCCCATCTTTCATTGGTTTTTGGAAGGCTTTCCGACCACTAATCAACCCCATACCGCCAGCACGTTTGTTCACTACTGCTGTAATAACAGCATCATGCAGGTCGGATTCTCCATGAGATTCACCACCCGAGTTGATTAGTCCGACGCGTCCCATATAGCCGTTAGCTACCTGATAACGGCAAAGGTCTATCGGGTGGTCAGTTGTCAGTTCTGTATACATGCGCTCATTTGTTTTTCCGAAGCCGATGGCTTTGAAGCCACCATTATTGGACGGAAGTTTTTGTTTTACGATGTCAGCCTTGATCGTTACTCCGATATGGTTGGCTTGGCCTGTCAGGTCGGCTGCAGCGTGATAGTCGGTTCCGTCTTTCTTAAAACCGCTGTTTCTCAAATAACACCATAAAATGGTAGCCATTCCCAGTTCATGAGCATATTCAAAAGCTTGCGATACTTCCACTATTTGGCGGCGACTTTGCTCCGAACCGAAATAAATAGTGGCTCCAACTGCTATGGCGCCCATATTCCATGCTTCTTTTATTGTACCGAACATTACTTGGTCATAGCTATTCGGATAAGTAAGCAGTTCGTTATGATTCAATTTGACGATGAATGGAATTTTATGGGCGTATTTCCGTGCTACGGCGCCTAATACGCCAAATGTAGATGCTACGGCATTACATCCTCCTTCAATAGCCAATTTTACGATGTTCTCCGGATCAAAATAAAGTGGATTGGGAGCGAAAGATGCCCCAGCAGAATGCTCTATACCCTGGTCTACAGGTAGGATGGATACATAGCCGGTATTCGCTAAACGTCCATGTCCATATAAAGTCTGCAAACTCTCCAATGTCCGAATGTTTCTGTCCGAATTTATCCATACCTTATTTACTATATCCGGACCCGGAATATGAATCAGTTGTTTATCTATTGTCTTGCATGCATGGTTTAGGTAGTATTCAGCCTGCTCACCTAATATATCTACTATTTTGCTCATATCATTTATCTTTTAACTATTCAGGTTTATTATTTGCATCCATCCAATTTAGCATCTATGAAAAGGATACCACTATCTCCGGCTTTCTTTAACAGGTTTACAATATTCTGTACACCGGCTTCTTCCTCTATTTGTTCCCGGACAAATTTCCACAGAAAATCCTGTGTGGCATTATCCTTTTCTTCTGAAGCTAAGTATACCAATTCGTCAATCAACTTGGAGATATGCTTTTCATGTTCCAAGGCATGTTCAAAAACTTCCAAAGAATTTCCCCATCCTTGTGGAACTACATCCACTTTGTCTACTTTCGGTGTCGCCTCACGTTTAACCATATACTCGGCAATGGTGCACGCATGTCCCACTTCTTTTGCAGATTGTTTCCGCATCCAGTTGGCCATACCTGAAAAACCTTCTTTTTTTAGATAGAAAGACATAGACAGATACAAGTTGGCAGACCATAATTCTGCTGTGATTTGTTCATTCAAAGCATTTTGTAATTTCTCACTCATAATGATTTAAATTTTTAGAGTTAATAATAATTTAATATTCTCTCTTATCTTGAAACAAGCATAAACTTGTCCCAGAATGTCGATAAAACCGGGTTATCCCATTAATAAAATATTCATGATCTATTTTATTATTGTTTATTATGTTGCAAAAAGTAGACCATACAAGGTTATATAATCTTTAATATTATGAGATGTTAAATGGAGGGACATACTGTTAGAAATAAGGTAGTCTCCGCACATTTTCTTGGGCAAGAATACGTAATAATTCCAAAAGGGCCGTACTTAGATATATCCGGTCTGAATACAGCCTGTTGATGAAAGAATTAGAGGACGCATCCACGTTTCGGCATAGTATGAGGAGTATGGAGACTAGGCGGGACATATATCGTTCATGTTCAATCAATTCGTTTAAGGCACTTAATGGAGCTTGCCATTTTTGCACATCCCGTTTTATTTCATTAATTGCAACGCATCCTCCATTATGATATATCCAGCTCATCATTTGATAGACTTTGTTCATATTATCCTGAGCCTGGGTATTTAGCCAGGAGCTCAGTATCGGGAGTTGTTCACTTTCAAAATAAACCTGTAAAGACAGGTATAAGTTGGTTGACCATATTTCTGCGTTGATCAATTCATTCATGGTACTTTCTATTCGTTTATCTATCATTATTCTGAACATTAAGGTTACATAACTGATTGCGTACGTTTCTTGGTATATAAAAATTCCATTTCATAGAGGTAATCTATAAAAATAAAACTTTTAACGATAGTTTAATGATACGACATTTTTACTACATTGGACAAATTGTCGCATAAGGCGGAATAATAATGTCTATTTGTCACTTCTACGAGTGATAATCAACAAAATATCCAACAATTTTTCTATTCTTACAATATTATCATATATAGATTCCAAGGTCTTAGGATACAGATAAGACTTACAGTCCTGTATTTCCTTTGCCAAAGCGAGAACTTGTAACCAAAGGTCTTTTTCTGTATGGTGAGAGGAACCGCTATTATTGGCTATCATGGAGGAAGGTCTCAGAAAAATATGTTGGCATGTAATTTGTAAGATAGTGATTGTGTGTCTTGAAAAAAAACAGGAATGGAAATAAACAGAATAAGAATTTCACTAAAGACAGTAACAAACGAAGAACAGAAACCGGCCGAGACAGTCGTCTTACTTTTAGAACAAGTTGCTTTCATAATGTTTATCTTCTAGTCAACTCTGTTCCCTGGAGCTGTGTTTATATATAAAGTTAAGCGTGGGAACTTTGGTATTACCGTTCAGAAGTATCCCCATACTCAACAACATATAATACACAAAGCCCCACGCCTATATATATAACACTTTAATATATAAATAGTACGTGGAGCGTCCAATGTATTATCCAGTTGTTGTCTTGAAATTGGGGATTTCCTGAACTTGGATAATGCCTTAACGCTCTATTTTTATTAAGATTTGAAATAAATCCTAATACAAAGGTAAGGAAAAAATATTTTATTTTCCAAACAAGTTGTGCAAAATAAGTTGTGGCGTGTATTGCTTTTCTTTTTATTGGCTGAGGAATGATTATCTTCAGTAATCAGTTTCTGTCTGTCGAGTAAGTCTGTATAATTTTTTTTTTGTACCTCTACTTCGGGTCTTGACATTCCTGCTTCATGGCTGATTGTTGTAGGTAGACTATATAATTTTTTCTGTTGTTCATATTTAATGGGGAGTAGAATGGGAATAAGGCCTTTGGATAAGAAGAAAAGCCCCTGAAAATCAGAGGCTTAATCTTGTTTTCAGTGATCCGCCTGGGGCTCACCAATATCTTATAAATCTCTGATAGTCAGTCGTAATTTTTAATCTTTCAAATCATCTCCACCGATTTCGCAGTGTGATACTTTCCGCATTTTGCGCGCTACTCTTTGGCTTTTGTTTGATGCAAAGGTAATACTATTTTTGAGAAATGCGCTACTACTAATCGAAAAAATGTTGGTAACAGTTTTTTCGATTAACTGCTTGGTGTTTCAGAAAAAGAGTTTAACTTTGTAATCGAAAACTTTGATGAATATCACATAATTTTCGATTAGAACTATGGTATTATGAGTATTTTTGATTTTTTGTTGAAAGAAAATTCTTTAGAACTTTAGTAGTTCGATATGTTTTACAAACATAGTGACTGAGGGTTCGTAAAAAGAAACCTTTGAGAACAACGAAAAAATGACCACTTACTTATTGAAAGCATTTTATCATGGAATATCCTATTTACAAATTAAGTCAAAACGTATCTGAAACTTTTGCCAAATATCAGTCTATGTCTATAGAATCATCTATAGATAAAGGATTATGCCCTGAAATTGAGTACATTGATAAGGAAGGAAAAATTGGTGATTCTGCTGAATTGACACAAATAAATAAAGTTCGTATTTCTGCGGCATTTTGCCAGTTTATTTGGATGCTTTGTTACGCTACCTATATCAAGGTTGAATCGGATATAATACATACTGAATATGATCGTTTGTCGGAGAAAGAAAGGATGCAATTTGCTTCTGAATTACAACAAAATACGATAGAAAGCAGATTTTTGCGTTTCCTTTGGAATAAAAAGAGTGTATGCAAAAAGTCATTTGAAGCTATAACAATGGCCTTTCGATTATTTGACAGTCAATGTACAGAAGATGATTTGGAATATATCAATTCTTTTTACTTTACTGATTCGATTGAGGCATGTATTGTTAATGGTATATACCAATACGCTATTTCATTTATTTTGCTTCATGAATATGGTCATTTTGTTTTAGAACACCCAATCAATTCAACTAAAGACCACGAAAATGAAGCAGACTTCTCTGCATATTGGACAATGATAAATGACTTGGAAGGAAAAGAAAAAACAACTGCGGTATTTGGTATTATCGTATCATTTTGCAGTATGTTCTTTTTTGATGGCTCTCCTAAAGGAGATGAACAACATCCAGACACAGATGACCGTTTGTTCACTTTCTTGAATTTGGTGAAAGATAAGGATGAAAGATTCGAATATTTTACTTTTGTGCTTCTAACCCATTGGGCTTTTAAATTCAACAAGTCTGATTTTCCCTCACTTGCAGATTATGAACAGGGTAAATCAATTGATTTGGCAAGAGAGTATTTTAGTAAAGTGAAAAACAACGACTTATAACAAAGGAATATCGTTAGCAATACTTAACATAATTATATAATCAAACTAACGGAACTTGTCGAATGCTTGCAAACCTACAAAAGTCGTATCAAACTCTGTTTTTGAGAATGATACGACTCTTTTTGTCTTTAATATATTCAAATCAAAAGTTCTTTAGATTAGAATTAATTTCAATATTCTTAAAATGAATTACAAACTTGCCATTACTGTCGAACTTCTAATTTGAAAATATTATTGTTTTTAACGATGATATTATTCTTCGAGAATATCATCGTTATCATAAGTATCCCTCATTAAGATGGTGTCCTGTTCTTCTTCTAATTCGTCATTGGAGAAGACTGGTTCTTTCTCAATGGGTTTAGAAGGCGTATATACAGGTTCTTCATGTTTTGGAGAGTCCGATGAAGATTCGTCACTACCTGTTGCCATAAACAAATAAAAACACAAACTAAGTGCAGATGCAACAACTTTAAATACAATTTTTTTCTTTTTCATTATCTCTTAATTTTAAATATTTAACAATCACACATCCTGACAACAAGCCAAGAACATAACAGGTTAAATCCATCCAGTCAAACGTACCTCTCATCCAATCAAAAGCTTGTGCCAATTCGGAACCAATAGCGATTGCAGGCAAAGAAAAAACATACGGCCAACCTTGTTTCAAGTCAAAACTCCATATTGTAGAAACAAAAAGCACATAAGAACAAAGCCATAGTCCATCCGGTAGGGAATAAATTATCCACTGTGGTAATGTAAAAGGCATACGTAAAGAATCAACATATTCCTTTATATGGAGTTCCTCGCACCAGCGGAACATAACTAATGATTCACTACGAAACATCAAATAAATCATTCCCCCCGCGAAGAAAAGAAATAAGCTTGCCCCAATTGCATATATTTTTACTTTAACATTCTTCTCCATCTGTTGATTTCGGCTTGGTCACGCTTGTATGTATAATATTTGATTAAGTTTTTGATTGCTATTTGTGAATCGGCTAAAGCTGCAATTTTCCAGCATTCCACTGCTTTCTCTTCATTTTTTTTGACACCATTACCATTTTTATACAAGGTTCCCAGATAAGCATACGCTTTCTTGTACCCTAATTTGATGGCCTTTTGGTAATGTTCTACAGCTATGCGATAATTCGATTCTTGTTCGCAATAATAACCTAAAAAACAGGTACCTTCTGGATCGTTAAGTTTGGCGGCTTTTTCTAAGAAAATATGAGCCTTGTGCTTGTCTTTTTTGAGATAATAATTCCCGATTCTTCTGAAAGAAGTGGTATATTCAAAATCCAAGTCTGCGGACTTTTCATAGAAAGATATTGCTTTAATCTTGTCGTTTTTGTACATCTTGTCTGCCAGATCTGCAATTGTCTTCCCATATTCTTTATCCAGCTTATTAACACGCTCAAAGTAATTTACGGCAGCTATATAGTCCTGTTTGTTATAATAATAATTACCTAAATTCATCAAAGAACGATCAGAAGGATTCGTCAAGGCAAGAAGTGCTTGAATGGCCTTGTCATGTTCGCCATTCTCGTAACTTAGATTGGCATCACTTTCCAAAGCAAGCATATCACCTTCAAAAATCGCTTGCGAATAATAATTACGTGCAAGTTCGATATTGCGCGGCACCCCCAAACCTTGGTAATAGATATCGCCAATATAACGAAGAGCATTAGGCTGATGGTCTTCTGCTGCAACAAGAAATCTTTTTAAGGCTTCCTCGTGATTTACAGATGTACCGATACCTTTTAGATACATAGAGGCAACAATGCACTGTGCCAATGAATTACCAAGATCAGCTGCTTTCGAATAATACATAAAAGTTTCTTCGGAATTATTGGACAATTCAGCCAACAGCATAATAGCATCTGGATTATCTTGAGCTGCGGACTTCTTCAGATTCGCTATAGCCACCGATTCGTTATGCATATAACTTGATTTATCTAGTAATAAGCAACTTAATCGGAACTGTGCGATATCGTCACCGTTATCGGCTAACTTTTTATATTCCTTATACGCCTTTTTGTGATCTTTTTGTCGTCCGTTTGCACCTTGATAAAAGTCATCTCCCTTACTAGTAACTTCTATCCTGTAATTATCGACATTATCATCCACTCCAATAGAAATAGATGATATGGATTTGGAATAATTTTTCTTGTTGACCTCAATTTTATAATTGCCTAACAAGAAGACTTTCTCTCCTGTTCTGACTTTCGTTTTTGAAGGATTCAAAGCTCCTTTTTCTGGAATAATTTTAAACTCCGCATTTGCAGGATAAGTCATACGAAGACTACCTCTTAATGACATATCTAAAGTTTGATCCTGATAGGTCAAATCTATAATTTCACTTTTGTTCCAAGAGTCGCCATCACCGATACACGCATCTATCTTATGCAAACCAGCCGGAAGCTGAATCATGTCGTTCTTGAGTTTGCTCACTTCTTCACCGTCAATTTTAATTTTTGTACCCTTCTCATAATGAAGAGTGAGGATATGTTTTTCATTTGTCGGTAAGTAAATGGGCGCAATGTTCTCGATTACATCATCTCCCTTAACGAACAAGCTGCCTGCTTGTTCATTGAAACCTTCAATATTTGTTGTCAGTGTGTAGTTGTGAGCACCCTTATCTAAAGGAATATTGAACTCTCCGTTCTCTGTCTTGTAAGAATTCCCTCCAATTGTAATTTGAGCATTCTTTACGTTTGTCACAATATGAACTACAGTCTGACTGCTAGTCTTCTGAGGAAGCAAAGCTGTAACTTGATAAGTATGTTTTCCTACTAAGGGAAAAGGAAACTCTATATCTGTAGGCAGAATACTGGGATGTCTAAGTTTGATTTTCTTGGTTCCTTCGGGAACATAAACCTGATATTCGCCCGGAATATGTTTAGTATCGATTACCCATCCTTCAAAGGTCGCTCCTTCCAAAACAGGAAGTACGACCTTTACCAAAGCACAAGGATTACCATTACGGTCAGTACGAGGATTGGTTCTAGCTTGAAGGTCTGACAACTTTTCCTCGAAATTTTTGATAATCACCTCTTGTCCCATAGAAGTGAATATCGACATCAATCCGAATAATATAAAACAAATAAATCTCATATTCTTCACCATTTTTTATTTCATTAAATGTCAAAATCGCTTAACTTAAATATCTCGTCTTTGGGTAAACGCTGATTATTCAATCTGTCAGGTTGCCATGTGCGTACATGTATTTGTGGATGCGATTCGTCCGAAAAGTCCCACAGAAGAAAGAGGAAACCATCATCATGGTATCTGTCGGAAGAATATCCTTGATGTAAGGTAACCCCATAGAAATCCACATTTACAGGATGCCGCATGACTTCAATTTCGTCAAAAGTAACCTTAATGGTTTGATTGGTTGCAAATACCCGTTTTAAATTCCCCAAATATTGTTGCTTGTCCTGTTTCTTATAAGTAATCTTATCCGGCACCTTGATGCCGTCTTTCGGAGCTCTTTTTACTACTTTCCCAGTAATAATCAGCGCATCATCACTAAAAACCTGCTCTAAGAAATCCAAATCCTTTTGGTTATAAGATGTACGGAACTGTTCGACATAATCAAGTATCAACTGGCGACGGCGTAAGTCTGTCAATTCGAGGTTACTCTTAATAACTTCCAAGTACAAGTTCATACTAATGGATAAATAAAAACTCTCAATATCACCATGTTTATTGAAACTGACAACCGCTTCCTGATACTCATTGTCATTGAATGGTCTGTCTCCACGAGGTTTCATTTCCAATGGAATATTTCTTATTTGGTATCCAGTTCCGGTTTCTAAACACCGCTCTACAATTTCAGATTCTGAGCACATAAAAGGTGTATTTTCCCATAACATGGACAACGAACGTACCACGGAAGAAGAAAGAGCCAATTTCTCAAAATTCAGATTACGTTTTGACGCTTGTGCCTCATTAATTTCAGACAAAAGTAGTGACATTTTTTTCTCGATTTTATCTACTAAACTCTGATTGTCCAAACCATCGGTTATCACAACTTTTACGGTATTCCCTGCATGAACGGAGCCGCACATTACCAACAGAAAAAACAAAGAAAGCATTCTTTTCATTGATGTCATTATTTTATTATTTCCAACCATATAGAGCCGCATTTTTTATAATTATCAATACTATCAGGGGTTAGTTCCCTAAGATTATAATACCCATCATCGGTTTTCAGCAGACAAGCTACCACATCGCCTGTTTGTGAGTATATGAACAAATGAAATTTTCCATTCTGGGGTAATGTTGCATACTTCCCAAAACGGTTCAGACGATCTTTTGCTTTCAGACTTTCCACAAAAGGTTTTATTTCGTCAAACCTTTTGATACACACCATTTCCTTTTCCACATCACTTAACAGATAAGACTGTGAATCTTCATTTACACTTACACTGGCTTCCACGGCTACGCTATCCGTCAAATCAATTACCTGCACATTCATGGCAACAGATGTATCTTTTCCTTTAGTTGGAGCAGATTCTGTTTTTTTCTCTTTCTGCCCAGTCAAATCTGATTTGTTTATATATACGAAAACCCTGTGTTGGTTTCCTCTTTTGGCATTTATAACTTTTACATAATAATCAAACATGGAAAGGTCAAAAGTCCCTTGCGGCAGTTCAGACGATTTAAACCAACTCTCAATGCCAGCCTTTAACAAAGCCATTGCACCATCTTTGGCTTGTTCCTGTTCCAACATTGTAGCTTCCGCATAGACATAATTACCAGCCTTCTTAATTTCATTAATTTGATTTACTGCTGAGTTTTCCTCCTGCCCTAAAGTAGGGAGCGAAATGCTCAGATAAAATAGTAATATACCTATCTGCGATTTTAAGTTCATTGCTGTTTCTTTTTATCTGTATACTCTTGATATAAATTCCGCACGTTATGCGTGGGTATAAATGCGTTTAAAGTAGCAGTCAACTTTACATCAGGATTGCTAATAAAATCCCGAGGTACAGTCACTGACAATAAATGATTATACCCCCAATTCTTATTCTCTACCAAGATTACGGCTTTAATACTTTCAATCGTTTCGTTTTCTACGGCAAAATATATGTTCATGTCTTCATTTAAGCAATAGTTAACCCATTCAGATACATCAACCGTAAAGGTTATGGATTTAAAACCATAGAGAAACTGCTCGATTTGGAGTTTTCGCCCAAGTCCAAGATTCGGAAGATGAAACAGATTAGCAATGGAATATTTTAAATGACATGTATCGTATATTACGGAAAACTCCAAGCTATCATTCATTGAATAATAACGACGGTTAATCAGTTCTGCCAGTTTATAATGTTTCGCAGGATTTGTTCCGTATATGCCATCCTCTATCTTCATCATATCAGTCAAATCTTCGACTAATTGTAGAGAATCAGGAGATTCTTTGACTGACTGAAAAAGTGATTTTTGTATTTCATTCAAAGGCATACCTGTTAACAGTTCGCACCATATGGGAAAAGCAACAGATAATTTATCCACTCCATTCTTGCTCCATGTAGCTTCGTAATACTTGTCATCTACCTTGGATAGTTTAAAATCGCTTTCTTGAATCAAAGAGAAGCATCTTGAATAGTCGCCCAATAAAAAGATGAACTTGTCATCTTGCATCTTCTGATTACGTTGGTAATCATCAGAACAGAAACTTAATTCTAAGAAATAGCGTTCAATAAATTCTAAAACTCCTTTATCTTTGCATTTTAATTCATCAGGAAAGAGGCGATAGCCTATGTGCGTTACCACCCCTTTATTATCGATATTTGCATACAAAGATTGATTATGAAGAACACCGACTTCTACAATCATGTTTTTCAGTTCGGCTCTTGGTGAGAATTGTATCTTCTCAGCCAGTGATTCCAACAAATTTGTCCGAAATCTTGCATCCTGAGCAGATAGATTGCAAAATTCTAACATAAACAAAAATATACAAACAAGATACTTCATCTCTGATATTATAGACCAATGATAATACTACCCTTAACAGTATTCTTTTCATTATACCAAACACCCTGTACAAGTTTACCATTCACATATTCGCCAATGATATAATCACCGGAATCAGCCATACGTTTCTGAGAATCTCGTTTGTCTATGAGATGTTTTTCCTTAAAGGTCATTCGTCCGTTTTCATCATGCGGTAAACCGTTTTTCACCTGTCCTTTGTATGTGGCATACCCAAGATCCAAGCTCTTATTAGTGGAGGTAACAGCCTTTTTTACAGGTTCTGTTTTCTCTTTTTCTGGTAGTATTTTTTCCTTCTCTGGTATTGGTGTGACGGGTTGTTCCTTTGTTGTTTGTACAGAATCAACAGGGGATTCCTCTATTATTTCAGGAACAGATTCGTCTGTTGAGTCGATATTACTTTCGCTTTTAGGAGACATGACGAAGAAACCGCCAGTTCCCAGTATAGCAACTGCTATCAATCCCCCCAATAGAGTTTTTCCATTTTTATCCCACCAAGTTCTTGGAGGAGGGCATTCACGCAAAAGTTTACCACATTCTTCGCATACAAAGTCCTTGCGTCCATTTATCTGCTGTATTTCCTTGGACTTACACTTGGAACAATTGTCATTCAGACACAATCCATATCTCACAACTGTATATTTACTATTAGTAGCCATATTTTGATTTATGTTTTAATTCATTACTTTGTTAATTATTACATCACTGGGGGTATCGGAGGCATACCACCGTTTACAGGAGGTATGGGAGGTGTTACCGGAGCAAACAAACTACCTAATGTAGGAACTTGACCGGCTGGTGTCCATGCCGGCATACCTTCCATCCACACCAAGGTCTGAGCGGTAAGTTGTCCGTTTTTAACCATTTGAGTGCACATCTCCTTATTGAATGGACCATACTGTTGCCCACCTACATACAACATCACTTTGATTTCTGGTTCAATGGGGGGAATAGGGGGCATAACAGGCGCACCGGGAGGTGGTGGAGGCATACTCACTCCACTATTCATTTGGGGTTGTACAAAACCTGGTTGCTGCATCGAAGCAGACTGAGCCATTCTCGTTTGAATAGTTTTAGCTGCCTTTGCCGCTATTTCTTCTGCATTATCTACAGCAAAAAGTGAGGGGTATTGTTGTCCAAGCCCTTCGCAGTGTAATAGAATAGCGTTTCCTTCATCAGTAACTCCATTGCCTGTATTCAAGAAGTCTTCATAACGTTGTTTGTAGGGGTTCATCCAATCAATCGCACGCATCGGAAAACAATAAGCAACTGTTATAATAGAAAGTTCATCCTTGCGTGTACTTTTACGGTTGACCACAATAGTAGTACGTGCCGTACTTTGATTGAACGAATTCTTAAATGCGGTTTCCAGTTTGTCGGCAAAACCTTTTAACAACACATTGTCATCAGGCGAAGGAATGGAAACCAAAATAGTCTTTTTATTGATGCTGGCAGGATTGGTAGGACTAAGGTTGCCTTCATTATTACGCAAGTGTAATTGGATTTGGTCATTGTTCAAAATCAGATACACTCCACTCTGGGTGACAATTTTTGATGCAAAAGCCTTGATGTCATCATCTGTTTTCAACTTCTGTCGAAGTTGAGTAAGTATATTCAATCCCAACACTTTGTTGTCTGAATCTGCCTTTTCGTCGTGTTTAGTTTTTACAATTTGTGAAAGCTTTACATCAAATGCGTCCTTAATCTCATCAATTGAAATATTATTAGCTAAATTGCCAAAATTCACAAAATCACTTTGCGGTAGAATGGCATCACGTAACTGCCGAGCTATATTGGGCATATCTACCTTATCGATTTTAATATCTACTTCGAACTCTCTCATCGCTTCTTCTTCGCTCACCTCTACAATGGCTCCCTTCATATCCTCAAGCCCTTTGTTTACCTTACGCTGAGCGGTGATAAGACGTTCTGTTTCCTCTATAGCTTCATTAATCTTTTGACCGAACATGGAAATGTCTGCATCCATCTTACCTATTTCGACAAAAATTTTCGCAGCCAATTTCTTTGCAAAGTCAAGAGCTACAAGCATTGTCTTTGATGTGTAATAGTCTATCAGAATGTTTTGGTGGTCACCGTAACGACGTGCACCCACACCTACCATGCGTTGCAAGATACCTAAACGACTCCATTCTTCGACGTTACCTGCACGTGCTTCGTCACATTCTTCGTAGATTTCGGTTTCTTCTTTGAAACGAACATCAAGTTCTGTGCGAATTTCCGCCATACGCTCTAATAACAATTTAGACACTTTCTGAAGTTCTACGATAGACACATCACCTAAATGCCATTTCTCAAACAAGCCTTGTTCGATTACACGACGAACCTCTTTTGACATTTCAGGAATTGCATGTTCTTTCCCATAAAAGTAAGCTACTACACCATCTTCACGGAAGAATCTTTCAAAAGATTCGTTCATGATATTATCTAGTTCATTCAAAGGACAATCAGCTTTTTTGGCTTCCTCTGCATAGAGTATGGCTTTGTCGTGCCAATAATCGTTGAACTTAGGATAATCCGTATCTGTCTCTAATATTTTTTGCTCTAATGTTAAGTGTTGTTCGTCGAGTAACCATTTTGTTAGATTATCCTTGTTCAGGTATTCTGTACGATAGTCTTTATTCCGTTCTTCGTTAACGAATCCTTGGTTTTCTCGCCAATTATTATACTTAAACTGGTAAAGAACACTTTCACCGACTGTATAAGTAATATGTTTCAGAACTCTCAGTTCTGGATACATCACACGCTTGATTCCAAAAGAACAAATCTTTTTAGTACGAGCTACTGAAATACGTCCTTTGTCATCAGGATTAGCCGTTTCATCATACTCAAGAGCAAAATCATCCATGTTTTCAAAATTATACGCACGGATAATGTCCGAATTAATCTCGTCTTCCTCATTAATTAAGAAAACGCGAGCAAAGATGTAATCACTTACTACTTTCGGTAATTCTGTCAGAGAATTAACGGTAAGCCCGTTTTCATTTACATTGCTATATATAGTTAGGCCATTCGCCACCCCCTTTATGCGGTCGTTATAAAGACGTGCCGGACCATTGCCGGTAACATCTTGCGGATGCCAGCGACCGCTTTGCAGGGCATTGAGTTCATTAACAGCCGCATAACCGTTTTGATAGTACCGACCTTGATCCATATCTGCCTTGGGAAGATTCATTTCTGGAATCATGGCATAAACATTGATGTATGAATTAGGGAAAGTTTTACGTGTTTGCACTATTACATCCACAATCGATCCCGAACCTGTACCACCACAAAGACCAGCGAAAATATGAATGTTCAGTTTGGAAGAATCGCCCGACTTTTGTTCACAACGGGCATAAGCATCACGTATACTATTCACAAACCCAACAGCATTTGCAGCGAATAGTAAACGACCGGCACGTCGTTTTTGTCCAGCAGCCTGACCAAGTGCTCCAATAGCACTGCGAACAGACTCCACATTATCCACAATACTTTTGATTGCCGGATAATTGTTTATGTGGTTCAGTATATGTTCCACATCTACCGCCTTGATATTAAGGAACTCGTTTTGGGTAAAAGAAGCATCTTGTCCCATTACGCGAAAATCAGGACGAGCCTTGCCGTCTTTGGGCATCATCTCATCGGTAGAATCCACATATAAAAGGGATACAGGCTGCTTGTCTCTCTCTTCTTGACTAGGAAATTCCTCAAACATACGCATTTTAAATGCTCTCAGAATCTTTCCGCCTGTACCACCCAACCCCACCAAAATATGGTTGCCGTTAGAAAAAAATGTATCTGACATAATATAATGATTTAATTTTTATTGATTTGAAAATTCTATTGTCATCTAACTCTAGATACCCGATGTCCGTTTCTTCTTTTGGGGTTTAAACGTCTGTATGTGTATCTTGGAGATTTTCCATTTCTATTTTCTCTAGAAATGGTATTGATGACCGCCACTGCACTGCATACGATGAACAGCAAACACCATCCTATTCTACGCAGAATAAACCAGTTCAAGTATCGATGTAGAGCATCTACTAATGACTTGGCAATTGTGGAAGGTGTATTACCCCAAGACTCAACTTTGTTCACATAATATCCGACTATTGGAAATTCATTACTTACTTGCTCTAATATCATTTGAGCATCTTCGGATGAGAGTTGCATATCTGAAGGTACTTGCCCCACTAATTCATTGATTGTACGCTCTACATCATCACCATATGTCTTAATTGTTATTGCACCACATATAAGTACAGCCTGATAACTAAGCAAGCAAAATAATATAAACGCAAATAGAAAACTTAAAGGTGTAAAATTTGAATTTCGCCACCATGAGTGAATAATAAAAAACATAAAGGTAACACCTGCTATGGCTATAAAGATACCCAAGAAAATACTTCCTAGTGAATGTGTTAATATATTAAATAAAGCTCCCATAATACAAACATTTTTTCTTTAGAATTGAATCGTTTATCTATTTTTGAACTTAATAGTACGAGAGGAGTGCTCTGTACTATTGCTCCTTTTATATGTATCTATTAACTTCATGGTTCTATATATTTATATTGTTTTGTATTCTTTCTCTTGCCAAGAGACGGATATTATAATGCAAAGTTACGCAAAATAATGATTATTAGACTATAAAATGCAGAAAATCTTGCTAGTTGCCATGTTTTTGTTTTGCGAAGAATATCGAATGTTTTACGAAACTATCTTCGTAAAAGTAAGATGTTACTCATTGTTAATAATATAGAACAACTCATCCGTCTCTTGGCAAGCGTTTGACAGATTAGCAAAACATTCACGGCTTCACAGCAAATCCAGTATCTTCTTATTGGCTTTATCTACCACTGATGTATCCAGCGAAGCAAGGTAAATCTGCGTGGTATTCTCAGAATCATGTCCCATACCTTCGCTGATAACAGAGATAGGTACATTACGGCTCTTGGCGATACTTGCCCAAGAATGGCGCCCAACATACATCGTCAAGGGAATCGGCAAGTCCAATTGTTTTCCTATTTTCTTCAGCAAATGATTCACTCGATGAAGTTCGTTGGTGTATTGCTTCCGATAATCCATATCCCGTTGTGTGATGATGGGTAGGAGGTATTCCGTTTCGTTTACGGGGTATTTGTCAACAATCTCCTGCATACATCTTTCCCATTTGATGAAAAGCTGTTGTCCCGTCTTTCGTCTGCGATAGGAAAGGACACCGTTCTGCAAGTCCTTCTTTCTTAGATAAGCCATGTCAATGAACGACATACCCCTTGTGTAGAAGCAGAACATGAACATATCACGGGCAAAGTCAAGGTTGGGCTTCAACGACAAGTCCAGCCCCTTGATGCGTTTAAGATTGTTGAGCGATATGGCTCGCTTCAAGGTTTTCTCCACTCCCGTATAGACAGACTTGAACGGATGCCGTTGCCCGGTCAATCCTTCTTCAACGGCACGGTTATAGACTGCTTTCAAAATGCGCATATAGAACGATATGGTATTGGGTGAGTTGCCTCTGCTTTTCAGATAAACCTCGTATTCCGCTATCAGGTCGGTGTTAAGCTGGTCAAACAAGACATCTTTGTCATTCATAAAACCGCTGAAACTTCGGAGTGCTGCCGTATAGGTTTCCGATGTGCGTATCTTTCCCAAGCGTTTCAATCTCGCTATCTGCTGGTGGATATAGTCGTTAAACGATTGCTCCTGCCTGTTGTCCTGAAAGCGCAGGACTATATCATCCGTCACGAATATGCCGGATTGGGATAGCGTGTGTATAATCTTGTTTAGCCTGTCTTTGTCCCACCTGATGCGTGAGTTTATCGAAAGCAGATAATTGTTCCTCTCTTGTTCATTCGGGACACGATGCAGGATGACCGCTTCGGAATGGCAATCCCATTCCGAAGCGAAAAGTTTATAATCGGTATATATCTGTCTGACCACACGGTTGTGAATCACTTGATAGTAGAGTGTACCCTCCTTACCGCCTATGGTAGAAGGGCGAAATTTGACCTTGACCGATGCCATATCAGTCCGATTTTGATTTGATACTCTCCTGCATCAAGCTGTCGGAAACGACTTTCAGGGATGTGTCGTACCCATCCGCCTGCTTCCGTACCCATTCGATGGCTTTCTCGTCCCGATGAATATCAAAGACCTTGTTTAGCCAAAGTATGTTATCCGCTGTACATCCACCCCATGAGCGGATGACACGGAACTTTAGCGCATCATCGGCATACTGCCGTTTGGACTGCCATTGTTCGATATTGGCCCATAGGGACAAGGCGCATACCACGCCCAACCCCACAACGAAAGAGAAGACCTTGCTTGATTTGAGGTCAAAGCTGTGTTTATGAATATGCTCCTGCGGTTGCAGTTCTTGTTGTATGCCTTGCTTTTTCTGTGACTTCTTGATGACATCAAGGTGGTGTAGGGTCAGGGTGGAAAGCTGTGCATAAGCCTTCCAATGCTTATCCAACAAGCCCTTAATTTCTCCATACTGAGCCTTTGCCATTTCTGATATTGTCTCCTTAATCGGAGGCAAGTTCGGCTCGCCACTCCCAATTTGAAGTTGTTGGTTTGTCATATTGGGCAACTCTTCCACCTTGTTTTTGATGCCATTCAAGGTTGCCTTGATTTCCTCGAAGAGGATAAATACATTGTTGTCTGCCATAATTACCAGTTGATTTTACGTTGTTTCTTCTTTTTCTTGTTTCTTAAATACGGGTCGTAAGGCTGCTGTTCCTCCGGTATATTGGTCGGTGTGAATAAGCCTAATGACCCCTCGATAAGACTTGCATTGCTGACAGATGTCGGGCTTATTCCTTCCCGGTTAACCTGTGGTTGAGGTTGCGTCTGTCGTTTCTCGTAATTGTTACGGTTTAATGCCGCATCAATCTTGGAATAGCTGAATTGCCTGTCCACCTTGGAGCCGTTGAAGCGGTAACCGTTCATGGTAAAGACGATACCCTGAATCTCATCCGTCTGCCCCTTATGCTTGAACTGTACATCAATACTTTGCCGTTTCAACCGCCCAAGCAAGGTGTCCCAGTTCTTGCATCTGCCGACCTCTATTTTCAAGATTTCGTATAACTCATACCTTGTCTTGTCCGGCTCACGCAGTCGGTTAATCTTCACCTGTTCCTTGCCGTTGGCGAAGTGAAGACCGTATTTCTTGGTAAGCTCCTTGCAGATGCGCTCGCTTCGGAAACGGTCGTTCTGGTCGGAAATGGTCTTGCCGTTATTGTTGATACGGTTGAATGCTATATGCACATGTGGATGCTCCTTGTCAAAGTGCCGCCCGATGATGTACTGCGTGTCCTTGATGCCCATCCGCTCCATATACTCACGGGCTATCTGAGCCATGACAGCATTGTTCAGCCGTGGCGCATCCTCCTTTGAAAAACTCAATGCGATATGCCCGACAGCCTTTGTCACTCTCGGATTCATCTGCGCCTGACCAATGAAACCCAGCGCTATCGTATCGTTATTTTCCAGAAATAAGCCGTCTGCGTCTATGATTTGAGTGCCTTTCTCATCGTTCAGGATGTAGTAAACCACCGCCCTAAAGTCGGAGCCTTTCATGATTTTTGCTATCATAGGCGTATCCGGTTTACAAGGTTGTCAATTTCTATCATCAGTGTGCGGCAGGGCAAGAACACGGAGGCGTACCCTTCCGCATTTGCCTTTCTCGCCAACTGGTTCAGGTTGTTCGCCATGCCACATAGCTTGCGGATAAGGTCGCCATGCTCTTTCGAGAGTCGTTCTTTCACTCTGCCCTGCGTGACACAACCCCGAATAAACTCACTGGCAGATACTCCTGCCGATTTCGCCTTTGACTTCAACAGATAGTAGTCCTCCGTTGCCATCTTTACCGTGATGCGGTATTTCAGTTTTTCGGTGACACCCTTGACGGGACGACCGCCCTTGTTGGTTCGTTCCCCTCCGTTCTCCATTCCATTGTTATTTCTTTTTTCACTGTTCATAAAAATCTGTTCGTTAGTTTAAATACTGATTGCAATAATTGTACATAAGATAGACCAACGGGATGTGGCTTCCCTGCGAGGTTTGGAGCGGGGCAAGTGGTTTCGGTCTGCCCGAAACATAAACTTGCCCCTCCAAACTTCGTTACAAGTGATTTAGAGCAACTCTGAGAGATTCTTCAAGACACTCCGTTGGTCTTTTCTTAATTCCTACAATTTACGCCATTGGGCGATGTCATTTTCATAAGCGATGAGGTGCTGACGGGCGAGGTTCTCGACCAATCCCGACACGCTTAATCCCCTGCCACCGATACGGCGGACAATCTCGTCCAGCCTGTCACGTATTTCTCCGCTGAGGAACACAGGCTTGCGGTCGGTTATCTTGGGAACTTGCAGATAGGTGGTGCGATATTCCTCCAGTGACAGCCTGCGTTGCTTGCTGCTGATGCGTCTGGCGATAATCCGTTCCACAGGAACATCCGTTTCGGAAACAGTTGTTTCCATTTCTTCGCCTGTATCATCGGCATCGTCTTCCCGTATATCCGGCTCGTTTTGTCGAGCTGCTTCGGGAATCGCTGCTTGTACTGCGGATGTGTCCGACTCATCCAGCGAAGGGAAGAGTGTAACCTCTTCCGTGGGTGCTTCCGCTTCGGAAGCCTTTGCTTCCGGCTCACGCCATTTCATTTCGGGCAGGAAGTCCTCCACCCTGAAGTTCTTGTACGCTTCATCGTTCTCGTAGTTTCTTTTCTTTGTCATCTTGTTACATTTTAATAGTTAATACTCGTGGTCTGTATGCGCATAGTTGACCGTTTGTCGTGAGCAAAGTAACTACCTGTAATTCAATCCGTCAATCACTTGGGTTCGCTTAGGCATTTTTGTATGGTTTTGCTTTATAGTGACTGACAAGGCGGTGTGGACTTCACCGTTTTGCCGGATGTATATGTCTGAGAGGGCAAAGATTCAATCGCAAGCGAATTTGAATTAAGCTCTTATTTTTACCCATGCCACCTTCCTGTTTTTTAGAAATAAGAGAATAACCACAGCCTCCAGCCCATGCCAACCGCTACCACCCTGTGCCACATGCTGCCAGTAATAGCAAAAGCCATTGTCAGGTAAAAGAATATGTATTTCTTTGCGGCAAAAGGAATGAGAACTGTCCAAGATGGTAGGGCAGAAATTACGGCAGGTGGCTTGTTCACGGGCAATCAAAAAGGCAGTACCCCGGACAAATACTACCTATTGACGCAACACGCTGCCACTTCTGGAAAATCCATTGCAGAACAGTAAATTATGTATTCCTTTGCGGCAAAAGAAACAATAACAACTAAAAGAAAGACAATATGGAAATCGTATCAATCGAAAGAAAGACCTTCGAGGAACTTGTCGCCAAGTTCGACCGTTTCGTCCACCGTATGGATGCCATCTGCCATCGGCACGGGGAAAAGAGAATGAGCGAGTGGATGGACAATCAGGATGTGTGCAGGATGCTCAACATCAGCCTGCGCACGTTGCAGACCTTGCGTGACAACGGGACGCTTTCATACAGCCAAATCAATTACAAGACGTATTATCGTCCCGAAGATGTGCAGCGCATCGTCTCCATTGTGGAGGACAGGCGAAAGGAAGCGAAATTCAAAGGCAGGACAATTTGATAACTAAGTAAAGTAATAACAACAATTCCACTAAATCCAAAGTAACATGAACGAACTGATTAACAAAGAAAACGAGTGGATAATCCACTTCTTGGGTAGCCTTGACCGCCTGCTGGACAACGTAGAGCATCTGACTGCCAACTACCGCCCGACATTGGGCGGAGAGCGTTTCTTCACCGACAAGGAGGTGTCGGCACGGTTGAAAGTGAGCCGCCGGACACTTCAGGACTACCGCAACGAGGGACGGATAGCTTATATCCAATTGGGCGGCAAAATCCTCTACCGTGAATCCGACATTGAAAGGATGCTGGCTGACAGTTACCGCTCCGCCTACCGAATGACGACAATCTGATTTTCTTGAAGGAGCGCAGTTGACCGTCTGCCATACGTTTGCGGTAGCAATGGTACACAAAAAAAGGAACGGCTTACGGATGAAGCATCAATGTTTAGCTTCGTTTGTAAGTCGTTCCTTCTCTTTCTTCTGATTTCCCGTCAGTCGCTTGTTTCCGTTGCCGGATGCCCCAAATGCGTGTGGCTGGCAGTGGCAAGGTTTTCGGGCTGAATACGCTCAACTCCGTTTGAGGAAGATTCTGCCCGAAACGGCTATGCCGCCTGACCTTGCCAATGTCGTCAATGCCACACGCTACCTTTGCATCCGAGCATCGGGGACAGGTGGCTGACGGGATGAACTTCAACTATACCATAGGTTGCCACTTTTGCCATAGGAAACAAACAATGTAACTGGGATCCCTTTCTTGGGGGCGCAGATTTCATTTATTACAAACCGCCTGAACCGAATACTTTCTTTACTGCATATTCTGAATGCAATGGCTATAACTATTTCAAGGCTATAAACGTCATAACTGATACCATCGGGTTGCCTGATATATCGCATTGTATCGGCTTCATTCAGTTCCTTGTTCTTATATATAACATGAGTTGCTTTGCGGATGTCGCAGGAGAATACCCCAAATAGGTCGGCTATCTCAAACTTGGTCATCCATACAGGTGCAGTCGGCATAATAACTGCACCCGTTTCGCTGATTGTGATTATTCCTCTGTTCATACTGCACTGAATTTTCGTTTCAAGACATTCATTTCTTCGGAAACCGTCTTGTCCATCAGCTTCGCATAGATTTTTGTAGTTCTGAGGTCGGAGTGACCTAACATCTTTGCGATGGACTCCATAGACACCTTGTTGGCTATGGCAATACAGGCGAAAGTATGGCGCGCAATATGTGTGCTCAAAGTCTTCTTGATGCCGCATACATCCGCAATCTCTTTGAGGTAGCTGTTCATCCGTTGATTGGACGGGACAGGCAATACCACACCTTTTTTAATGCACTCGGGATGGTTCTTGTATTTCTCCGCAATCATTCGTGGTATATCCAGCAAGGGGATGTTGCACATATTGTTTGTCTTTTCGCGCGGTTTTCTTATCCAATAGTCCCCGTTGCAGTCTTGTGTGATATGCTCCGGTGTCAGATGCTGTGCATCCGTGAACGCCAAACCACTCAGCGCGCAAAAGACAAAAATATCGCGGACGGTTTCAAGGCGTGGTATGTCAAACTTCTTGTTGATGATGGCATTGAGTTCCTCTTCTGTCAAGAAATCGCGGTTGCTCTGTGTCTGGTGAAAACGGATTTCTGAGAACGGGTCATCGGTAATCCATTTGTTGACCAACGCAAGACGGGTGATTTTCTTCAAGTTCTTCAGATACTTGACAGCCGCATTTTGGGCACAGTTCTTCTGTACCTTTACAAAGTGTTCAAAGTTCAGAACGAACTCGTGGTTCAGCTCCTTCAACGGAATATCTTTCAGATTGTATTGGCTCTGAAGCATTTCCTCCAGATAGCGGACAGTCCTTTCGTACCTCAAAACCGTGCCTTTCACATAATCACGGTCTATCAGTTCCCTGTATTTCTTGTTATGCTTACGGAATACTTCCAAAAGCATCTTGGGAGCTTCGCCCTCACCATTGAATTTCTGTATCATGGTGAAAGCCGTGACTGGCTTGCCGTCTTGCAATAGTTCGCGGTGTATCTGATAAATCTTCGTCCTGACAGATTCCAGATATTGGTTCAGTTCCAACGCTTTTCGGTCTTTGCCTGTCACACATCCTTTGGAAGCGTTCCAACGCTCTTCGGCAACGCTGCGCTTGATTTGCATTTCGGCACGTTGTCCGTTCACGGTGATTCGCAGCCCGATAGGTGCCTCACCGTTTTTCAACAGTCTTGTTCTTCTGATAAAGAAGAGAATCGAGAAATAGTTTCTTTGCATGGCTTGATACTTTTTTTGTTTGCAAAATTAAGTCCCAAAGCCAGAAGTGCGACTACGCAAAATAGTGTGTATCAACGCAAAGCAACCTTATTCGGTGGACTTTTTCGGCGGGAATCTAACTCCACCGAATTGGCCTGTGAAATTTGCCGCATTCTGCGTAAAAAGGGGAGGTGGGTAGAAACTAAAAATCCCCGATAACTGTTGGTTATCAGGGATTTTCTTCGATTTTCATCTTTGATTGGTGATCCGCCTGGGGCTCGAACCCAGGACCCCAACATTAAAAGTGTTGTGCTCTA
>OGHF01000313.1_pt1 | contig 35591 bp, 46 predicted proteins | sample 1571481 | NCBI WGS metagenome assembly OGHF01 (sample SAMEA2581952, study PRJEB24529) | metagenome | biome: Human gut stool | place: China | collected 2011
TGATCGAAGCGATATCTTGCGTCAGTGCCTTCATGGACGCAAGCAACATAGTTGTTCAAAAAATATCTTCACTGTTAGCACCTGACGCTCCGGTTGGGGAAAAGAAGAAACAGGCTGACGAAGGTAAAAAATGGAATGTAGAAGAGATACTGCGGCATTGTACCTTGGAGAACGGTTTGTTGAAACTTCCCAATGTGCAGTTCAATAAGAAATCTTATGCCGAAGCAAAGAAGTGGATAGAAGAAGCCGGCGGCTCATGGCAAGGTGGGAAGATACAGGGTTTCACATTCCCATTTAATCCGAAACGTGTGTTTTCCGTTTTGAAAGAGGGTAAACGGTGTAACCTACAGCAGGATTATCAATTTTTTGAAACTCCGTCTGATGTTGCCGACTGGCTGGTTATGCTTGCCGGAGGGATACATGAGGATGATACGGTACTGGAGCCAAGTGCCGGGCGTGGCGCGCTTATTAAAGCAATTCACCGAGCTTGTCCTTCTGTGATGGTTGAGTGTTATGAGCTGATGCCGGAAAACAGAGAATTTCTTCACACCCTTAACAACGTAATATTGCTTGATGAAGACTTTACCAAAGACAGTGTAGGTAGTTACACTAAGATTATTGCAAATCCTCCGTTTTCCGGTAATCAGGATATAGAGCATGTCAGGCTTATGTATGATCGATTGGAAGAAGGCGGCACGCTTGCAGCAATAACCAGCCAACACTGGAAATTCGCTTCGGAAAAGAGATGTATTGATTTCCGCAACTGGCTGAAAGAAGTACATGGAGAAGTGTTTGAAATCAGCGCAGGCGAGTTTAAAGAGAGTGGCACTTCTATTAGTACAATGGCGGTAGTTATAAAAAAATAATTCAAAATAATAATAGATATGAGTGAAATAAAACAATTCAAAGATTTAGTATTTAATCCTCACCCATTAGCAAAAGAAGCCGAAAAACTTCCTAACTATCTTAGAAGGGAATACGCGGAATCAAAGCATGCTAAAATGTTTTTTGAGAATGGCTATGGGATTAGTGTATTATTTGGTTCAATGTTCTATTCTAATGGAGTAGATTCCTATGAGGTTGGAGTACTTAAAGGGGGTACTTTGTGTTATGACACGCCAATTACAAACAATGTAATAGGTTATATTCCAGCAGCAGAGGTTTCTGATATAATGAGAAAGATTCAAGAATTACCCAATTCAAATCGGAGGAGGAAAAGAAATGAATGATGGAGTTTATTTTGACAAAAATGGTAGCGAGGTAATCGTAATTAATGGGGTTGAATACTCACGAGAAGAATTTGATTGTCTTGTGGATATGTGTGGAGATTGCAATATGTAATAATAAATTTAAAAATGAAACAGGTATTATCATTCGAGCAAATGAAACATTTACAAGAACTTGGATTATACCATATCTACACCTTGCAGGATATTCTCGACAAGTTACCTTGCTTTATTGGCAAAGAAGTGCTGACCATCCAGAAACTTGCAGATAGCTATACGTGCTTGTATGTGGAACTTTATACTAGGTCTATAATAAATATTACAGAGAGTAAAGAACTCATCGATGCAGCCTACAATATGTTGTGCTGGTGTATTGAAAACGGATATGTTAAAGTTGAAAAGGAGAAGTAACTATGGGATTTACAACACCGTGCTTTATAAGAAAGAATACCGAAGCACTTAGAGAAAAGCTGGAAGAGGTTGGATATAAAATGCTTTCCCCAATAGAATACGACAATCTCGAATGTAGCGATAATTGGGTTAATGATATAAAATCGCTCAACGACTGTAATGGTTTTGATTGCGGAACGAATGAGGAACTTTTCCTGGCTATCGCTGCATTGAGGGATGATACAGACAAGTACCAATGGTTTACGGATGGGAATAAATGGATTCTGTGTCCTGAAATCAAGTTCTCTACTTATTGGGTTTACAATGATGTTGACGTGAATTTGGACGTCATTCACAAGGCTACCGTAAATGAACTGATTGAACATTTTAAAACAGAGGAGGAACAATGAAAGCAAGAGTAAAATCAACAGGAGTTTTGGTAGATGTAACTCCCCAATTAAACATCAACTCTCAACATAGCAAAGATTATTTATATGTATGTGATAACATGGTTTACAGAGAATGCGAACTTGATTTTTCAGCTATTGACTGGGAACAGAGGCGATATGAACTAGCGAAAGATATTATTAAGGCTGTTGTAGCAGATGACTGTGGGGGTAATTCTGATGCAATCGCTAAATATGCGGTTAATTGCGCTGATGCACTAATTAAAAGATTAAAGGAGGTGAATAATGAATAGCATACAGACACAAACACTTTCCATTAACGGAGATGGAGGTGGTGAAGCGTATATTGACTTTTGTGATGGACAATTATGTGTTTCAGTTGTCATAGAAGATAAACAGGCGGATTTTCACTTTGAGCCTGTTACTCTAGGAATGTTTGCCCATGCTTACAAGCTGCATTGTGAAGAATGTGAAGAATGTGAAAAGAAGAAAGGAGAATAACTATGAAAGTGTTAAGAGATAAAACTCCTGTCGCTCGTAAAGAGCACAGGTGCAATTTTTGCGGTGGAGTAATTTCCGTTGGAGAAAAATACAACAGACAGACCAATGTTTATGACGGTCGTGTTTATGACTGGGTATCCCACTGTGAATGTTCCGAGTTAGCCTATGAACTTGATATGTTTGATGATTGCGATGAAGGACTTGACGCTGATGGATTTATTGACAACCTTAATCAGTATGTTTACGACAATCATTATGACGATAAAATAGATGATATTGCGAAGGATTGGCAATTACCACGTTATGAATTAGTAAAGAAAGTGTTGAATGAATTAAAAAAGAAATAGTTATGACCGAAGAACTTGTAACATTAGAAACTGCGAAGTTGCTGAAAGAGAAAGGGTTTAATTGGAAGTGTGAACACACAATAAGTTGCGATAATATTATTAGAAGATACGACATTCCGCAAAGTATGTCATGTTGTACGGAAATAGATAACGAACCAGTTGAATTTTTGTGTCCAGTGTTGTATGTTGCCCAAAAGTGGCTTCGTGAAACTAAGAACCTGCATATCGAAATATCCTATATGTATGGAAATTATTGGATATATGATATACTAACAATTCCTAACCATGATTTTGTAGGATTGTCTGACAGACCTATTGTCCGTTATAATACCTACGAGGAAGCACTAGAAGCTGGGATACAGGAAGCATTAAAACTTATATAAAAATGAAAAAGATATCTTTCAATGATAAATTTGGATTAACACAAGCGGTGTTGGATGGTCGTAAGACTATGACGAGAAGAATAATCAAATGTCCTGGAACTTTTAAAGGAGAATGGGTTGCTGGATTCAATATACACAGATGTCATTCTGATAAAAAGATTGTTGGCTATCCTTGTATGTATGATGCTGATGGAAGGGAATTTGATTCGGGAGAAATTATTTCACGCTATAAGGTTGGTGAAGTTGTTGCCATTGCGCAAAGCTATGAAACCGTTTACCATGAACAAGGATTGGAAACACTTGATATGTTAGTTAGTGGTTGGAAGTATAGCAAAGGTTGGCGTAATAAACTCTTTGTCCGCGCTGACCTCATGATACATCATATCCGAATTACCAATCTCAAGGTTGAACGTTTACAGGACATTAGCGATGAAGATTGCTTGAAAGAAGGGATATATGAAGATTCGGGTGATGATGAGTTTCCACCATCTATATTTTATGAATTTGAGGGAAACAAAGACGATGGATTTGATAATCCACGTGAAGCCTTTGCCGCCCTCATAGATAAAGTATCCGGCAAGGGTACATGGGAATCCAATCCTTATGTTTTCGTATATGAATTTAAACTGATTGGTTAACAGATAGAGAGTAAATTTATGAACAATATTAATTTGAACGAACTACGGAATCGTGCTTATAAGACCGCCTGTGAGCACGGTTTCCACGATAAAGAACTTTTAAGAAAATGAATTAAATGACAAGTTTTGTTTTTATTCAGATTTTTTGTAACTTTGAATTATAATGTTTCCGTGTAAAGGGGCACGGTACGTTCTTCGGACGAAAAGACTTTTATGGGAAAAAAACTCGTAGCAAATAGAGAAAATTTCTGCCATTATTATATGGAAACGGGTAATGCTACAGATGCATATCGGAAAGCTTACCCTAATAGTATTGGATGGAAGGATGGGGTCGTTAGTAAGCGTGCATTTGAATTACTGAGAAATCCATCTGTCGCATCCCGTGTAAATGAATTACAGGCTGATATCTTAAAAAAGTCTGATATGAAGAAGGAAGATGCATTGCGCTTCCTTACAAATGTGGTAAATGTAGACCCTATAGATCTTCAATTAAAAGGTAAAAATACGTTTATTGTCCGTTCTCTTGATGATATACCAAAACCAGTCCGATGTTGCATCCAATCGATTAAGAATACTCAATATGGAGTAGAGATACGGCTATACAGCAAAATAGCCGCCATTACACAGATAAGCAAGATGCTTGGATGGGATGCTCCAGTAAAAAGTGATGTCAGTACCAATGTGCGCATGATAATTGGGGACGAGCAATGATAGAGATGGTGTTCTCGTATAAATTGTTTAATCCCCTGTTTTGGCATATCCGTGAGGCGATGCATGACAAGGATATCCGGTATATTATAAACAGAGGTGGTTCTTCATCAGGGAAATCTGTATCTACGACACAATCCGTGTTGTTGTCTGTATTCTCCGGAGAAGGTTCAGCTCTCGTTGTGAGAAAAGTTGGAGCCAGTCTTAAGAATACGGTATATGAAGAGTTTAAGACCCAAATGAAAGCTCTTCAATTGAGTCAGTTTTTCGCTCCAAAGGAAAATAATATAACCTGTATAAATGGTTGCAAAATCGATTTTACAGGATTGGACGATCCCGAGAAGATAAAGTCTATCACAGGATATCGCTGGATAGTGATGGAAGAGGCCACTGAGTTTGAATATGAGGATTTCACACAGATACGTTTCCGCCTACGAGGAAAGGAGGGCCTACAGATTATATGCAACTTTAATCCAGTATCAGAGGACTCGTGGATAAAAACCAAGATCCTTGATACATACGAGTGGGATGAGCATCCGAATGATTTGTACGGGAAAGTAAGATATCCGATAAAAAGGAGTTTATTACCTAAGGATTATAGCCGGATATTAGGAAAGAGATATAATAAATCTAGAATGATAGCTAATGAGCGTACGGGAAAAATGGAAAGATATCCATCGGATACGGTAGAGCTGCATTCTTCGTATAAGAACAACTTCTGGGTAGTAGGTTCTCCGGACGGGAAGTATGGATACTATGACAGACAGACGATATCTAATTACCAATGGTACAAGGATCATGATTATAATTACTACAGGGTATACGCATTGGGAGAATGGGGAAGCATTAAGACAGGAGGAGAGTTCCTGTATGCATTTGATTCAAACAAACACATAAAAACGACACACTACATTAAAGGGATGCCGGTTCATATATCAATTGATAACAATGTGCTCCCTTATATTTCAATATCATTTTTCCAGGTGGATGGAAGTAGTATAAGGCAGTTTAACGAGATATGCGCCAGTGATCCGTTCAACACGGTAACACAGGCTTCAAAAATGGCGGTAGATTACCTGAAATCAATAAGGTATAATGATATGCTGTATCTGTACGGAGATGCTTCGACAAAAAACGGGAACACTATAGACGAAGAGAAGAGATCGTTTCTTGATAAGTTCGTGGAAGGGCTGGAAAGCGATTACCATGTTGAGGAGAGGATACCGGCTTCTAACCCGTCCGTACCGATGTCAGGTGAATTTGTAAACTACATGCTCGATGGAGGCTCGGGTATGTCATTTTCGGTAGATGATGGATGTAAAAACTCGATAGTCGATTATAACAATGCCAAGAAGGACGTTAATGGAGGGGTGCTGAAAAAAAGAGTAAAGGATAAGATTACAGGACAGTCTTATGAGAGATACGGTCACTTGGTGGATTGTCTGCGATATATTACTGTATGGGTATTCAAGGATGAATATACTCGTTTCTCTTTGAAAAGGAAACGAAGTAAAATTAAACAGGAAAATAAAGATATGAGATATTTTGATATGTCTAAAAATATTCAGGGGACAAGACTTGTATATGTTCTTCCCGAATATGCCGGAAAGTTCATTATCGTTTCGTGCTATGTAAATGAGGGAATATATATAGATAATGTGACATATACAGGATCATTTGATGAGACTGTTCTCCTGTCATTTTTAGAGGGCATATCTCCTGTGGAAGTGTTGTTTGAAAGTGAGAAAAATTATTTCCCCATAGCACGGGGCTTAAGGGATAGATATGATGTCAGAATTATGCATAAAAATATGGGAACAGATGCTAGGGTATCTGCTTTTCTGGATTTTATCAAAAATAATGTGATGTTTCGTGCAGACTATGATGAGATCCCGCAATACAATGAGTTTATGGATGGGATATTGGATTATAATGGTTCAGATGATTGCGCTGCAATTTATTCTGTCGCCTCCTTGGCTTATTACGTGTCGAAAAAATATAATATATAATTGGTATATTTTTAAGATATATCAAAGCTTTGATAAAAAAACATCGGGTGTTATACAAAAAGTATTGGTATATTTTTAATATTTTCCTTCTCGTGGGTATTTTTAGGGTATTGCGAAATGATATGACTTTAATTTATCTAAACAACACGATTCAAAACGTGATTTTAAATATAGTTTTAATAAAAAAATAACCGACAATTAATGCCGGTTACCGTGATAGTATCTTATAGCCTCATTGACATATAATGATACCGATTGCTCCTTATCCAAGATAGCAGCTACATCCTCCTCTATCGTGACAAATATTTTTCTTACACCTCTAACCTTGGGACGTCTTGGCACACCATTGCTGTCCAATATCCTGTATATTGTTTGCTCAGACCGTACCCCTGTTTCTCTTATTATCTCCCTGATCGCTATCCCGTCCTTATATAAGGACAATACCCTAGACTCTTGATCTAGGGTAATAGATCGTCTTCTTGCCATAATTAATATGTTTTATAACATTAATAATTTGTTGTTCGTTATTTCAAAAAATTGCACCTTTGCACCGAACATCAACGATGTTAGTCGCACTTCGGTGCGTGGATTGAAACGACATTAGAAATGTCATTGTGATTTGCTCACAAATTAGTATTTTCTATACAGCTCACTGTATAGTGAAGAGGCGGAGAAATCCGCCTCTGTTTTTTATTCCCTTATTACTCCGTTATCAATATCTTCTTGTGTCATAATTGTTTGTCCTTCATGCTAATTAGTAGATAACAGCCTTTATCTTCATGTCAGTTATACAAACACTCTCTTGTCTCTGCACGGAATAGTAAGTAACGTGATTGTTCGATACTTCAAACATTGGATAAATCGAATCGGGATCGTCTTTAATTCCTTCAACCGTGAATTTAACTATACCTTGCTTTGCTGCCTGTTTGAATGCTCTGCGAAAATCTGCATCTAATGAATTGAAAGTTTTCATATTCTTGATACTGAATTGATCTGTTGTCACCAGCTTTATATTTATTACCAAAAAGTTTCTTCAACCTCAAATTCTGCCTTCTCTTCCCAATCAAAAAAATCTAAATTCTGTTCATCCTCTTCTGTCAAGTAGTAATATGCGCGTATCCTATAGCCATCAATCTCTATAGGGGCTTCAGCCCACAGACTTAGACCTTCATGTAGCGGATCAACTACACAGCTTGTAGGCTCTGCACCAGTTGATATTGCCTTATCTGCTATTTCTTTCCCAAATCTATCTACTATTTCTTGATATGTGTAACTTTTCATAATTGTATGTTTTGTTTGTTATTACTTGTTGTTTTATTATCACAATGCAAATATACTATATTGTGATGTAATAGCAAAACAAATCACAATATATTTTCTTGCATTGTGTAATATTTAACATTTAGATAAAAAAAGAACAGCCGCCAGCAAAAAGCACAGCAGCCGTTCAATCCACGTTCTACTCTCTATCCCATTTTCCCGAAAAGACAATAGCAAAGATATCAATTCTAAAACGAGATACAAAAAGAAAACTATATTAATTAGTTATGAGAAGCCAACTTTGAAACAAAAACCAATCTTCTTAAAAAATTGCCATTAATGCAATATTTTTTACTTGCAAGATGAATGAAGAGAATTAATAGAACGGCAAGACTGGCGAGTTTGTATTTTTATTGACAGGAAACGAATGTTATGGAATGGGATCGGAAAAACAAGTATAAAACAGATAGCTTTTATAGATTTCTACTGCCTGATGTATTTTCCCGGGGATTTTTGAGATTTTATTTGATTTTGTTTTACATTTCTACGTTTAGAATACTTCTGGTTAGCCCTTGTCAAATCCTTGATGATCGTTTCATCGAACACCTCGGAATATATCTCTGTTGTCTTGACCGATGTATGCCCCAAAAGTTTTTGGACGGTGGTTATCGGAACGCCTTGGTGAACCAAGAGAGTAGCACAAGTGTGTCTGCTGGTATGGTAGGTAAACTTCTTACCGATATGCGCCATTCTTCCCAATTTCTGCAACGTCCTGTTGGTGTCCGAATTGCAACCTAATGCAGCCAGTTGTTCGATGCTGTCGTACTTCCGCATTATGCCCAGTGCCTTTCCGTTAAACAGCAGATATAGCGGAATATTGAGTTTTACGCCTGTTTTGATGCTATTCATAACTAGCCATTCCTTTCCGTCAACTGTTACGAGATTTTTATAAGTCAATTGCTTGAAATCAGAGAATCTCAATCCGCAATAGCAGCAGAAGAGAAATGCGTCCAGTATGTGCCGGCTGTTGTTCTTCCTGTCCGGCAGTTCAAGATTCTCCAGCTTCTCCAAGTCTGCGGGCATCAGGAAGTTATGCTCCTTCTTCTCTTTCTTGATCTTGAACTTACGGAAAGGGTATGCCTCCTGTAATATATAACCTTCGTTTATTGCTTCGTTAACCAAGGTACGTAGTATTCTCATGTGTTTTCCTACCGTGTTTACCTTCAATCCCTTATTGCGAAGAAATGCGTCAAACTCCTTTAGAAACGTATAATTGATGTCCGTGAACTCTATCACGTTCCGAAATTCCTTCAAAGTGGCTACCGTGCCCAGCATGTTATCCTTGGTTCCCGGTTTTCTATCAGAGTTCTCTATCGTCTGTATCGCAAACTTTAAAAAAGACACAACTGGTTTAATTCCCTTTTTTACGGCCTCCTTTAACGTGGAAAGGTTTGATTCAAGCCCTCTTTTCCAGTAGCTAAGTTCTATAGCCTGTAACTCCAGTATTTTCTCATATAGCATTGCGTTAAGCTCATTTGACTGCGGATGGTTGATAACTTGGGCACCATCCTTACTCCAACACTCCGGCTTTAGGTAGATATTTGTTTTAAAATATGATTTCCGCTGGTTAAGATAGGCTTCAATCTGTACTAATGCGGTTCCCTGTCGATTTAGTCTGTTTTGTCGGTTATAAACCAAACGGTATCTGATCTTCTCTAACATACTCAACTTTTTGTTTTAAAGTTAAAAAAATCTTCTGTATTTACAAAATAAACCACAAAAAATGCTTCTGGGAGAACTGATGAATAGTTTGGGGTTATTCCCATTTATGTTTAGAGGGATAATGACAAATAGGAGTTATAATGATTTGATCGAAACTGGCTATTATAAGATACAAGACAACATGATTGATGGACCTAGCACTTATTGGGGAACACTTGTCGTTTTTAATGACAGTGATCAAATAACACAAGTGTTCTATCCAAACATAGACAGCACAGAAATATCCACTAGAAAAGGTAATATCAATAATTTTGTAAAGTCAGCGTGGAGAATCATTTCTTTTACATAAAATAAGCCATAGCCCCGATCTGGGAGAACTGATGAATAGTTTGGGGCTGTTCCCGTTCATGAGAAGGCTTAACTATTATGATCTTGATGATATAAATTTAGAATCTGGAATCTATGGGATAAACAACACTGGAGGGCGTAAAGATGCACCATCCAATGACAGTACTGGAATAAGTCTGGGAATGATTATAATATTTAATGGAAAAGGAATGAGCTTAGGTGGAAACCCTGTTGTACAAATTGCTGTTGAATATATGGCAAATAGCATTAAGGTAAGAACCTATTGGTCTACTAAATGGTATGAATGGGTACAAATTGCAACGCTATAAAGACGAAAATTTCGTGCTGGGAGAACTGATGTTTCCAAAGTATACATCTTCAGAATTAAATTATGGTGATTTAAATGAGTTTAAATCACCTACTATCAAGACGATTAACAGATGGTCAAACCCTGATTTTCCTAAGACAAATTGGCCTGATGAAATTACTTATGGCACTTTTATAGTCGAACAAATTAACGATGTCATACGGCAGACAGCCGTTTCAGAATCATTGTGTATTAGATTCTATTATTCTTCAACAGGTGAATGGAGTGAGTGGATGATCTATTAATAAATTTGTATCATAAGATGGCGCATTTTTCGCTCTGGGAGAACTGATTGGAATAAATGAAACTTGGTTCAGGAATCGAGGTAACATTAGAGGTGAAATTAATTTGGATGATTTTAAAAATGCAGGTGCCTATTCATTGTTCAATGTTGAAGGGAACAATGTTCCTACATCTTGGGCACAACTGCTTATATTTTCATCTGGGTATTATATTATTCAAATTATCGTTGATATAAGTAGTCGTAAATTATTTATCAGACGATATGATACAGAAAATGATCGCTGGCAAGAATGGGGTAATATAATTATAACATAATTTTTATCACAATTCCGACCTGGGAGAACTGATTGGTGTTGCTACAGCCAAGAAAGATGGACTAATGCCTATGGAACAGTTCTTCGATAGAGATGTTAATCCCATTGAAGATTACAATACATTTACATGGAATGGGATTCGGAAAACAACTAAATCAACATCTAATTCTCCATTCGAAAGTGGTGATGGGCAAAATGCTGTTATATTTATAGGGACAAATGATGTTCAAAAAATAGGGTTTCAAGCAACCTATTCGGGGCAATTGATTAAGATCAGGCTATATTGGGTCGGTAGTTGGGGTAAATGGCAAACTTTTTCTTTGACATGATTAAAAAACGGGTGGTCCGGTACAAGCCGGTGCCACCCGATCCTGATATGCACAACGCCATGTGCGGTGCAAAGGTAATCCATGTTTCTAAGAAGCCAATACAAAAGACCTAAAATCTCCCCATTTCCCATCATAATTACGGCGGAAACCAACAACATCCTCACCTAGACGGAATGTCATTTGAATGACATATCCTTGTCCATCGTTAAAAACTATCATTATGGAATAATTTGAAACAACACTAATTCCGTCTCGTCCGAATACATGATACATTCCGCTTGCAGTTGCACTATTTACCTCTTCGTCTGTACTTAATATACCTTTGGGCATAAACGGGAACAGCTTCAAACTGTTCATTAGTCCTCCCAGAAGGGATTTTAAAGCTCATTTCCGTTAAATTTGTTCCATTTATAAAATGCTCCATTATTAGCAGCTCTAGTATAAAAATATGCATGCCCATTAGGAATATAAATTTGAACCTTTCGTTTCTCATTATCTAGCGGATTATCAAATACAATTAAACTACCATAAGAGTATGCTCCTTCTGGTAAGTTGGGATTTGAGGAAGACAAATCAAGGGGTTGAATTTTATAAAATCCCATATTTAGCATCTGATCAAGATCTTGCCCACTTACAGGAGTATATGGTTTAAAAAATCCCAAAGAATCCGGCAAAAGTCCTCCCAGGTCGTTCCATGAAGAATATCTATGTTATAATTGTTACTTTAATTTTAGCCCATTTATTGAAAGTAGTTCCATTGTTACTAATAGACCGAATATATATGTATGGATCCGCATTAAAATTGTCAGGAACAAAATACTGAGATCCAAAAAAGCCAGAGTTTACCACAAGTAACGTTCCATACTTATATGCTCCTGTAGGGAAGTTATTGGTTGTGGTATCGTCCACATTATAAACTCCGGCTATAGCTGTGTTGCAGTCTTTTATTGCAAACCGTCTTCTTATCCACGTATCATTTATTCCGATGAGTCCTCCCAGTTTTGATGCAAGCGACTGCATCGTCATTTTTGCCGCATCCCCGCTACTTTGTAAAACTCTTACATTTGCGGCATCCGTCACTGTCGGAAGTTCATTCTCATACACGTCATTCCCTGTTGCGGCAGCGGCGGCAAATGTTGAAGTTTCAGACAAAGCCATAACCATTCTTGTGGAAACCATATCCACCATTTCATCTACTGTCACATTTTGTTCGTTGCCGTCTTTATCCACAGCCTTAAAGCCAACTATATTTTCTAAATTCAAATCACTCATAATATCAATTTTATAAAGTTCTTATATAAGTTTTCCACGCTTTAGAAGTGCCGCCAACCGATTTGTACAGCTTCTTCCTGCCACTTTTTATCTTGTACCGGGAAAGGTTGCTTCCGTCATAGTTCACGGGATAATCCAAATTGCCCTCGTTGGCATACGCTTCCATTTCGTATGAGATGGTATAATATGCCGAACTCGCAGGATGGCAGATAGGGTTTCCCTTAACCCACTCGACAAAATACCGCCAGTAGTATTTTACCCATGAGCCGATAACCTGTGCCTGACGCAGGTGTATGGTTTCGTGCGTCAAGCTTTCCTTACCCGCATAGGTCTGCATATACCTATCTATGTTCTCCTTGTTCTCAGCACGGTATATCATCCGTCCGCACCACATCATGAAACGGTATCCCTTGAAAGGATAATGCTTCATGGGAAGCAGCTCAGGAGTATCAAAATCACCCGGCTTGCTTGAGAACAGCATCTTGATTAATTGCCATAATTCTTTCATAGCGTTTCTATTTCTGATTCAAGTTCAGCAATATGGTTGTCTATACACGTATTCACCTCGTCATTGAAGTTCGCTATATCCAGTTCCACACATCCGGCACTTGACCGGGCGCTACTGTAGATACGGACATAGCCTCCGTTATTCAATGTATTTTTCGCCAGCTTCAGTTTCGCCAGTTCGTCATTGATTCGGCTGGCGCGTTCCAAATTCTCAATCTTCATGTTGTTCCTCCTTCTTTTTATCCAGATAATCATTCAACGAATCGGCCAGCAAGCCGGACAACATAGGGGTAGAACGTCTTATGATATCCACCTCCTCTTCGTCAAGTTCCACACCATCTACAGTCGACTTGAAGATTTTCTCCGCAAGGAGATGCGCCTTCAAGCCCGCTACGTTCTTGTATATCCAGTCACCGAAGGCCTCAGTGATGTTACTGGCTATAAGCTTTTCTTTTTTTATTCCATCATAAATAGGAAATTGTGCAAAATTTATTCTCATACTTTATATTTAAATTATCCGCAATAAAACATAACCCAATAATTACCCATACACTTAATGAAGCCGGATGCAAAATCCAAATCAATATAAGACATCTCTTTTCCTCCGGGAGCAGGCAGGATCCGTCCTCCTGTCAATCTTACTCCGCCGCTCATACGTTTGAAGTATATGGTATGTCCTGGAACATCCGGAGGAAGTGTCACTTCTATATTGTCTCTATTAATAAACATCACATTATCATCGTTGTTGTTCAATGAAGCTTTGACAGAGATATTCCTCCAGTTGCCAACTATGCCACGGATGGATACATAGCTGTCATTGTTCGGATGAAGGAAAATGTTACCCCCCTCCACGAATAGAGGAATGCTCAGAGTCTTGATGTGCATTCCGATCATGGCATTTGGACTCTGTATGTCAATTCCAGCATCATACTTAATCCCTTCGATTGTGGTAAAGAACGTGTTTCCCCCGATTCTTACGTTTGCAAATGTCCTTTCGTTATAAAACTCAATTTGTCCGGCAGACAGGTTGAAACCAACATAAGTATCTGTTGTATCCTTATAAAGGATCTTTGAGGACAATACCCCCGAAATGATGGAGAACGGGCCGATACGTCCTTTATCCGCCGTGATTGTTCCTGTAATCTCTGCATTCTTACATTTGAAATACCCGGTTTCACCGTTGATAAGAAGAGTTTCACCTTTGTCGTTAAAAGACTTGAGAACCTTGTCTTTGAACATGAAGCCGGCTACATTCGCACCATCGGCAAACAGAGTGTCAGTAGCGATATTCACAAACTTCTGCATAGCTTCCCAGTTCGAATCCCCGTTGGCTGATGTGGGTGCAGCGGTAACGGAAGCGCCGTAATTCTTTACAAGGAAATTATAATAAACTCCCCCTATCAGATATATGACCTTATCCCGGTAATCCGCATTCCAGACATAAGTCTGTCCTGATGTGAATACACCTCTGTCACGGGGAAACGCCCCTGTTGCTCCGGTTGCTCCTATGGCACCATCATTAGCTACACCCACCCCTTTTTCAGCGACAAAATTATTATTCCATGCGTTCGCGTCCGATGCGGATTTATAAGCCCGGACGGCAAACTGGGTGTATCCGGCTGTCGCAGGTACGGATATCTGATTGCTTAGGGTAGCACCTACGTGAGCCAGCCAGCTTCCGTTATATTTGCGTGCAGCAAGATAGAACCTGTTCGTATCGCTCACATTACCGCCTACATTCTGTTTCATGGTAACGACAAACGCTGACGGTGACGGTGTGCCCGTACTGGTAAAGTTTATTGTGCTTACCGGGCTGTCAAGCCAATACGAAGCGGATGGTTCGACACCGGAAGTCATTTCCTGCCAATCTGAATTGACAATCCTGTTAGCCCTTTTCCCGGAAAGTATGTAACCGCCATCTTTCTTCCTTAGGTAACGCCCACCTCTCACACGAAAAAGCGGAAGTGGCGGATTGGAAGTCTGAACCTTGCTTAAGTAAGATCCTCCGGCAAACGATACTGTGCTGTTTTTCGCATACGGAGTATTGGCGGATTCCCAATGACCTGCGGCTGTGATGCTCTCACCGTCAGCACCATCCTTTCCGTCAGAAAGCATGGGAACGGTTTCAACATCCACTATCTGGTCATTCACGTAAAAGATAAACTTCAATATCTTCGTAAAGTTTCCGCTTGATATGGCTGTATTGTTGTTTATGGTAGTTTCTGTTCCACCGTCTATGCTGTATTTCAATGTACCGTCCGTTGTGGTGGATATCACGCCTCCCACTGACTTTTGCCTGTAACATGATACGGAAGACACGCTGTAGTTCCCATTCTTGTCCTTGCTTACAGAAGTGGCAGAAACGATTATACTGTATAGCACGGCATCTGAACCGTCCGCACCTCCACGGACCCCGGCTACAGTGAATGACAGATCACGGGAATACTGCTGCCCGTTCTTTGTAGCCCTGATTGTGATCTTCACCGTGTTTGTCGCAGCAAGAGTAGCTCCGGCAGATACCGATATTGTCACCACTCCCGTATTCTTGTCTGTCGCACACAGAAGATTTGTGTCAGGTGTACAGGTGATGCTGTCAAGCGTGAGCTTCTCCGTTCCATACCACATACTGACAGTTGTATTCCAAGTCTGTGAGGATACGACCTTTCCATCTGAAGTAAGGGCTGCATTGACCATCTCGTTATCGAAGTCCGCCATGATGGCATTCTCCCCGTCCTTACTCCAGCGATGCACCACAGCCGGATCACTGAACTCAGACCATACGCCATTTTCCTTAAAACGTGTACAACCCCATTCAACCTGATGGTCTGCGTCCGTACCAAGATAATTATCCGTCCAGCCTTCCGGAACATAACCATCTTTCTGCTGACTGTCCGGCTTTTCAGGGGTGTTATCTATGATATTGCCTCTTGTATATATATACTCATAGCCCTTACCGTCTTTTCCGTCCGATATCATAAGCTGCCATCTTCCGTCCTGATAGATGTAGGTAGCACGATCAGTCGTGTTACGGTATGAATCACCATTTTTCGGATTGGCAGGAGCCGTGGCAAATTCACCCAGGAAGGTGATGCTCTCGCCTTTTAGCTCACGCCCGTCAAGCAACATATCCCAATCCTCGTTAACCTCCCAGTCGGCAGGTTTCCCGGCAAGATAGTAACCACCGTCCTTCTTCCTTAAGAAATTGCCACCTTTGACACGCAATATTCTGATGGGAGGATTGGAGGTTTCCACCTTGGATAAAAAGACACAGTTGGCAAGAGTGACCATTGTATTGGCTTTGTACGGGACCTTGGACGATTCCCAATGACCACCGCCGACTACGGACAAACCGTCAGCACCGTCCTTACCTTTGAACAGCGACCATGTGTAGTCGGAAGGGTTGCTGCTCTCCGTGACGGTCTCCTTATTGACTGCTATGCCTATATACTTGGTGTTGTCGTTCGGCTGCTGGTACATACCCGTACCGTCCGCGTTATCCGAATAAGCTATCCATGTGTAATAAGTTTTTCCGTCAGCTCCAGCGACACCGGGAACGCCCTGTTCTCCCTTTATTTCACTCCATGTATAATCGGAAGGATTGTTGCTCTCCACAGCGGTTGTCTTGTTGTAGGCGAATCCGATATACGTCTTCCCCGTAGGATTGTTGCTGATCCCTCCGCCCTGTGCGTTGTCGGCATACCTGATCCATGTATAGTAGGTGATGCCGTCCTTCCCCGGTGTTCCCGGAACACCTTGCGGGCCTGTGGCACCGGCTGTTCCTTCCGCCACTTGTTTCAGCCATGCCGGATTATCATCTGACGGTTCTGTTGTCGTTCCGTTGTCATCAACACACAACCACAAAGCCCCGTTATGTGACACCCGGTCATAGTAGGCGTACTTCCCTGCAACCCATTCACCCTTGTCCAAGGGTACACGAACCTTGTTCCCCGTTATCTCATCTATCTGGAAGATAAGCCCAGTCAATAAGACCTGTTGCAACACGGCTGAATATTTCTCGCAATCAATTCCGTTAACGGTCATGCCCTTTTTTTTGCCGAACCACGCAGGCATCTGCGCCGGCTCCGGGTCCCAAGTGTTGGCATTGTCAAAGAATGTAATACAGTTGTTTCCGTTGACTGAATCAATAAGTATATAAGTCTGACGTTCCGGGTCCGTAAAGTTACCTGTTTGTGCCAATACCATCTGCTCGGCAGGTTTCCAGTCAGAATGCCCCGGACGGGGAATGACAGTAAACTTCTTGGCAGTATAATCTGCGGCAGTCACACGGAATTTCATTTCTTCAAAACCGTTCAGTTTGCCTTCGCTATTTTTAGTCACAAAATAGGTGGTAAGGATGTCATCAACAAACTGGCTCAATCCGTCCGCATCTGTCAGATCGGGAGTGATGGTGTAGGTTCCATCGCCGTTATCCACGTATGACAATACGGTACAACCACCACCGGGGGAGTTTACCATACGTCCTTTGAAATAGGTTGTACGGTTATAGGCTATTTCAGGAACAAACAAACGCTTACGAAATACACCGCTTTCCATTTCAAGATTGCCTTTTTCGTCTATGTATCCACCTAATACGCCGGTAACGAAATCACCGAACTTGGCATATTTCTTAATGACAGTTCCGCCCAGTAATGATAAAAGAAAATTTGTAGAATCCTCCTTGTCTTTGCGCAAAAAATATTTAGCCAATTCACTTATATTTGCACCTCCCGATATGGCAACAACCCTGTCTTTATTGGTTCTTATGTAAATAGAAGGATTATTATCATCATTATGTATGTATATCTCTCCCTCATTCAACCCTTCCAGTCGCTTTTCAAATGACGGGGATATTTTCGGTATAATCGGATTTCCTTCATCATCCGTTTCCGAACCGTACCACAATATCTTTATAGGACGATTTCTAGCCATGATTACACGTAATTTTCATTAACAAAAGCAGCTTTCGCCTTCTTATATTTCAACACATCGTCCTCTTCTGGATTAGTTAGTAAAAACGCGATTCCTGAAGATGAAGTTGCAATCTCTGTTTTGCCTCCGATCCCGGCGATATCATTTTGTCTAGGGCGTAAAGTCACTTTATATATAAACATCTGTTTCTTACCTATTGTATCAATCTTTTCCGGGACAGAATCCCCTTCCCGTACAAACAAATTACCGTTTATGCTGACGTGAGAAAGGCAAAGTACCTTATTTATAAACTCCGCTATATAATACGGAACGCCACAACTTGTCCCGAAAACAAAATCAAATGTTTTATAAGGGAGAGAATACATTTCTATTATCTCCTGCTTCTGATTCACAAACTGTTCGTTTTCAACTTTCAACTCCACCCCATCCGGCTTGAATCCTCCTATTATTCTGAACTGGAACATCTGCCGAACCTCATCAATCCAGAATATATTATCAAACGCAGAATTATTATCTTTATGGGAATATTCAATCAGAATAGAATCACCTATATTCTCACACACGCAGAACTCCTCACATTCTTTATCGCCTATAGTTACTGTATATATCCCCTCCGAAGGAGATAATGAGGCATAATACATCTTAATGCTTTCATTTACATCATAAGTAAGCAGTGTTATCTTGGAGGAAATATTGCCGATCTTATCATTCAAATAAGCTGAAGGTTTTTCGCCGTTATCACAAAAGATTTGCAGCAGGATGTTGTCTGACACAGAAAATACTTGTCTGAAACATCCAGCATTTGAATATTTATATTTCAGCGGTTTAAAGAATAACGGACAAACATCTCCGATTGATATCATAGTCTTTTCGTAAGTTTCTAGTAACTTGTGACTTCACAAGCTTTCATTGCAAATATAACAATTAAAATTTGAATCTTTATAACGAATTTAAATTTTTCACGATCAAAGTTACCTTTGAACTTTGTGATTTTGTAAAATTGTAATCAGCCTGCTGATAATATCCCTGTACAACTTTGCCTTGGTATTCCATTTCAACAATTCCTGTAAGATCTTCCGGAAGTTCCACATCCGAAGTCTCAAATTCCACCTCCGCCACAGTAAACATCCTTTTTGAAAGAATTATATCCCTACTTTCCCCCATTCCATCAATACCCACATCACTATTACCATCTGATGACGCAAAAGTAAGCATCTCAACAGATGAGCCGATGTATGCTTCATTGGCCAAAACCATAGAAGAAGGGGAAAACATGGCATTGAACATTGTGTCAGGGCTGAGAACGCCACCCATAAGATAATCCCTGTTCAATATATACTTAAGTCCAGACGAATCAGATTTTACCCCTACCATAAATAAATCAGTGTCACTTTCGTTGTCTGTAGTATCTTCACCTATCTTGTCAGCAAGGAACTCTATGCCGTATGCGTCCGCACGGTATGGAGATATCATTTCAAGGCTATTGTCCGTCATGGTCACGCCTGTGGTATATTCATTCGTAAAACGGAACTCATCCTTTCCATTAGCCGTGTCGTAATCCTGTTTGTCAAAGCCTATCCGTATCCGAGAATACACCAATGCAGAATTAACCTTCATCTCATAATCAGATAAATCATCTATCCTTTTGACAACATCATCCGAGAAGTATTTGCTTCTATGCCGAAAAGTTACTGTATTCCCGGATATGTCGTAAGCATAACCAAACACATAACTCATCCAGTTTGCAAATTTGGTGAAGGATGTATATATTTTGGCTCCAGGAATCTTACGGGCTGATTCAGCCGCCAAGAGCATACAATTATCAAGCCTTCTATCTCCTGTCCCCTCAATCACTCCAGTCAAACCATCTTTCTCTCCATTAATACTTTTAAGCAATCTGTTCAGCAATGTATCGGGCTTTATAACATCCATCTCAACAGGGTTTATTCGATTTTTCCATGATGCTTTAAAATAACTTGATGTTGAGACTTTGTATGGCAAATCCGGCAATACAGGTACAATCTCTTCTTTCTCATTGACATACATAGCTCTCACTATTATTTTATCATTATGCAAAAGACTTATATTGTACGATTCCGAAACCTTCTTTTCCACTGGCGTTTCTGATTCTGTCGTAAGTTCAAAACTTCCTATCACCGTTTCCGTAGTCACCGCTTCCCCATTACTATCAATCTCATTACTTATCTTCATAATCTGGAGCCTCACACCTCTTACATCATATCCCAAAGCACCAGACTGATATTTCCTAAACACAAACATATCAATATTAAACTCTATATTTATCCTAATTGATTTCAGAGCCTTTATCGAATATACATCATCACCACCTACTGTTTGATCATTAAATTCAAGAGACCCCTTTATTAAGGAATCACTGGCAGTTATATATATTGGCATTGGTGACATTTTCTTGCTGAAATAAACATTAATAAGAGTGTCATCGTCTTCCAATGTATCACCTGTAGGAATCCATTTTGCTGATTCTGAAAGTTCAAGTCCGTCATAAACAAGAGGAATGGGGCTTTTCACCTCTTCGACCGAATATTCATATTGAGTTCCTTTTTTTGACTTTATCATGGACGCCACGCTATCATCCACGGCATTTATCTGTAAGATACGACCATTATCCTGCAATGTAGAAAAATTGAGAGCGCAACTAAACCGTTCATTATACAACCAACTGTTATTTCTTGTACTTATTATTATTGAGGCAGAAGCATTCAAATAATCTTCATCATATTGTTTTAACAGCAATTTTCTAGCATCCCCAGCAAAAGAAAATTTGTTGGAAAATGTACGGATAACACCGTCATAGTCATTTCTCTTGAAACTAGCCTTCACCTCGTCCCAATTTTCAAGATCATCAGTAACCCTGTACTTCAGACCATTTATAAGTAACTCACATCGATAATACATAATTATTTCATTTTACGATTCAACCCATCGATTTCGTCACATGTCTGCCTTACAAGACAGGCATAAGATCCGGCGGTCCATTCTTTCGGATTGATATACATCTTATTATACTTCCCAATAGCGACAACTTCATTTATAAATCCACGTTTTGTAGGCTTCTCCTTCAGTCCCTCATTCTTTTCCTTACTTATCTTATCCAAATCATATTGTGCACGGGAATTTAATGCGGATATTCTAGCATTCATAGCCATTACATCACCTTTTTTACACGAATAACCTATCTTCATCAGGATATCACGCACCTCATCATACATTTTCAACTTCATCATGTTCTCACATGCCTTCATGCACTCCACGGTCATTGCAAGATTCATACGCTCATTACAATTCAATATCTCAGAGAGCAACTGTTTGCTCCCGACAATTTCTATATAGTCATTGATAATTTTTGCCGATGCAGCCCCTTTGTCCTCATCGTCAAATTCAATAGTATTGCTATCATTGGTATAAATCTCTATAAAAACGGACAAGGGAAGTTCATATATGTCACTTGTATACCTCATAATCAGATACTTTTTGAAAATTGCTGATAATTGTTTTCTCTTATCGCCTTGGCTAATTTTGCAAATCCTATCTGCTGTGATTTTCCCAGATGCCCTATCTTTTTCTCCAGTTCACTATAATCATTAACTATTGATACAGGAGGAAGATCGTTTTCGCTTCTATATGCCATAAGACCATCAAAATCATTTGCATGAGCCTTTATCCTGTCCATATCCACTGCATAAGGTATAACCTTCGCACCTTTAGGGATGTCAACCAAAGTAGGGACAGACGGAGTAATATACGCTCCTTTATCAGTAACGATTGTTTCAGGAACACCACCATCACCCACTACAGCCAATCCGCCTTTATGCGAATCAGTACCCTTGGCATACTTCGGAATAGGAGTCGCTATAATAGTAGCAAGCTGTATCGCTCCCATAGCACCTAGAGCAGCTATCATAGGTATTGCAGCAGGGAAGCCCAATTGTTTTATCGTCTGCAAAATACCACCTGCTATCTGTATAGCCGCCTCAGCTATACTGGTAGCTTTCTCAAACTTTGCCTGTTTTGTTCTTAATGCAGCTTTTTTCTTCTCCAATTCGGCATTCTTTTGTGCCGTTTTATTTTCCGCTGCACGTTTACGCGCTTCGGCTTCTTCAGTTGTTATAGCACCTCTTTCTTCTAAATCCTCTATACGGGAAATTTCCTCTTCACCAGCTTTCTCATTCGCTTCCTGTTCAGCCTCAATAGCTTCAATCTGGCGATCATAAATGGATGATATCATTTCACCAATTCCACTAACCATAGAAGCCCACATCTCGGTAGTTCTTTCCATCTTCTCACCGTCTGTAAGTTCTTTCCAAACACCCGATATCTTATCAGACATAATACTGAATCCCTTATCCATCCCATCAAATATACCGGCAAACGGGCTATCGATATCCGATGCAAGATCTTTCAATGCAGAAGAATAACCTTTCAACACTTCAAAATTCCTTCGTGTGATATCCTGTTGCTCTTCCGCTTTTTCCAACTGATCATCCGCATTTATAGAACCTATCTCTGCTTCCATAGCCTTTATGGATTCTCTCAGCATTTCAATTTGTTGCTTGCTTACCACGCCCGATGCTTCCGCTATCTCAATCATTTTTTCAGCAGCATCTATCTGTATCTGTAATTGCTCGTTTGCGGCTTTCCGCTCCAGCTCACGCATGGCTTCATCGTATTCTTTTCGCGATAGCAGTCCTTTTGAATAATTTTCTGTTATAATGTTTTCAAGTTCCTTATATCCAGTACTTGTAGCTGCTATACGGAGAGATGATTGTCCCTCTTCCAGTCTGAGCATCTCATCAGTATACTTTTTCTTTTCCTCGATCCTTTTTTTCTCAGCCTCTGCCAACTTCTTAGCATATTCCTCATTCTCTTTCGCTATCTTCTGCATTCTCTCTTGGCCCAACATTTCCCGAAGTTTGTTCTCTTCCTCAGAATATCCCTTTACAGCTGCTATCTGGTCTTTATATTCTTTCTCTATGGCAGCAAGATTACGTTCATGCTCATCTTTAATGAGAGAAACGGACAAGTCAGCCATTTTATTCCTAAGATTCTCTATGTATTGCGCTAAATCATCCGATGCTTTATCGGCAGAATGAGGATTAAATGTAACATCTCCAATGTTAATAGAACTTGCCATATCTCTACTAGCCTTATCTGCTTGATATAACTGATTTAATAAAGAACCTATTTCTTTATCCAAGTCTTCAACCTGCTTGTTTAACTTCCCATACATGTCTCTAGCTGTATCCATAGCTGCCCCTTGACTGGATTCATATTGTGCTTTCATCTGATCTCTAGCAGATTCAAGTTTCGCACGTTTTTCTTCTTTTTCTGCCAACTGATCTTCCAAGTCTAATTTTTGTTTAGCCTGTTCTACAAGCCGATCTTGCACAGCTCTAGCTTTAGCCGAAGCTAATATGGCATTAGATAACCTTTGATAACTATCAGCCGCTTTACCTGCAAGAATGTTTTCATCACTTATATTTTTAAAGTATGAAGGATATTGCTTTTTCAGTTCCTCAACGGCTTTTTCCCGCTCTCCCATAGGTTTATTCAAATTGACAGCAGCCCTATATAATATATCCAATTTAATAGCTTCATCTTGGGCATTTTTCACACCTTCTTTTTGAGCTTTATTCAAATCCTCCTGAAGCTGTTTTAGATAATCAATTTCTTTTCTCGCATCAAACAGGCTACCCACCCATTTGGTTATCTCACCTCCATAACTCGATAAAAGAGTTATCCCAACAACTAAAGCCGTCTGCCAACTAAGAAGGGAACTCAATACCTGTTTAAATACAGGTGTAGCAGTCTGCTCCGATTTTTTAAGACGTTCATATTCCACCCTTGCTTTCTTTAACTCATCAATAAATATAGGAAGGTTATTGGATATGGCAAGAAAGAAAGTATTGGCACTAACAGACAAAGCCGGAAGTTCTCTCGCAATCTGTTGTATGGAAACATTAAGGCCATTCCAACCAGAAGCATAATTACCCACATTACGTTGGTAATTGCCCATCTGTGCATCTATATCCTTTAATTGTTGATTCAGCTTGCCGATATTGTTCAAGATATCCATACCTTTTGCTCCCTCGCGTGCAGCTTGTGAAAGGTTATAATATTCCTTTTCCAACTGAAGCATTGAAGCCTTCATCTCGTTATAGCTTCCTGTAGTGGCAATCGCTACCTGTGTATGATTTCTCAATATCGCCAAATATTGTTTATTCTGCTCTGTCAGCGTGCGTAACTGGGATACCGTAGCATCTCTTTTGGACTTGTATTCCTCTTCGCTGATAGCACCTTTCTTATACTCCTTCGATAATTCTTTCAGAGATGTTCTTAAGGCTGAAATTATTTCTTTGTTATCACTTAATCTACTGTTCAATTCGGAGGCTTGTGTATCAAAAGCCTTTACCGTCTGACGGATTGAATCAAAATCAGCAGCAGTCATGGATATTTTCTTAGATGCTTCTTGAAATGAAACAGAAGCATTTTCCGCATCTTGTGACACGTTTTTCAGATCTTCGGAAGCACCTCTCAAATTTACTTTTACTTCCGTTATTTTGTCTGCTAATGTATTCAATGGCTTGGTAAGAAGCTCTATCTTACGGGAAATATCGGTCAATAACTTTAATTGACTAGCCTGTAATTCAGACAACCTATTTTGAGAAGCATATAATTTGGTAATTGTAGCATTATAACTGTCAACTTTAGACTGGTATTCTCTTAGATTACCCGGCTTAAAATTTATACCATCACTTAATTGTTTTGTGAAATTCGCATATTCGGAAGATGTGGTTTGAATATTAATCCTTATCTCATTTAACTTCTTAACGATGTTAGGATCAATCGCATCAGTAATTTTAAATTCTGCTCCTGCCATGGTCTTTTCGTAAGTTTTGGGTAGTGCATGACTTCATGCACTTTCTAAGAGCAAAGATAGTGATTTTATTGATATTATGAAGGTGAGGAAATAAAAAAGGGAGAAGCAAAAACTTCTCCCCGTGAAAAATAATTTATTTAAATTACCAATCATCATTTTCATTGCCCACAAGACCATTCTTCACAGCTTCTTCTATTTTATCCATAATAACATTGGAATATGCATGAGCCATAATCAATGCTTTAGACGATGTTTTCTTTGCCTTATGCTGATCTTTGGGGCTGAAAGGATAACATGTTTCTATACCCCATTTTTCTGTTTTCTTTGTCGTGTCCGCAGGCTGTCCTGTTGTACCAGCAGAAAAAGCCCCCATCCATCCGCCTCCGATGTTCTGCTCAACCTCATAATATTGAAGCGTATATGTAACACGAATTTTTTTATCTTTAATATCAACTTTTATAACAGGGTGGATGTTAACATTATAAGCTGTCATTCCTCCAATATGTTGAGCGATTCCTCCTACAAATCCTTTAGCAATAATTACTCCCGCATCCTTATCATTCAATTTAATTACTGAGTTCGCATCGTTAAAAGATTCCGCAAACCAATGGTTTAAAGTAATATATAACTGCTCTTTAGTCTGTTCCCCACAATTAATTATCTGCTCATAGGTCAAACTCTGATTCTTATCCAATACCAATGAAGAACCTAAATTTTCAGCCGCATCCACCCACTTATCACCATAATTTTCCTTTGCATATTTTTCTAATTCTTCCGCTCTCATTACTTGAGCACTCAGATTCATACTGAATAATGAAACAATCATTAAAAATAATACTTTTTTCATATAGTTATAATAATTTGGTTATTTTCAGCAAAGTAATATACTTTTAAAATCAAATCAAAACATTACGACATATTTGTTTACAATTTAGAATACTGTCTAAATAAATTACAAACATAGCATTTCAATCTTCATGTTTAAATTTCACCTTCTCACTTCTTTTCCCAGTGCATACAATCAGTTTGAGATGCTTGCCGTATATCCGTTCAAGTCTATTATTTTGTTCTTTCATTTTTTGAAGTATAATTTCAAGTTTATCTATTGTTTTCATAGTCTTTTCGGGTTATGTTGCGAATCGCAACGTTAACGGATGTAAATAGTCTGCCCACCTCGTAAGATAAGGTGGGAAAGACTTGATTAATAAATAATATTGTTATTACATATTAAGAAGATATTCTCCTAATGCATGAGCTTTTTCTCTTGAAATAAAAGCCACACTGTCACGCTCATGGTCTTCAGGATCTGATATACACACTGCTATCATATCGTATTCGGAATGTGATACTGTTATATTTACTGTACCATATTCATCTTCCATTGTCGCATATTGAGAAAAAAGGCCCTCTCTTATTGCCATTTCGGTAGGATTCCCATTCTCGTCAATCAATCCATTTTCTAAAGCTATTTTTTGAAGATCCTCCACTGAACATCCCAACTTATCTGCTACTTCATCAAATGTTAAGCTATTATTCATTTTTATTTCCATGATCATGCAGCCATTAAAGATTTAAACTTATTCAGAAAATACACCTGACCTTTACCTGTAACGTAACAGGTATGTTTTATAAAAATGGGATTTTCACCCGATACTATCGGTCTTTCTTTAACGAAGAACAATCCCATTTCTGCCGCCCTCTGTGTAGGCATATAGTCATTTATATATTTATTCTTCGATCTGCTGTATCGCTGCCTTCTGATAAGGAACTTGTTCTCTACCATCCATTCATAAAGCCTTATTTCTCCAATCTTATATCCGTTTTGGGTGATAAGTTTCGCAAGATCTCCTATGAGAATATTGGTAGACGAACTTGTAAAACATTCTTTGAAAACTACAGCGAGTTTTGTTTCTTCTATAATAGACTGCTTCTCCTGTTCCTTCTTCTGCACTTCCAATGCCAATCGTTGCTTTTCCTCCCGTTCGCTCTTTAGCTGTGTGGCAAGACTGATAACAAGGTCAGGGTTGTTTATCATCTGCTCAAGCGTTGGCTGCGTGGCGGTCATGCCGTATCGCATCAACTCATCAAGTTTTTCAGTACACCACAGTTTCAAATCAATGTCTAACCATTGACAGAAATCAACTACTATTAATCTGTGCATCCAAGTACCACCTCCGTTATGTGATGAACCTGCCTTTGATATAACTAATTGATTTTCAGAAATACCATATTTTCTTGTAATTGCGTTAATTAATTGATTTGTAGCAGGTAAGGACAAATAATCATTGGGACGCTTTCCGTAGATTTTAGCAAGCTGTGTGGCGTTAACCATAACATCATCTTTGATGTCAAAAAGTACTTCGTTTCCATTATAGGAGAAAGTCTTGCTCGTTTCGTGAGCTGACGCAATCTGTACGGTACTATTATTCCCGTTCAAATAGATTTCATTTGGTTGTAGCATGAAATGAAATTATTTGTTATTAAATAAAAAAGCAGACAAATATCCTAGTTTGCTACAACCTACCATTGCCATTGGGCGATGATACACGGATATCGTCTGCCTATATTTTAATATATAAGTTTCCTTACGGGCATAAAAAATCCCATTGGCATATTTAATAGTAAGTTGTAGCACTACAAAGGTACAACATTTTTTCAAACAAACAAATAATGAAAATATATTTTTCATTGTTATTTTCACACGCATAATATCCATCTTTCTAATGACTTTCAACACGCCACAATATGCCTTACCTGTAATTTCTGCAATTTGCAGTGAACTTATTGTTCTTTTTTCGCCATTTTCCCCATCAATAGGTATTAACTTATTAAAATTTTCCATATCTTTGCGATATAAGATTAATATTGTTCCCCGTTGGCGGCTCAGTCACTTCCGCCTCCGGGGATTTATTTTGACTGATTGTAGCAGGTGAGGGATCGAACCTCATTGTGCCATTATTCACTCCTGCTTTCCTCCCTTATACTATCCACGCTTGGAATTGTATAAAAAGAAAGTTCCGTAATAGGTGCAAGCTACTACGGAACAGTCATATATAAACTCCAATAGGAGAATATTTAATCAACATCAAGTAACGCCTTGCACTTGTTACAGATATAAAGGTAAATGATGTTTTTATCTTATACAATGGTATGAATATTAAACAAAAGACAATATCAATTAATAGTAATACTAAGTAACGCATAGTAATATATAGTAACGCAATTATTAAATATTACATTCACAATTTAGACAAAATCTAAATTACAACATAAATGATAGTTTTGTTTTTCAATTAAAAAATAAATATCTTTTCGCACAAGACATTTGAGGAAAAATCAATATTTACATTGGGAGAACATTGGGATATTTCCGGTAATACAATTTAGTCAATGTAGATTTAAGGCTGTTATAGTCTTTGATAAAGCCTAAATCTATCCATTGAGCTATCTGTAATTCTAACTCATATAATTCGCGGATTTTATCTTCATCGCCAATCTTATTACGCATTTCTGATTCATGTTTGCCATAAACTATGATGTTTAGAGACTTGGCTAAGTCCTTAATCTTTTTCTGGAATATATCCCCAGGGAGTATTGAACAAACGGCACGACACATAGCAGGATAAGCATCTCCAGCTAAATTACGGTATTGAATCATCTCATCATATACGAAGCGTATTACCTTTACTTCAAAGCGAGGATTAATCCACATGGCAAATTTGGTAAATAAGAAAGGATGCATCCATACTTCTTCTTTAGGTCTGCCAGCTTTACCCTTCTCTTTAACCTTACTCTTCTTAACTACCTGATTATCAATTTTAGGGGAATTTTCCCCTAAACCATTTTCACGTTCTTCAGCTATGAGCGCTTCTATAAAATCTCCAGTTCTTTTAGCCAAAAGAAACTCATCCATTTTTCTTTGTTCATTTCCTTTTACTGAATTCCATTGACGTAACAAGTCCCCACCGTCAAAATAGCCATCTTTTGTTCTCTGACTAACTGTAAATTCACCCATTGGGCGAATCATGATTTGATTCGTTTTCATGTCTTTTCGTTCACAAGATGTTCCGTACATCTTAATACGGGATATAAAAAATGCGGCAACCGATATAGAGGAGTCGGCCACCGCATCATATCCATTACTCTTAATGAATATATAATATCTTTCTATGCGAAACCTCTATCTATCGCTGTTGCTAAATTAATAAATAATACGGGAAACGCCAAAATAATAGAATGATAAAAATCACCATTTTACGGAAATATGAATTCTACAAACTCACCCGACCAGTTTTCACCTTCACGACAGAACTTATACACATCTCCAACCTTGTATAATATATAAACACATTCATCCATAACAGCAGCCTTCTCTGCGATTGAACGCATATGTTCCATCTCCCTCATTGATTTATTTCCTTGACACAAGCAGTTTTTCATAATTCGCACCTCCTTATAAATTTATCAATAGAGGGCATAAGCCTGTACGTAACATAATGCCTCCTTGCTTTGGAGCTTACCTTGAAAATTTTATAGCCATATTTCTTCTCAATATCAGAACCAAAAGAAACGCCATAGCTGGCAATCCTTATACCATTTGATATTGGTATTGCCGTGATGGAACTATAAAAATCTCCACGTATGATAAGGTTTGGAGTATTATTTCCTCTTGCAGAAAAACCCAAATATGAAGGCTTTGGTTTCTGTATCTTTGTCTTCCAATTCTTATAGCGTTCGGCATTTTTCCTCCAATGCTCTCCATAAGCTTTTTTAAAGTATGGGTCCTCTGTATATCCGGGAATTAAAGGACTTTCATCGCCATCAACACCACTATATAGCTGTTCTCGTATATATTCCTCAAACTGAGGAACATCCCTTTCCATCTTATCCCTTATCATTGGCTGAATGCCATCAGCCAATTTCTTCCAACATCTCGCGTATTCCTCCAATGTCATAGCAAAACGGGGGATCAATCTCCCCCGCCTCCTAAATTACTGTTATTGATAATTCTATTATATACGGAAACCAGCCTTGATTTCCGCCTTTCTCTAGAAATGTCCTTCCAGAATACATCTATATTCTGAGCGACAAACTCATCCAATGAAAGTTTGACCACCTCGGACTCTATAAATGTGACTCCATTAATTCTCATTGTACCCATTGTTCAATTCCAATGACCCCATTAGCCTGTAAAATAGAAGGAGATTTAAGCACCGGTACACCTCCTGTCGCTGTAAGCACACCGTTACTGTATTCCAGTGCTGACGCACCAGAAACGACTGTTGAAGCCTTATTAGACAATACAGTGCCATAATATGCAGTAAGGTCTGTGCGGTCATAGTGATCCACGAGTTTATATGTATTCTCAGGAGATGCCATTTTGACAAATTCAACGTAATTCAATCCCTTGAGAACATTTTCCAAATTGACACCCGCTTGCTTTACAGACATGTTTTTCATCATCTTCTCCGCATCGGAATACATTGCATTAAACGCAAGATAAGCCTTTTGTCCGCTTGAGTCATAAGTCTGCCCTGTAGGGTAAACCCCTGACAAATCGAATCCTGCAAGCTCGTCTGTTCCGTCATCCTCTCCGTAGATAACATTATTCTTGTCAAAAACATACATATCAAACAATGTATCCTTGTTGGCTACAAGATTAGCTTGTAAAGCTAGATTAAACTTACGCAACGTGAATGTATCCGTCCTTGCCGAATAGCCCGTTATTTCCGACCCGGCATAACCATTTTCTGTTGTATTGGGTTCACCGCCGCTTACCGCGTATTCCGAAAATCCTGTAATAGGATAAATTCTGTCCGGATAATCAGCATGACAGGCTTCCTCCAAAGCATCAGCAGTCAATTCCTTGGGCAGTTTTTTGCCATGAATGACCAATATAACACCTGCGACCTTGTCCGGTTGCAGGGGGCAGTAACTCATTCCAGTATTAAATCCGGACGTGCTGCCGCACTCTCTAATATCTGTTCGCATAACAATTCTGATTTTTAACTGTTAAATCCAAATTCTTTATTTCAATAGCATCTATCTTTTCGCCAACTTCCTTACCGTCAACATCAACAGCACCACGTCTTCCAAAACTATAATTTTCTGAATATGTATGGCTTACAATACCGGAGTAACCGAAATCAAATTTATCACTTTTTTTTAACTCTTCTATGAATCCGTAATACAAAGGTCGAAGAATACCTTCAAAAGATATCTCACGACGTTGTTCATTTGTATACTTTTCCAGTGTATTGGTAGCGATTATTATGTTTACAGATGCCTTACAAAAATAATTCTCACTATCCCTTTCCTCGTCTAAGGGAACATACAGCCCTATCATTGGGAATTTTCCCGATGCTGTCACCCTGCTTTTCCCAAGAAGAAGAAGTGTTTCCCTTATATAAGAACTGTCACCATATATGTAATTTATCTGTTTATCCATTCTTTTTGACAAGGAAGCACATACATCTGATATTATATCAATTATCATAACCCAAAGGAATTAATTGTTTCCATCAATTCGAAATCGGTGGCGATATCCGGATAGTCCGCATTATTGGCTTGAAGCCATCTCACAAGTCTGATATTCATTCTTACCATGTCGTTCCATGCAAACATCATTTTCCTTTCGGGACTTACAAGACGACCATCATCTCCATCAGCCTTCACTCCTGTAATAGTCGCCTGAGTGTGATTATGTCTCAAGTAATGGAAGTATATATAGTTGGCGATGGGGGATTTGGAAATCTCCCTATCGCCATCACTATATTTCATGACAAGATGCGCTATAAGATCATCCCATCTTTTTTCCTTCGTTTTTCCATCGTTGGAAATATAGGATGAGAATTCCTTATACAACTTTTCCCCTAGGAGCTTCTCTAAATATTCCGGCTCATATTGCATTACAAAGCCTTGAAGGCTGTCAACAATTGCCTTATTAGTCTCAGAAGGAGTATGTATATTCAATACTGCACCTTCGATATCAAGAATACCACCTTGGAAAAAAGTATAATCCACCAACATTACACAATATCTTTGAGGTTCTTCTTTTTATTGAACAAATCTTCAGCACCGATTTTCTTAGCGTCCTCCATCAATTCCGAAGGAACAGTGGCAACACGTCCATCTTGGAAGAACTTACCTGCAAGTAACATATTAACACTTACTTTATCACCTTTTTTATAAACGGCCCCGTCCTTTGCGAACTCAACCTCATAAGTTTTAGTCAAATTTACTTTCATAATGTTTAATAAATTTATCCGCCAATACCGGCAGAGGTTATAGCTTCAATAACGGTCGCAATCTTATCCTTGACAAATGCAGTTTTATATTGCTTTTTAATATACGCCATAAGACGTTTTTCACCAAGGATAGTCACCATATTTTTAGTGAAATCATCATTTTCCCATCCAAGTGTAATGGTAAGAACCCATACATCACGGATGTTAAGATAGTTAAAATCGCCAACCCAAATATCACCTTGCTTGATTGCTGTGCTGGTTTCCACTCTCAGACCTTGAATCAGTTCATCGCCAATACGGAAAGGACGAAGATATTGCCCATTAACATCCTTAGTCAACTGCATCTGCGCATAGTCAAGAGGATGCATAAGCACAAGATTTGGACGATAAGCCATATTGGACATTGACACAATCTGTGTATACATACCAACAATAACATCATAAGTGTTGGGCTTATCTACTTTCAGAGCTGTCAAAGAGAATGTAGGTATATCACTCCCAATCCCTTTAATCTGACCGCCGGAACCAGTACCAGACAGAATACCTTCTTCTTCTTTCAAACCAATACGATTGATAATCTCAGCCCTAACCTCCGCAACCAACTGAGGCAAATCAGATAATGTTTCTTCAGTTACTTTTGCGCCAAGAGCCACTTTGCCAGCATTGATAGTAACTTCTGCCAATGTACCGCTCATCATAGGCTTAAGACCGCCTTCTGGAACCCATTCAGCTTCTTCTTCACCTGGATTGAACTCCGCATAAGTCAATGATCGTGTAGATATTGCTGCCACATTGGCAAATTTACGGATTACAGTCTGGGAACGTGGATCAACAGATAACTGACTATCAATTGTCATGTTATAATGTGGTGCCACACCCGTACTCTTCAAGGGCTCAACCTCCTTCTTGTTTATAACAAGCGTAAGGCTTTTCTTAAAACCGGGGGACTGCTTACAAGCCGTTTTCAAGTCCACAGTTTTCTCTCCATGCTTGCCTACTGTGATGAAATCCTTCAGTTGCTCTTCAATCTGCTGGTCTACAGACTTGAACACCATTTGCCCGTCTTCATTCTTATGCATTGCACCTTTCATGCGAACGATTATCTCTTTCATCTCACCAAGTTCCTTACGCACTGTTTCCAATTCCTTTTCGGAATCTATCTTTTGAGAAACCTCATTTAATTTATCCTCAAAAGTTTTTTTGTCGATAGTATCGTCCATGAAATCGCCTACAGTAGCGTTTATTGCGTCCTGCAACGCCTGTAATGACTTCACGGAAACCTCATCCATTACCGACAAATCAATTTTGCTTAAAAAGTCAAATTTCATGCTTCTTTAAGTTTTAAAGGTTTTGTAAATAGTTTTATTTTTTCATCGGCTCCCTCTTCATCAAGTGGCTTGTCTGCCGGCTTGTATCGAGCGAGTGACATCGCTTTTCTTACTAACATTTGGATTTCCTCCCTCTTTCTTATCGGAAGTCCTTTACATACATCACTTATTTCAACCGGAAGTGACTCCAACGCACTTTCATATTCTTCTGCCGATTTCAGACCAAGATATTCAGTTTCTCCGTTACATCCTATGGACACTACGGATATCTCATACAGAATGACTTCCTTTACAACCAAGCAATCACGTTCCCTGTCATATTCACATTTTTCCCATACATAACTATAACCTATAGAGAACTGGTTCAAAGTGCCACTTTCAAGCTGCTTCAACGCTTGATTCCCTCTTTCCACATCATCAATAGACGCTTCAAAGTAAAGCCCTTTCTCATCTTCTTGCAGAAGCGTAATGCGTCCTATAGGCTCATGCATGTCATGCATCCACAACATGATAATCTTATCATTAGCAGAACTTCCCGGGCCTCTCTCCTGTATGCTTTTTGAAAAACAACCTTTCAGGAGCATGTCACCGGACTTATCAATGTTATTGAAAACCGCAGCATAGCCACTGATAGTTCTGCTGCCAGAATCATATTGTATCTCCTTTGCATAAAAAGCTAAGGATTTATACTGCTTCCCCAGCCTGTTTTTGTATTTGCTTGTCTCCATCATTATTTATTTCACTTTTAAATTCTCCCTTAGGATTATCAGGATCAATATCTGTAAAATTGGACATTTCGGTTCTTGCCTCTTCAAAAGTAATCAGCCGATTGTTATACAATGAAGCTACAGCATTAGAGGCTGTAGACAAGGCATCCGCCAATTCTTTCATATCCTTTTGAAGGCAAGGGACATGAGTGAAGTCCATTTTGATTATTGCCCTGTCCTTACATATAGCATTAGTCAGAGCCTCTGTTATAGATTCACTGTCAGGTATAATAAGGTCCTGATATGCCGCTTTCTTTGCTTGAGAAGAGTTATCATAAGTACTTCCTTGTATAATCAGATTGGGGTCAAAGCCTATCGTCTGAGCTATCGCTTCCAAACACGCCTTATCCTCCTCATGAAGCTTCAATTGGTCTGTATTTGACCCTAATGTAATCCACCCTAGTTTCTTAGGAGTCACCATGATTTCATACAACTTATGCACTATACCATATTTCCTTTTGAAATCATCCTGCAATTTCTTGGATTCAGACGGAGTAATAGCTGCATTCCCTACGTCAGTCGTATCATTTCCGTATAGTATCCCTTTAGGTCCTCCATTAACAATAAGGTTTCCTCTCCCTATCAGTTGAGCCATATAGTTTCGAGTATGAGTAGATAATGCGTCCACAGGGGAGTGGAAGGTAATTCTCCCTCCATTATTACTTGGAATATCCATTATCGAATCGTATATGACAAAATACTCCTCATCACCAAGTTCTATATTCTCATTTCCCCAACGTATATATACCCTTTTAGAAATTGAAGAAAGTTCTGTTTGAGTAAATGGGCTCTTACCAAGAGACTCCATGTAGAATAATTCGGGAGGTATTACCATCATGGATTTAGGAAGGTCGGATTTTAAAGCTCTTAATGTATAAATAGGGCAAAAACCGAAACACTTCAAAGATATCTCAACCTGCTTTATGAAAGAACGCCCACTCTGTATCACATTCGGACGATTCAGAAGAGTCACAATGTCTTTGAAACTCCTCTTCTCGTTTCCGTTAATATCCGTCACATAATACCGCCCATTCTGCATCATTCTTCCGCAATGATCTAGAACCATTGCAAACGGCCAACATTCATGTAAGGCTCTTGATTTCCCTTCAACGGTCGACATGTCAAAATCTATATTCCCTCTATTGCCATAAAACAGATTTTCCACCCATTTAGGAACATAAATAAAATTACCACCATCATCTTTACCATGATAAGTAGCATCACTATACATATCCTTATTCGACTTCTTTAAAGAAGGTATCTTAAACCATTGTTTCATTGTTCAACAATAAAGGCAACCGCCGTTATAATACAGCAATTGCCTCCACAGTGATCACGTTCTAAAAGTGGGTATGGTGTAACTTCACACCAGGAATTGCGAAGTTCCATTTCGTTTAAGAATTCACGGTTACACTTGGTCTGTTTGAAGT
>OGHF01000337.1_pt1 | contig 34078 bp, 29 predicted proteins | sample 1571481 | NCBI WGS metagenome assembly OGHF01 (sample SAMEA2581952, study PRJEB24529) | metagenome | biome: Human gut stool | place: China | collected 2011
TAATCAGGAACGGTGTAATGATCATGCCGCCGCCGATACCCAGTAGGCCTGCCATAAATCCCGTAAAGCAGCCTAATAAAGCCATAAGGCCGATTGTTGTGAGTGCCACTTAATCCTCTTATATGGTTTGAGAATTTGAAAATTTGAATAAGAAAAATCTTAGCGCTTATCTTCGTTTTTTAACGGCTTTTCGCTGGAAGTGGCGTAAATACTAGGTTTGCGGGATGAGGTACGGCTGAAGCGCTTTCCACTCGTCTTCATTCACGGGCGTGATCGAGAGGCGATTGCCCTTTTGAAGGACGCGCATTCCCTCACAGCCGGGAATCGTTCGAAGCTCTGCGATGGAAACCAGTCTGACCTTATGCAGTACGCGAACATCGACCTGAACCCAGCGCGGTTTTTCCTGAGTGCTCTTAGCATCGAAGTATCCGGAAGTTTCTTCAAACTGTGTCGGATCCGGATAAGGTTCGGAAGCTATCTCACCAATGCCGACGATCCCGGGCTGAGCGCAGGAAGAATGATAGAAAAGAACCGGATCTCCGATCTTGCAAAGATCTCTCATGAAGTTGCGGGCCTGGTAATTACGGACGCCGAACCACCCGACTTTGCAGCCGTCCATCTGCAGGACGTCATCAACGGAAACTTCGCTTGGCTCCGATTTCATCAGCCATGCATAGTGCTCAAAACCTGCCATAATTTGTCTACCTCTATTTACTGAGAAGCTCCTTATATCATGTCTTCAGACTCAGTCCAACTTTGTTTGTCCCGCAAGACCGGAGAAATGCTTCAAAGACTCCGTGCCAATCGCCCTCTCGTTCATTGCATTACTAATGAAGTCGTACAGGAAATTACGGCTGACGTGCTTCTTGCCGCAGGGGCCTCCCCCGCGATGGTAGTAGGCGAAGGCGAAGCCGAATATTTCGCCGGCATTGCCTCTGCACTTTCGGTCAACGTCGGAACACCGTACGAAGCACGTATCGAAACCATGAAGAAAGCAATTCGCGGCGCTCTTGCCGCAGGTAAACCATGGGTTCTCGATCCGGTTGCCGCCGGCGGCATTCCCTGGCGCGACAAAATCATTTTTGAACTCTTAGAAATGCATCCGACAGCGGTCCGAGGCAACGCTTCCGAGATTCGTTTCTTAGCCGGTGTGGGCACCGGCGGCAAAGGAGTGGATAGTTTGGATGACTCTTCTTCCGCCATTGAAGCGGCCAAGGCCCTTGCCCGTAAGTACAAAACATTTGTCGTGGTAACGGGACACAAGGACTACGCCACAGACGGCGAACGCGTGCTTTGCGCCGTCGGAGGCAGTGAAATGATGACGTTAGTCGTCGGAACAGGTTGCTCGCTATCAGCCCTTCTCGCCGCTTTCCTCGGAGGCGCGGAGCGCTCGCTTGAGGCCTGCATTGCCTGCTGCGACTACGTAAACTACGCCAACGACACCGCTTCTACCCGCTCGAGCGGTCCCGGGTCCTTCCACGTCCAATATTTAGACGCCCTCTATCAAATCCGCCCCGAAGATTTCAGAAAATGAAAGCAGATAGAAAATTAGATCTCTCGCTGTACTTGGTGCTTGACGCCAACCTTTGTAAAACTCCGGAAGGAATGGTTGAAACGACAAGAAAAGCAGTAGAAGGCGGTTGTACCATTGTCCAGCTTCGCGCGCCGGAATGGAAAAAGAAGAAGCAGCTTGAGGCTGCGTTTCTTCTCAAGAAGCTTCTTAAAGATACGGATGTACTTTTCATTGTGGATGACCACATTGATATCGCTTTACTCAGCGGGGCAGACGGAGTTCACGTCGGACAAGAAGACATCGATCCGAAGTACGTTAGACAGCTTTTAGGTCCCGACGCCGTAGTCGGCTTGTCCGTCGGAAGCATTGCAGAATTAAACACCATCGGGCCGGAGGTTGATTACATCGGAATCGGGCCGGTGTTTTCTACCAAGACAAAAGTCGATGCAGGCGCAGCGGTGGGCCTAGACCTGCTGGAATACATTTCCAAAGAAGCGGGACTTCCTAACGTTGCCATCGGCGGCATCAATCAAAGCAATGCCGCGGACTGCATTCGTCACGGAGCCGACGGTGTCGCAGTCGTCTCCGCAATCTGCGGCGCGGAAAATCCGAGGGCCGCCGCAGCTGCCATAAAGAAAGCGGTTAACGACGAGCTTTCGATTTAGATTTCGTTTTTTCGGCCGTGCCTGAAGATTCGGGGACGGCCTTTCTGTTTGTCCATTTCATCAGGCCAAAGAGCGCAAGCAGAATCACAAGCCATGCACCGATGAACATGAATACCATTTGTGTGCTGGCTTTTCTTGACTGTCCCTGAACAAATAAACCATAGCTCTGCTTGGCCTCATCCAAAGAAGAAGCGCAGATCAAGGGATTTTTTGCCGGCTCAAAAATTTCTTTCGTTACCGTCTGAGGGGTCTTGCCGTCTCCGGTAATACCGATCTTGGTGCAGTAGTCAGCCAAGCCCTTGTGCCCGGCCTTCTCAACATATGTCCAATCCGCCTGCGCTAATTTTTCACCTCTGGAAAACGCAAAGGTCGTGTCCCAAATGCAGTAGAAAGCGCAAATTAAAAGCGTGACCAGAAACCAAAGCTGCCAGCGGATTTTCATAGGAACCAGATTCGAACGGAAAAGAAGTGTTACGTACTCATTACGGCGGCACAAGTCTAAGCCAAACCGTTCTTCTATGTACTATGCCGACAATATACGAAACAATTTCGGAGTAGGGAATGAACGTAAAAATGAAGCATTTGATGACCGCCTTGATTGCCTCCGCTGCTGTCAGTCAGGCTGTCCACGCACAGGAAGCTCCATCCGCTGTAGCACAAGATACAAAGCAGGTTGAACAAGCCGCTAACGGCATGGCAAATAAAGTCGTAGGCTGGCTCGATAAATTATCCGATTCCGTTAGAACCCTCGGCGAAAAAAGCGAAGAGTGGTCTAAGGACGCTGCTACTTATAAAGACCAGCTCAAAGAACAATGGCCTTCTATCAAAGAGCAGTTCAACCAGAAGCTCAGCGAAGGCATGGAGAAAGGCCAGCAGTCCAAAGAAGCCGTTTCAAAATGGCTGGATGAGACTTTCTCTCAGGAACGCATCAACAAAGCCGAAGAGTGGATGACCAACTTCAAGAACGGCGTGACCGACAATGTCGTAGACCCTCTAGTTCCCTACCTTCTCGCAATGCGTTATCCCAATCCGATGGACGAATGGAACCAGGGCTACCGCCGTGAATACCCGGTTTCCATCAAAGGCATGGATCGTCCGCTTCAGGTCACGCTGCCGCTCTCCTGGAATCTTTCTCAGAACCTGCAGCTCGGACAAAATGAATTCATGAGCTGGCGTAGTGAATCCGGCTCCGGTCAATATGTGGTCGCTTTAATCGAAACCCCGACCGGAGCGACTGTGGACAGCATTGTTGCCGGACTGCAGAAAGCTCGTCCCGACGCTGTAACGGAAAACTGCCTAATTCTCAGATCGTCCGCGTTTACTTCCCGGCCAAAACCGATACCGAGAATGCCGTCTATTACTATGCCGTCCCGGCAGGAGATCAGGTCTTCACGGTCTGCGGTGAGGTCTTACGCGGCAAAGATGAAAAGACCGACGCCCTAAACCAAAGACTTCAGGCGGAAAGCGATTTCTTCAACGCCGTGGCGTCCAACATCTTTGTAAAACCTGCCTCCTAATTAGGAAGTATTTTTGTTCGAAAGCCTGAGGCAAATCTCAGGCTTTTGTCATTTTTTAGGCCGAACTTTCGTGGCTTTAATCCCGTCGGAGGGACTTGCACTGAATTAAAATGATGCCATTCCGAAATTCTCAATTCCTCACGTACATCACTCCTTCCTTCAGCGGGAATCAGTGTTCAGGAGAAAACATGGCTGAAATTGTTACGACGTCCATTAAGTCTCTTCCGCTCGTCTATCGCGGCAAAGTCCGTGACAGCTACGCTGTCGGTGATGACAAACTTCTTATCGTCGCTTCCGACCGCATCTCTGCATTTGACGTCATTCTTGGCGACCCGATCCCCAAGAAAGGCAAGATTCTGACGGCTTTAACCGACTTCTGGTTCAAAGAACTCGACGGTATCGTCCCGAATCATCTGACGGGCATCGATCCCGAAACCGTGGTTGCTCCCGAAGAACGTGATCAGGTTAAGGGACGCGCCGTTGTTGCAAAACGCCTGAAACCGATTCTTATCGAATGCGTTGCCCGCGGATACATTTCCGGCAGCGCCTGGAAGGAATATCAGGCCACCGGTCAGATCTGCGGCGTCAAACTTCCTGCCGGATTAAAGCAAAGCGAAAAACTGCTCGAACCGATCTTCACTCCTGCCGGCAAGGCTGAAGCCGGTCATCACGACGAAAACATCACTTACGAAGAAGTCGTCAAACAATACGGCGAAGACATCGCTTCCAAGATTCGAGACTACACTCTCGCCCTTTATAAGAAGGCCGCCGAATACGCGGCTACTAAGGGCATCATCATCGCCGACACCAAGTTTGAGTTCGGTCTGGATGAGGAGGGCAACGTCATCCTCGGCGACGAGATGCTGACCCCCGATTCCTCCCGCTTCTGGCCGCTGGAGGGCTACGAGGCCGGCCACGGTCAGCCCTCCTTTGATAAGCAGTTCGTCCGCAACTGGCTGTTGGCCAACCCCGACAGTGATTACGACCTGCCGCAGGACGTCATCGACAAGACCATCGCCAAGTATGAGGAAGCCTACGAGATGCTGACCGGCAAGAAGCTGTAAGCACTTCCATAAATTCAACATCTGCCGCCCGCTTTGTGGAAAACGAAGCGGGCGGTTTTTGTGCGGAACGTTTTTTCCTCTTGAACGGCGCGGTGGGCAGTGTTACAATAACACAAGTAATGGGCAGAGAAACGGCCCTTCGTGTGAGAAGAGAGTGCCGCGCGGACGGCGAAAGGAAACAGTCAAATGGAGATCAGCACGCGGGAAAAGACCTTGCAGATCGTCAGCCGATACGTTATCATCACCCTGAGTATCAGCATCATGACCATCGGCGTATACTTCTTCAAATTCCCCAACAACTTCGTCTTCGGCGGCGTGACCGGCGGCGCGGCCCTTGTGGCAAAGCTCACGCCCCTGTCGGCCTCAGCTTTTTCGTCCTGTGCCAATATCCTCCTGCTCATTCTGGGCTGGATATTCCTCGGCAGGGATTTTGCCATCAGCACCGGCTGGGCCACCGTCGTCATGACGGCAGAGCTGGCTCTTTTTGAAAAATATGTTCCCCTCAGCGGCCCCCTGTCCAACCAGCCCATGCTGGACCTGGTCTTCGCCATCGCCCTGCCCGCCATTGCGTCGGCTCTGCTCTTCAACGTGGGAGCGTCTTCCGGCGGCACCGATGTCGTCGCCCTCATCCTGAAAAAATACACCCATATGAAGAACACCGGCGAGGCGCTTTTTATCACCGACTTCGTCATGGTGCTGGCAGCCTGCTTCGTCTTCGACCTCTACACCGCTCTCTACTCTTTCGTGGGTCTGACGGTCAAGAGCCTCGTCGTCGATGCCGTCCTCGAGCAGATGAAGATGTGCAAGGCCATCCTCATCATCTGCGACGACAAAGACCCCATCTGCGATTTCGTCATGCGCAAGCTGGTGCGCGGTGCGACCTATACGCCCTGCTACGGTGCCTACACCGACCGGCCCCACTACATGATCTATACGACCCTCACCCACCGCGAGGCGTTGCAGCTGCAGGCATTTATCCATAAGGAAAACCTCAACGCCTTTATCTCGATGCTCAGCACCACCGAGGTGTTCGGCAAGGGTTTCAACCACGCATAAAAAATAATCAGCAGGATAAGCACATCTGTGTCATTCCTCGGAGAGGAATGACACAGGTGGGCTTTTTTGTTTGTGCTCAAATGTGCTATAATAAGAAAAACATCGTTATTTGGTGAGGAGGCTGGAATCGAATGGACTTGAAGGAGCAAAAGTACGTCTGCACCCTTGCGGAATGCAAGAGCCTGACCCGCGCCTCGGAGCGGTTGTATATCTCACAGCCCGCACTGAGCCTGTACATCAATAATGTGGAAAAGATTCTGGGGGCGCGGCTGTTCGAGCGGAATGGCCGGAAATTCGAGCTGACGTGGCTGGGCAAGCAGTATGTGGAAAAGGCTTCTCAGATGCTGGAGCTGGAGCGGCAGTTCGAGGCGGTGAGGCGGCAGGCGGAGCGGGAGAATGCCGGGCAGGTGCGGATCGGTATCGCACAGCGGCGCGGCATCTGGTTTCTGCCGGCGGTACTGTCGGTGTACGAGCGGGAGTGGCCGCAGGTGGATGTGGTCATCCGGGAAGGAAATCTGGCCGATTTGACCATCATGCTGAAAAACCGGGAGCTTGACCTTGTGGTGCTGAGCCAGAGCGACGTAACGTCCGAGATGGAGGCTGTCCCGCTGGGCATGGAAGATTTTCTGCTGATACTGCCCGGAGACCACCCGCTGAACGAAAAGGCGGTCCCCGTCGAAGGCTCAATGTTCGACTTCCTTGACCCGCACCTTCTGAGCGGTGAGACGATATTTCTGAACACCGAGATGCAGAGCGCCCGGCGGGTGGAAGAGAAGATCCTGAAAGATCACAAGGTCAAGCCGGGCCGCATCCGGGTAGTACGCAATATGGAGCTTGGCGCACAGCTGGTGGCCGAGGGTCTGGGCGTGGGCTTTATCCGGCAGGGCTATCAGAAGAACATCCACTATCCGAAGCCGGTGAAATACTACACCATCGACATTTCCAGGTACGGACAGGATGTTGTGGTGGCCTACCGCCGGGATGTGGAGCTGACCAAACCCATGCGAGCGATGATCATGCAGATGAAGGATGCGGCAGAGGAGTATTTGAAGCTCTGATAAACTGAACATAAGAATTCCAAAATGAAGATATAATTTTTTCAAAATGTACAAAGCACCTTCGGTTTGGTAAACTGAAAGTACCAAAAAACGGAGGTGCTTATTATGTTGGAGGAAAAACTGGAGCGAAGCGTTGAGCAGAGCGCAGCTGCCCTGACTGCAATGGCAGACGACTTCTTCGACCACCCGGAAGTGGGTCTGCAGGAGTTTCATGCATTTGAGACCCTGACCGGCTGGCTGGAAAAAGAAGGCTTCACTGTGGAGCGCGGCATTGCTGGTATGGATACCGCGTTCCGCGCCGTCTGGAAGCACGGTGAGGGCGGCCCGAACATCGGCCTGCTCTGCGAGTACGATGCCCTGGCCGGTCTGGGCCACGCCTGCGGCCACCACATGCAGGGACCGGCCATTCTGGGCGCAGCCAAGGCACTGAAAGATGCAGCCATCGACGCACCGTATACCATCACGGTCTACGGCACGCCTGCCGAAGAGAGCATCAGCGGCAAGGTCGTGATGCTGGAAAACGGCTGCACCTTTGAGGAACTGGATGTGGCGCTCATGATGCACGGCGGCCCGGCCACGCAGGTGGACGTCAAGTCGCTGGCACTCAACAAGCTCAAGATCATCTACCACGGTGTCTGCTCTCACGCAGCGCTCAAGCCCGAAAAGGGCCGCAGCGCACTGGACGGCCTGATCCTGGCCTGTCAGGGCGTCGAGTTCCTGCGGGAGCATGTTCCCTCGGATGTTCGGATGCACTACACCATCGTCAACTGCGGCGGCACGGCGGCAAATGTGGTGCCCGGCTATGCAGAAGCGAGTATGTATGTCCGCTCCTACAACCGCACGGAGTTGGACGGCGTGGTGGCCCGCGTCAGGAAGGTACTTCAGGGCGCAGCCATGATGACCGAGACGGAAGTGGAGATCATCGAGGAAAAGAGCCTCGACAACAAGATCCCGGTGCTGGCTCTCAACGAGCTGGTGATGGAGCAGGCCGAGAAGGTCCATGCTCCCTGCATCCGTCCGGCCCGCCAGAAGACCGGTTCCACCGACTTCGGCAACGTGATGCGCCATGTACCCGGCACCTGCATCCGCGTGGCCTTTGTCCCGGAGGGCGCAGCGGCTCACTCGCAGGAGTATCTGGACGCCGGCAAGACCGAAGCGGCCCACAATGCGGTGGTCTACGGCGCAAAGATCCTGGCTCTGACGGGCGCACAGCTCATTGAAGACCCGGAAAAGCTGGAAGCCATCAAGAAGGAATTCCATGAGAATCTGGCCAAAGAACTGAACGGCCAGAGCTGACGCTTTGGTGTGTCAAAAGAGAGGAAAAATTATGGAAACGAAAAAGAAACAATTCAAGATGCCGCATACCTTCGTCATCATCGGCATCATCATCCTGCTTGCGGTCCTGCTGACCTGGATCATCCCGGCAGGCTCCTACACCCGCTTCGAGAACGAAGCAGGCATCAAGGTCATCGACCCCAACGATTTCAACTACATTGATAAGACTCCCGTCAACCCGCTTGAAATTCCTCTGTACATCGTCAAGGCCTTCATCAAGCGCATTGATCTGATGCTGGTCATCATGTTCGCAGGCGGTGCTTTCCACATCCTGACCAAGACCGGCGCACTCCACGCCGTGGTGGCCAAGATGGCGAAGATCTTCTCCACCCGCGTCTATCTGTTCCTGCCCATCCTGACGCTGGTGTTCGGCCTCATCTGCACCACGCAGGGCGTCAACCTGTTCATTGCCTTTGCGCCCATCATGGTCATGATGGCCTTTGCGATGGGTCTGGACTCCATCACCGGTGCATCCATCATCCTGCTGGGCGGCGCGATCGGCTTCTCCACTGGCCCTCTGAACATCAACACCACCATCGTGGCTCAGAAAATCGCCGGTCTGCCGCTGTATTCCGGCGTGGGATACCGCTTTATCTGCTTTGCTGTGTTCTATGTTATCACGAACATCTACCTCATCCGCTACGCACTGAAGATCCAGAAACATCCCGAACTCAGCCCCATGTACGAACTCGACAAGACCAGCGAGTTCCGCGATGCTGCGGACCTCGACTCCTTCGGCAAGCTGGACGCCCGCAAGATCCTCATTATGCTGGTCTTCTTCGCATCCCTTATCCTCATCGTCTACGGCGGCATCAAGCTCGACTGGGATATGTCTGAGACTGCAGCGGTCTTCCTCGCACTGGCTGTCATCGAAGGCGTACTGGGCGGCTTTGGCCCCTCCGCGATCTCCAAGGAGTTCCTTGAGGGCTGCAAGAAGATGCTGGGCGCTGCCTTCATCATCGGCATGGCACAGGCCATCAGCAGCATCATGAACGCCGGTCACATCACCGATACCGTTGTCCATGCACTGGCAAACGGCCTGAACTTCGTCCCCACCATCCTGCTCGGACCCGCCATGCTGCTGGCAAACACCATTATCAACGTCTTCCTGACTTCCGGCAGCGGTCAGGCCGCAGCGGTCATTCCCATTCTGGCACCTCTGTCCGACCTCGTGGGCGTTACCCGTCAGACTGCGATCCTTTCCTTCAATTTCGGCGACGGCTTCTGCAACTACGTCCTGCCCACTTCCACCGCTCTGATGGGCATCATCAGCGCCGTGAACATCCCCTATGACCGTTGGATGAAGTTCATGTGGAAGCTGTTCCTCATCTGGCTGGCCGTCGGTTCTGTGATGCTGATGATCGCACAGGCGATCCACCTCGGCCCCATGTAAACCGGAAGGCGGCAAAAAATCAGACTATGGCGTCAACAATAAAAGAAATCAAAAATCCCTTGCTCCGGACGCTGGCGGAGTATGGCCTCATCACCGTCAGCATCTGGATCATGGTCATCGGCATCTACTTTTTCAAATTCCCGAACCACTTCGCCTTCGGCGGCGTGACCGGCTTTTCCACCGTGTTCAGCCAGCTGCTCCACTGCTCGGCAAGTACCTTCACCACCGCTGCCAACTACGCGCTGCTGGTGCTGGGCTTCATCTTTCTGGGCAAGAGCGTCGGTGTACGCACCATTTATGCGACCATCGTGATGTCGGTGAGCCTGCAGGCACTGGACGCTCTGGTGCCGATGCACGGTACTCTGACCGACCAGCCGATGCTGGAGCTGGTATTTGCCATTATGCTCCCGGCGATCGGTTCGGCGATCCTGTTCAACATCGACGCATCCTCGGGCGGCACGGATGTCATCGCCATGATTTTGAAAAAGTACACCAGCATGAACATCGGTTCTGCCCTGATGGCAGCGGATGTGGCGGCTGTGGGCCTCTCGTTTGCAATGTACGGCCCCTCCACCGGTCTGTTCTCCGTCATGGGTCTGGTGGCCAAGTCGATGGTGGTGGACAACGTCATCGAGAATATGAACCTCTGCAAGTGCTTCAACATCGTGTGTGAGCACCCGCAGCCCATCTGCAACTTCATCATCCACGAGCTGAACCGCAGTGCGACCACCTTTGAAGCGCGCGGTGCGTACTCTGACGCCCACAAGACGGTCATCATGACCACCATGCGGCGCAGTCAGGCCATCCGCCTGCGCAACTTCATCCGCCAGCAGGAGCCGACAGCCTTTATCATGATAGAAAATTCCAGCGAGATCATCGGTAAGGGCTTCAGCCCCGTGTAAAAAAGGACTTTTCCGCAGCAGGCAAAACGCACAGCCAGTGGTTTTGCCTGCTTTGCACTACCCATTCCCTTTTTGGATGGATAAGGATTCCATCTTTTCATTTCACAAATGCCGCCGGGTGCGGTAGGATAGAGCTGAGAAAAAGGCAAAAACAGCGCCGGATGGCAGCTTGTGCAGGAAAGGAGGGAAAATGGAAGAGAAAATGCGCCAGCAGCATGACCAAATGGAATAAATCTTGTGTACAAGAGAAATTTTTGGCGATTCTTAACGAATATTAAGACTGACGCTATGCCTTTTGTAAGATTGTCCGATTATGATAGAACCATCAGGAGCGGCGCAGTGAGGCACCGCCCCGCAAGAACGGTATAACGATTGAAGAAACCACCTGTCAAGGAGGAAAAAAGCATGGAGATCAAGAAAGCAGCCACGGCTGGCACTCTGGAATCCAGCGACTGCATGGTGACCGTCGAGCCGGGTGAGGGCAAGATCGATTTCTCCCTCGAAAGCTCCGTCATCCATCAGTACGGCAACCAGCTGCGCAAGGTCGCGCTGGAGACCCTGAAGAATCTGGACATCGACAACGTCCGCATCACCATCGTGGACAAGGGCGCACTGGACTGCACCCTGAAGGCCCGCATCGAGGGCGCGGTGTTCCGCTCTGTTGACCAGTATGAGAATCTGCCCTGGGGAGGTGCCATTCGATGAATAATCCGAACAAGAAGCGCCTGCGCCGCACGATGATGTTCCTGAATGCGCAGAAGCCCGGCCTCATCAAAGACCCTTACATCTATAAGGCCGACTCCCTGATGCTGGACCTCGAGGACGCTGTCGCCGAGAACCAGAAGGACGTCGCCCGCTTCAGCCTGTATCATGCTCTGAAGGCCGTGGATTACCGCGGTGCAGAGCGGGTCGTCCGTATCAACGGTCTGGACACTCCCTACTGGCGGGAAGACATCCGTGCCTGCGTGGCCGGCGGCTGCGACTCCATCCGAATCCCCAAGACCGAGCACGCTGAGGATGTCCACCGCGTGGCTGCTGCCATCGCCGAGGACGAGAAGACCTATGGCCGTCCTGAGGGCGAAGTCCTCATCATCGCCGCGCTGGAGTCTGCCCGCGGCGTCATGAATGCTCTGGAGATCTGCGAGAGCGATGAGCGCCTGTTCGGCATCGCACTGTCCGGCGGCGACTACACCAAGGACCTGCAGACTCACATCACCGGCACCGGCATCGAGCTGATGGGTGCCCGCCAGCAGATGATCATTGCAGCCCGCGCAGCAGGCGTGCAGTGCTTCGACACCGTTTACACCGACCTGAAGGATATGGACGGCTTCCGCAAGGATGTCGAGAACATCCACCTGATGGGCTTCGACGGCAAATCCATCATCAACCCCCGTCAGATCCCCATCGTCCATGAGATCTTTACGCCCACCCAGAAGGACATCATCTTCGCTGAGAAGGTCGTCAAGGAGATCGACTCCAAGAAGGCTCTGGGCATCGGTGTCTTCACCGTTGACGGCAAGATGATCGACATCGCCTTCTACGATGGCGCAAAGCGCACCATCGATCTGGCAAAGGCATCCGGCGTGTATAAGGGGGATTTGTAATTATGTTGAACGCAGTCGGCAGAGAAATTCCCGAAGAGATCCTCGAGCGCACCGGCAAAGAGGTCTTCCAGGGCAACAATTATAAAGACGGCAAGGCCTTCCAGAAGGCCAGCCCGAAGGTCACCCCCGTGATGCGCAACGACCACGACAAGATGGTCAAGGACATCCACGAGGCTCTGGTCAAGTGCAACGCCCACGACGGCATGACCGTCTCCTTCCACCACCACTTCCGCGAGGGCGACCTGGTGGTCTGCATGGTCATGGAAGAGATCCACAAGATGGGCTTCAAGAACATCACCCTGAGCGCAAGCTCTCTGGGCAAGGCTCATGACGCCCTCGTCCCCATGATCGAGGACGGCACCATCGTCAACATCGAGTCTTCCGGCGTCCGCGGCAAGATCGGCGATGCCATTTCTCATGGCAAGCTGAAGGGTCTGGCCACCATGCGCAGCCACGGCGGCCGTGTCCGCGCCATCGAGACCGGCGAGACGCACGTTGACATCGCTTTCATCGGCGCACCCTCCTGCGACGAGTACGGCAACTGCTCCGGTATGGGCGGCAAGACCAACTGCGGCGTCCTGAGCTATGCTTACGTGGACGCTGAGATGGCTGACTATGTCGTCGCTGTCACCGATTGCCTCGTGGACTACCCCAACTACCCCGCAGAGATCAACCAGACCAAGGTGGATTACGTCTGCGTCGTGGACCAGATCGGCATCCCCGAGAAGATCGCTACCGGCGCTGCAAAGCCCACCACCGACCAGCGCAAGATCCTGATGGCCGAGTACTGCACTCAGGTCGTTGCAAACACCCCCTACTTCAAGGACGGCTTCTCTTATCAGACCGGTGTGGGCGGCGCATCCATCGCCTCCACCATCTCTCTGTCCAAGATCATGGAAGAGAAGAACATCCACATGGGTCTGGGCGTCGGCGGTCTGACCAAGCCTATGTGTGAGCTGCTGGACCGTGGCCTGGCCCGCAAGCTGGTGGATACCCAGGACTTCGACCTGGACGCTGTCAACAATGTCCGCACCAACCCCAACCACTTCCCCATCTCTGCTGGCGAGTACGCAAGCCCCATGAACAAGGGCGCCTTCGTCAACAAGCTGGATTACGTCATCCTGGCCTCTCTGGAAGTGGATACCCACTTCAACTGCAACGTCGTCGTCGGTTCGGATGGCATCATCACCGGCGCACAGGGCGGCCATCCCGATACTGCACAGGGTGCAAAGTGCACCATCGTCATCGCTCCTCTGCTGCAGGGCCGCATCCCGGCCATCTGCACCGACGTGACCACCGTCACCACCCCGGGCGAGAGCGTTGACATCGTCGTCACCGACTACGGCGTGGCCGTCAACCCCCGCCGTCCCGACCTGCTGGAGGCTCTGAAGGCCGCTGACTGCGTGCCTCTGAAGACCATCGAGGAGCTGCGCGACATCGCCTACTCCATCGTCGGCGAGCCGGAGAAGGTCCAGTTCGGCGACCGCATCGTGGGCATCATCGAGGCCCGCGACGGCACTGTCATGGACGTTGTCCGCGAAGTCAAGCCTTTCTCTTTCCGCGAAGATTGAGTGATATAGCGTAAAAGCGGGAATGTGGCTTGCCAACCACGCTTCGGAATGGATTCACGGAGATTCCTTCGCTCTTCTCACCCCCGCTTTTGCGGCTAAATATGCACACAAACTTCATGCGATTCTCCTTTTTCAAGGTTTTGTGTTTTATACCGGCATAAAACCAGAGAGCAGCCGACTGCACCGCGCGCAGTTGGCTGCTCTTCTTTGTTTCTATGAAAAAATAAATGACGCTCTTACGGCACGAAACGATAGCCGACGCCGCGGATGGTGATGATGTGCTGGGGTGTGCGGGCGTTGTCCTCGATCTTGCTGCGCAGGCGGTTGATGTAGACCATGATGGCGTTGTCGTCCACAGCGATGAGGTTGCCCCATATCTGCTCGTAGATCATGTCCTTGGTGAACACCTGCTGCGGGTGGCGCACGAAGAGCAGCAGCAGGCTGCGCTCTTTCTCGGAGAGGTTCAGCTCCGCATTGTTTTTATAAAAGCGCATGGTGGTGGTGTCGCAGAGGAAAGGCCCGCAGCTGATCTGCTGGTTGTTCTCCTGCGAGAAGCTCTTGCTGCGGCGGATGAGGGCCTTGACCTTTGCGCCCAAAATCTGGGGGCGGAAGGGCTTGGTGACATAGTCGTCGGCGCCCAGCGAGAGGCCGTACATGAAATCGTAGTCCTCGTTGCGGCCGCTGATGATGATGACCGGCGTAGTGACGCCGTTGCGCCGGATGGTCTGGATGACATCGAAGCCCTCCATGTCGCCCAGCGTGATGTCCATCAGGATCATATCCAGCGTGCTGCTCTGCCGCGCGATGAGGTCCAGCGCCGCCGCACCGCTGTTGACGACGAGAGGGTCCATCTCATTGCTTATCATAACTTTCGATAAAAGTTTGCAAATTGCTGGATCATCGTCTACAATAAGAACATGATACGACATGATAACTCCCTGCACTTTTCTGACCGGAAAAATTTGTTTCACTTGTGATAAATAAAATTATAACATTTTTAGACAGGAAGAGCAAGACCGCCCCAAAGGAGGACCCGATATGAAGGAGAACGCCCCGAAAAAGACATGGTTCCAGACGCTGCGCACCCTGTGGGTGCCGCTGGCCATCGGCGTCGTCACGGTAGCCGCACTGGCTGTCGTGGTTGGTATGGTGTGGAAGGACTACCGCACCGCCATGATGGACAGCCAGACGAGGCAGATGGAGCTGGTGGTGCAGAGCACCGCCGACAGCATCCGCGTCCTGCTGGAAGAATACGCCGACAGGCTGGACTCCATCGCCGAAAAAGCGAAGGCCAGCAAAGCGTTCCGCCCCACGGTGGCCCGGAGCGATACCATCCGGGACGTCTGGCTGGAAAACAGCAACGGCGAGGTCATCTACAGCTGCTACGGCCTCAGCGCCGTCTGCGATGTCCTCATCACCCGGACGGAGAACATCGCCTACTGGCAGTACCACAGCGGCGACGAGCACTATCTTGTGATGAAGAAGAAGGCCGGGGATGAGACCGCCTGCCTCGTGGTAGACTCCACGGTCATGTATCAGCAGCTCATCTCGGAGATCCATGTCGGCAGGAACGGCTACATCATGATAAAGAATGACGATAACCTTGTGGTCATGCACCCCGAAGCCGTTCAGTGGGGCATCAAGGTCGTGGAGGGCCGCCAGCGCATCTATCAGGGGAAGGAACTGGACATGAGCAGTCTGAGTGAGCTGCTGCGCGCGCAGCAGGAAGAGGAATCCGGCACGCTGGACTACTACTCCTACTGGTGGGCCGACCCGGCTCTGCCCCGGGTGCATAAGATCAGCGCCTTCCGTCATCTGGACGTGGGGGGCAGCTTCTGGATCGTCAGCGCCGTGGTGGACTACGACGATTTCTACGAGCCGGTACAGCAGAGCTTCGTGAAGGTGGTCCTCATCTTCGGCGGCGTGGCGCTGGTGCTGGTGCTCTTCATGTTCCAGATGTTCCGGCTGCAGGAGCGCGACCGCCGCAGCGCCACCGAGATCAGCGATCTGAAGACCCTGAACCAGACCCTCGAAGAGCTCCACCGCAGCGAAGAGTCACTGGCCCACGGCCAGCGGCTGCAGATGATGGGGACCCTCACCGGCGGCATCGCCCATGAGTTCAATAACTTCCTGACCCCCATCACCGGCTATGCCGACCTCATCATGGCCGACGCCGACCCGGGCAGCGAAATTTATGACAACGCGATGGAGATCAGCGAGGCGGCGCAGAAGGCACAGGAGGTGGTGAAACAGATCTCCTCCATGAGCCGGAAAAACGTGGAGACGGTCTACGACGCCGTGTCGGTGGAGGGACTGCTCCATCGGACCCGGAAGCTGGTGGAGACCAACTGCCCGAAGAACGTGGAGCTGAAGGAAGAAAATGAGCTGAGCGGCGAATGCGTTCTGGGCAACGCGACCCAGCTGCAGCAGGTGCTGCTGAACATCAGCATCAACGCCATCCACGCCATCGGCGCCGAGGGCGGAAAGCTGACCATCCGGGGCAGTGTCGTCCCGCGCGGTGAGCTGGCGGCGCTCTTCCCGGAAGAGAAAATTTCCGAGGAATGGTCGAGCTACGTCTGCCTGAGCGTCACCGACACCGGCTGCGGCATGGACAAGGAGACGATGCAGCACATCTTCGAGCCCTTCTTCACCACAAAAAAGACCGGCGAAGGCACCGGCCTCGGCCTTGCTCTGGCGGACCAGATCATCCGCACCCACCGGGGCCGCATCCGGGCGGAGAGCACCATCGGCAGAGGCACGACCTTCTATGTCTATCTGCCGGTGCTGGAGCAGCAGCAGGAGCGCGAACAGCTGCAGTGGGGCGTGGACAGCAAGCTGCGCATCCTGGCGGCGGACGACAACAACAAGGTCCTCGACCTGCTGGACAAAGACCTCAGCGCGCTGGGCCTGAGCGTGTCCACCTGCTCCCGCCGGGGCGAGCTGCGCCAGCTGCTGGAGCAGCAGCCCTTCGACGTCCTTGCCATCGACGAGAGCCTGATGAGCAGCAGCGGCGTGGATTTCTGCATGGCCATCCGGGGCCGCTACCCGGGCGTGACCCGCATCGTGATGACCAATGCCCCCACAAGGGAGATCGTGGACGCCCGCAGCCACGGCGTCATCGACGGCTATGTGGTAAAACCGGTGTCGGCGTCTACGCTGCTGGCCCAGATACGGAGCAGCCGGAAAGAGTGAACAGCGGCTGTTTTTGTGAATTTGTGGAATATGCACAGAGGTATCCTTCATAATTCGGCAATATGATAAAAATGCAGGAATATATTGACAAATATATGGGGGGGGGTATAATAAGGCCGACAGGCCGACGACCGGAACTGGACAGCCTGCCTGTAAGATCATTCATAATTATGGAGGCAAAAATCATGAAAATGGCAAAGAAGTTTCTGGCCGTCGCCCTCGCCGGCGTTCTGGCACTGTCCGTTCTGACTGGCTGCGGCAATAGCGTCAAGAGCAAGGACATCGCTGATTCTCTGAACAAGATGGGCGTCAAGGTCGAGCTGAGCAAGGAAGTGGATGAGACTGCTGAGAAAACCCTGAAGGCTATCGAGACTATCATCGCTGCTGACTCCGCCAACAAGATCACTCTGGACAATGCTGTTGAGAAGGTCACCGGCAAGGTCATCAGTCAGGAGCACATCGACAGCAACACCGATGCCGCTAATGCAGTCCAGAAGGCTCTGGGCGTGTTCGCCAACGGCTCTGATGCCGAGAAGGCAAACGTTGGCAAGCAGATCCGTGTTGCTCTGGTCAAGACCGAGAATGCCACGAAGAACGCAAACCTGCAGGCTGGCATTGTGAATGGCGCTCTGTTCGAGGCTCAGGCCGCTGTCGTTAACGACATGAATCATGAAGTTGCTGAGACCGGCAAGCTGGGCATTGCCAAGACGAGCGATGGCAAGTACATGCTGGTCGTCATCGTCAACGATGTGGTCGCAAAGACTGCAAACAACTAATTCCCGCTTCCCCATGTGAGGACTGCCGCAAGGCGATAGATTCCCCATAAATAAAGATGACAACAGGCCCCGGAGTGGAAACATCCCGGGGCCTGTTGTTTTTTGTTTCTTTTTTGTGCAGCTCCGGCTTTATTGTATCCAACCTTCCATACGGAATCTTACAGGATATTAAGGAATTTCTTAACAAACCGTAACAAGAAGGGCTTTGGGCTGTAAGTTTGAGCCTGTATACTGGAACCATAACGAACGGGAATGATTCCGGAGGAGAAAACGGAATGCATCCCCGGCAAATGAAAAAAGGAAAGGAAGTACAAACCCATGAGTGATACGATCCTCGCTCTGCTCGGCTTTGCAACGGTGATCACGGTCATCGTCCTGCTGCTGCGCAATGTCACGGTCCCTGCACTGGCATTCGTCAGCGTCTCGACCATCACCGCAGCCATTCTGGTGGCTACCGGTGCTTTCACCCTGGATGAAATGGCTGGCTTTATCAAGGAGGGCGTCAAGGGCGTCCACGGTACGGCTGTCCTGTTCATCTTCTCCGTCCTGTTCTTCGGCGTCATGACCGATGCAGGCATGTTCGACAAGATCATCGGTGCGCTGATGAAGAAGGTCGGCAACAACGTCGTCGGCGTTGCTCTGATGACCTGCCTCATCGCCATCATCGGCCATCTGGACGGCGGCGGCGCTTCCACCTTCCTCATCACCATCCCCGCCATGCTGCCCGTCTACAAGCGCCTGCACATGCGCCGTGAGACCCTGCTGCTCATCTGTGTCACCGCAATGGGCGTCATGAACCTGATGCCCTGGGGCGGCCCCACCATGCGCGCCGCAAGCGTCATCGAGATGGAGCCCAACGACCTGTGGTTCCAGCTCATGCCCATGCAGGTCGTCGGCCTGGTGCTGGCTGTCGGCACCGCCATCTTCTGGGGCCTGCAGGAGAAGAAGCGCATCGCAAAGCTCGGCGATTCCATCGTTGCTGAGGACGCCGGCAAGTACGACGACTCCGACGACGGCAAGAAGGACGAGACTCTGGCTCGTCCCCAGAACTTCATCTTCAACGTCATCCTGACTCTGGCCGTCATCATCGTGCTGGTCCTCGACATCTTCCCCTCTTACTACGTCTTTATGGTCGGCTGCGCTCTGGGCATTCTGGTCAACTACCGCGGCAAGAAGCTGCACAACTCCATCATCAAGAGCCACGCTTCCGCTGGCCTGAGCATGGCTTCCACCATCCTGTGTGCCGGCGTCTTCCTCGGTGTCCTGAGCAAGAGCGGCATCATGGAGAAGATGGCAGTCGTCATGGCAAGCTTCATCCCGGCATCCATGGGCCGTTTCCTGCCCATCATCATCGGCATCCTGAGCGTGCCTCTGGCTCTGCTGTTCGATACCGACTCCTACTTCTACGGTCTGCTGCCCGTTCTGGTCAGCGTTGGCAACCAGTTCGGCGTCAACCCGGCTCACATCGCCATCGCAATGGTCGTCTGCCGCAACTGCGCTACCTTCATCAGCCCGGTGGCTCCCGCTACCTATCTGGGCATCGGTCTGGCCGGTGTCGAGATCAAGGACCACATCAAGTACTGCTTCGGCTGGCAGTGGGGCGTTTCCATCGTCTGCCTCGTCGCTGGTCTGATCCTCGGCGTCATCCACTTCTGATAAACTGAGTTCCCGCCCGGCTGCCCTTCGTTGGACGGCCGGGCATTTTTGCAGAACGATCTTACCACTTTTTCCCAAGGAGGCTGCTGCAATGCGTGAGACCCCAGTCTGCACCGCGGCCGATGCCATCTACAAGCTGGCGGCGGGCAATCTGAAATACCTGAACGCGGAAAACGGGAGCGGCGATATTTCCCGCCGTATCCGGATGTCCACCTGGACGAAGGGCCAGTCGCCCTACGCCATCATCGTCACCTGTTCGGATTCCCGGGTCATCCCGGAGAACATCTTCTCGGCGGGCATCGGTGAGCTGTTCGTCATCCGGCTGGCGGGCAATGTCATCGACGACCACCAGCTGGGCAGCATCGAGTACGCTGCCGGCCATCTGGGCTGTCGGCTGGTGGTGGTGCTGGGCCATACCCACTGCGGCGCGGTGGATGCCGCCATCAACTCCGAGCCCGCCGGCTATATCCGCTACATCACGGACGAGATCAAGAAGGCCATCGGGGACGAACGAGACCCCTACAAGGCCAGCTGTCTCAATGTCCGGCACAGTGTGCAGGAGATCGAAAAGAGCCTGTGCATCCATAACATCGAGGAGGAAACGGGTCTGCGGGTCGTCGGTGCGATGTACCACATCGAGGACGGCAGCGTCGAATTCCTGTAAGGAACTCCCAGCATTGCGGCGAAACGGCCCTTTCCCAGACCGGGAAAGGGCCGTTTTTGTGTTTGACAATCGACGGCTGTCAGTTTATACTATCGCTGAAAAAGCGGATACAGCAGGAGGACAGGACAATGGTTCAGGTAGACCTTATCACAGGATTTCTCGGGGCAGGGAAGACCACCTTCCTGCGCAGATACGCGGCATGGTGGGCCGGGCAGGGCGTTAAAGTCTGTGTGCTGGAAAACGACTTCGGCGCGGTGAACGTGGACGCCATGCTCCTGCAGGACCTCGAGGCCCAGGGCGTGGAGCTGGAGACCATCAGCGGCGGCTGCGACTGCGACACCCACCAGCGCCGGATGCGGACAAAGCTCATCTCCATGGCCATGCGGGGCTTTGAGCGGGTCATCGTGGAGCCCAGCGGCATCTTTGACGTGGACGAGTTCTTCGACGTGCTGCGGGACGAGCCGCTGGACCGCTGGTATCAGCTGGGCAATGTCATCGCCATCGTGGATGCCCTTCTGCCGGAAGAACTTTCCCCGCAGGCAGAATATATCCTCGCTTCCGAGAGTGCGTGGGCGGGCAGTGTCCTCCTGAGCCGCTGTCAGCTGGCCTCTGACGCGCAGAAGCAGGGGGCAGAAGCCCATCTGGCCCGTGCGCTGGAAGCCTGCAAGTGCTCCCGGAAGTTCGGCCCGGAGGAGATCATTGCGATGGACTGGGCCGATCTGACGGCCGACGACATGGCCCGCATCGCAAAGTGCGGCTTCCGGCAGGCCAGCTGCGAAAAGCTCCACTTCGACGCGCACGATGCTTTTACCTCGGCCTACTTCCTCGAGCTGGGTCTGCCCCGTGCTCAGCTGGAAAAGAACATCCCGTCCCTCTTCACCGACCCTGCCTGCGGAAATGTCCTCCGTGTGAAAGGCTTCGTGGAGGACGATGGCCGGTGGTACGAGCTGAATGCTGCCGCCGCCGGTCTGACGGCGGCCCCCATCCCGCAGGGACAGCAGGTGCTCATCGTCATCGGCGAGGGGCTGGACAAGGCCCGGCTGGAAGAAGACCTGAGACGATGAGTTTTCCACAATGAAACAGAGAATTGTGCAATATTGATTGCGCTGACCCTCCTGCAGCGTTATAATAGAGAAAAAGAAATCAGGAGGCCGTTTCATGAGCACTTCGACCACCCAAAAGCCGACCACCCGCCGCATCGTGGGTATGGTGGTGGGCATTGTCATTATTGGTCTGGGCATCGCCCTCTTCAAGCAGTCCCATCTCGGCAACGACTCCATCAGCGCGCTGAATATGCGCCTTGCCGAGCTGCTGGGCATCTCGCTGGGCGTGCAGAACGTCGCCACCAACATCCTCTTCTTTGCGCTGGAATTCTGGTTCGGGCGCAAGTACATCGGCCTTGGCACCTTCGTCAACGGCATTGGCATGGGGTTCATCATAACCTTCTTCTACGACCCCATTGCCGCGGCCTTCGGCCCGGCAGCGTCCCTGCCGGAACAGCTGGTGTGGGTGGTGCTGGCCGTCCTTGTGACGGCGCTGGGCGCGTCCCTCTACCAGACGGCTGACCTCGGCATTGCGCCCTACGATTACCTCTCGCTGGGTCTGCGGGACTACACGCACTTCCAGTACTTCGGCTGCCGCGTCTTCACCGACGCCTTCTGCGCCCTGCTCTGCTGGCTCCTGGGCGGTCTTGTGGGTCTGGGCACCCTCATCTGCGCGTTCTGCCTCGGACCCTTCATCCAGTTCTTCAACGGCCTCGTCTCCGAGCGGGTCCTGCAGTATAAGCCCGAAAAAGCATGAGCATAACAAAAAAGACATCTGCCGTCGGCAGATGTCTTTTTTGTATCTTACTCGAATTTGAACAGCGGCGTGCCGGTGGAGACGATGCCGCCCGCGATGATATGGAGCTTTGGCAGGTCGTCGGCGTTGGTCACGATGATGGCGGTGGTGGTGGGGTGGTTGGCAGCGCGGATGGCGTCCAGATCGACCTTCAGCAGAGCGGTGCCGGCCTTGACCTTCTGCTCTTCCTTGACCAGAGCGGTGAAGCCCTTGCCCTGCATCTCGACGGTGTCCATCCCGAGGTGGATGAGCAGCTCGATGCCCTCGGTGCTTTCCAGCCCCACAGCGTGGAGAGTGGGGGCGATGGAAGTGACCTTCCCGTCGAAGGGAGCGTAGACCGTGTCACCGGTGGGCTCGATGCCGCAGCCCGGGCCGAGGATGGCTGCGGCGAACGTCTCGTCCGGGAGTTGTTCCAGCGGGAGAACGATGCCGTCCATGGGAGCTTTGACGACCATCTTTTCACCGGAGAATCGCGTCTCTTCCGCAGTCTTTGCCCTGCCGCCGAAGAGCCTGTCAAAAAAGCTCATAGAGAAGACCTTCCTTCCACTCATGTTTCTTTCAAAGATAGCATATTGACGCCCCAAAAGCAACCGGCGTTTCGCATAAAATGGAGGAAAAAGTTTTGGCAGTTACATCAGAGCGATGAGCTGCTCGATCTCTTCCATCTTAGTGGCCCAGCTGGTGGCGATGCGGACGACGGTGTGGCTGTCGTCGAACTTCTCCCAGAAGCCGAACTTTGCCTTGCCTTCCAGCGCGGCCAGCTGGGTGTTTTCCAGCACGACGAAGAGCTGGTTGGTGGGGGAGTCCATAAAGAAGCGGTAGCCCTTTGCGGCGAGGCCCTTCTTGAGGGCGTTGGCCGTCTCGATGGCGTTGCGGCTGATGCGGGTGTAGAGGTCGTCGGTGAAGAGGACGTCGAACTGGATGCCCATGAGGCGGCCCTTGGCCAGCAGAGCGCCCTGCTGCTTGACCATGGTCATGAAGTGGGCCGGTGCGCCGTGGGGGAAGACCACGGCCTCGCCGCAGAGTGCGCCCACCTTGGTGCCGCCGATGTAAAAGACGTCGGTGAGTCTGGCGAGGTCGGCCAGGGTCACATCGGTGCCTTCGCTCACCAGCGCGTAGCCCAGACGTGCGCCGTCCACGAAGAGGGGCATGTGGTAGGTGTGGCAGACGGCGGACAGGGCCTCGAGCTCAGCCTTGCTGTACAGGGTGCCGTACTCGGTGGGGTGGGAGATATACACCATGCCGGGGAAGACCATGTGGTCGTGGTTCGAGTCGGCGTAGAAGGTCTTGCAGAAATCCTCCACCGTGGCGGCATCCAGCTTGCCGTTCTTCTGGGGCAGGCCGATGACCTTGTGGCCGGTGAACTCGATGGCACCCGCCTCATGACCGGCCACATGACCGGTGGCGGCGGCGATGACGCCTTCCCAGCGGCGGAGCGTGGAGGCGATGACGATGGAGTTGGCCTGGGTGCCGCCGGAGATGAAGAAGACGTCTGCCTCGGGGCAGGCGCAGGCGGCGCGGATCTTCTCCTTTGCGCTGGCGCAGTAGGGGTCGGTGCCGTAGCCGGACACCTTCTCGAAGTTCGTTTCCGTCAGTTTCTGCAGGATGGCGGGATGCGCACCCTCGCAGTAGTCGTTCTCAAAATACAGCATATTCTTTCCCTTTCCGTTATTACGATAAAGAAGATGATTCTATTGTGAGCCAGGAATGCGCTTTTGTCAACCCTTTGAAACCATGGAAAAATACCCACCCTTTGCTGTATCTTTAATTTATTTGTGGTATACTTTTACAGTGGTACCGAATATAGATCGGGAGGGACAGCAAATGAAGCAGATGCTCCGGAAAAAGGACGTCTGGGTACTTTTGGCGGCGCTCATCGGGGCGTTCGCCTGTGTGACGCTCATCCAGTTCATCAGCGGCCGCATCGACGGTGTGGCCTCGATGGTGTTCTTACTGGCGGTGTTTTTTGTTTCCATGTACACCGACGGCTACTGGTGGGGCGTGGCCGGTTCTGTCATCAGTGTGCTGGCGGTCAACTTCGCGTTCCGCACGCCCTACTTTGCCTTCAACTTCACCATCCCGGAGAACATCTTCTCCGGCGTGGTGATGCTGGTGGTCTCCTTCATGACGAGCACCCTGACCACCCGCATCAAAAAGCAGGAGCAGCTGCGGATGGAGAGCGAGACGGAGAAGATGCGGGCCAACCTCCTGCGGGCTGTCTCCCACGACCTGCGCACCCCGCTGACGTCCATCTACGGGTCCTGCTCTACGGTCATCGACAACTACGACTCGCTGGGCCGGGAGCAGAAGATAAAGCTCCTTTCCGAGGCCTGTGCCGACGCCCAGTGGCTCAACCGGATGGTGGAGAATCTGCTCTCTGTCACCCGCATCGACGCCGACGGCGTCGCCATCCAGAAGACGCCCACCGTGCTGGAAGAGCTGGTGGATACGGTGCTGGTGCGGTTCCAGAAGCTCCACCCCGGCGTACCGGTGGAAGTAAAGCTTCCGGATGACTTCATCGTCATCCCGATGGACTCCATGCTCATCCAGCAGGTGCTGACGAACCTTTTGGAAAACGCGGTGCTCCACGCCGAGGGGATGACCCGCCTGACGCTGCGGGTGTTCACGCTGGGGCAGCGGGCGGTGTTCGAAATTATCGACAACGGCTGCGGCATCCCGAAAGAGCGGCTCAAGACCCTCTTCACCGGCACGACCCTGACGCAGGATACCTCGTCGGGCGGCAAGCACGGCATGGGCATCGGGCTGTCGGTGTGCGCGGCCATCATCAAAGCCCACGGCGGCGAGATAAAGGCCGAGAGCACGCCCGGCGAGGGTACGACCATCCGGTTCTGGCTGGAGACCGAAGAAGTGGATACGGAGGAAACAGAGGATGAGCAATAATAAATTCAAGGTACTTATCATCGAGGATGAGGCGAACATCTGCAGCTTCATCCAGACCCTGCTGGAGACCAACGGCTATCAGGCGCTGGTGGCCCAGACCTGCGTGATGGGCATGACCATGTTCATCTCCTATAACCCGGATCTCGTCATCCTGGACCTCGGCCTGCCCGACCGGGACGGTCTGGACGCCATCCGCTCCATCCGGCAGAAGTATCTGACCCCCATCATCGTCCTGTCGGCCCGCACCACCGAGCAGGATAAGATCGAGGCCCTCGACCTTGGTGCCAACGACTATATCACCAAGCCCTTCGGTACCGGTGAGCTGCTGGCCCGGGTGCGGGCTGCGCTGCGGGTGAACCGCTATGGCGGCGGGAGTCTGCCCGGCGGGGTGTTCAGCGCACAGGGCCTCACCATCAACTACGAGCGCCGCAAGGTGTTCGTGGATGGGCAGGAGGTGCGCCTGACCCAGACGGAGTACAATATCGTGGCCTTTTTGTCCGAGCACGCCGGGCGCGTGATGACCTATGCGGCCATCGTCCGGGCCATCTGGGGCGACACGGACGCCAGCAGCACCAAGAAGCTGCAGGTGAATATGGCCAATATCCGCAAAAAGCTGGGCAGCCGCCCGGGCAGCAATACTTATATCCTCAACGAGCTTGGCGTGGGCTATCGGATGATAGAAGAAGACGCAAAGCCTCTGGAACCTGCGGAGGAGACGAAATGACACTGGCGCTGAGCCTGTTTGTCCTGTTTTATATCTTGATGCTGGCGGTGCAGCAGTACCGCCCCTGGGTCGCGCTGGGCGGGGCCGGGGCGTTCCTGCTGCTGGGAAAGCTGGGCGTGTACGATTTCACGCTGGCGGACGCCGCCCGGGCCGTAGACTTCAATGTCCTGCTGATGATGGCGGGAATGATGGGTACGGTCTTTCTTTTTATCCAGAGCAAGATGCCCGCCCGGCTGGCCGAAGAGCTCATTGCCCATGTGCCGGATGTCCGGTGGGCCGTGTCGGTGCTGGCGCTGCTGGCGGGGTTCATCAGTGCCTTTGTGGACAATGTGGCCACCGTGCTGATGGTGGCTCCGGTAGGGCTTGCCATCGCCCGGCGGCTGAAGCTATCGCCGGTGCCGGTGCTCATCGCCATTGCGGTATCGTCCAATTTACAGGGCGCGGCAACGCTGGTGGGGGACACCACGAGCATCCTGCTGGGCGGCTTTGCGGGGATGAATTTCTTCGATTTCTTCTGGATGGAGGGTCGGCCCGGCATCTTCTGGAGCGTGGAGCTGGGAGCGCTGGCCTCGCTGGGGGTGCTGTTCTGGCTGTTCCGGGACCAGCGCCAGCCCGTCCATGTCACGGTGGAAACGGAGGTGGAGGACGACGTCCCCACGGCGCTTCTCCTGCTGACGGTAGGTCTGCTCATCGCGGCGTCCTTCCTGCCCGAGCCCTCTGGCGGTGTGCTGCATCTGCTCTATACCTTGCGCAGCGGACTCGTCTGCATGGGGCTGTGCCTCTTCGGTGCCGCCCGCGCCTGCTGGCGCAGCCGCTCCCTGAGGCCTCTGGCCGAGACGTTCCGGGCGCTGGACTATGACACCCTGCTGCTGCTCTTCAGCCTCTTTATTCTGCTGGAAGGAGTGAGCAGGGCAGGCGTCATCGACGCGGCGGCGCAGCTGTTCCACTCCGCTGCCGGAGATGAGCCGCTGCATCTTTATCTGCTGCTGGTGGCCGCGTCGGTGGGGCTGTCGGCCTTCATCGACAACATCCCCTATGTGGCGGCCATGCTGCCGGTGGTACAGGGCGTCGCCGCCCTCATGAACGGCGGCGCGGGCATTGAGCCGGAGCTGTTCTACTTCGGTCTGCTTACCGGCGCGACGCTGGGCGGCAACCTGACCCCCATCGGCGCGTCAGCCAACATCGCGGCCATCGGCATTCTCCGCAAGAACGGCGAGACTGTCCGTACCCGGGACTTCCTGCGCATCGGTGTGCCGTTCACGTTGGCAGCGGTCCTCGTGGGGGCAGGGAGCCTCTGGCTGTTCTGGGGTATCTGAGAAAATTCAGGAAAAACTGCAAAAGAAGAAGCGTGGTCTGGCAGGCATCTGCCCCGGAAGCAGGCATCACCGGGGCGGATGTCTGTGTTTTTGTGCGCAGGGACGCAAGATAAAATATGCGGAAAAGAATGCAAAAACTTTTTTGAAAAAACGCTTGACTTTCCCGCTTTCCGTGGTATAATAACTATCGTTCCGAGCCGAACGGCGGCGAACAAAACAGAATATGCGGATATGGCGGAATTGGCAGACGCGTTAGATTCAGGTTCTAATCGGGGCAACTCGGTGGAGGTTCAAGTCCTCTTATCCGCACCAAGAAAAAGCAGAACACGTTCGTGTTCTGCTTTTTCTTTTCGGTGCGAAAGAGGACTTGAACAGGGCGGCGGTGCGCAGCACCGCAAGCAATCAGCCCAGTGGGCTGTTGCTTAGCCCGCGGTTTCCAACCCCTAGGAATGTCTAACAAGAGGACTGCCGCTGCCGGAGAATCTCCGGTACCGCGTTGGTTGAAGCGATATTCACATAAAGCCTTTCCGGAAACATCCTCAGCGGATAAGAGGACTTGAACAGCACGGCCCCACCGCAGGCGGGGCAACAAAAGCCCCAGTGGGGCTTTTAAGCGGCAGAGCGGTCTTGCGCAAGCAAGATGGAGGGGCCTTGCCCCGACAAGCTCCGGCTCTTTCCAAACGGCTGTGTGTCCGAAACCTTATAGCCATCTACAATGACCCGTTTGGCTATGCGGATTTGATTCTGAACGGTGACCCGAAGGAATACCTGAAAAATGCAACCGGGAACCACAGGCTGGAAATCTGAATGAATGCTGGATATTACTGCTTTTTAACTGGTGATGTCCAGCATTTGTTATTTGGCGTTGGCCGATCAATTTTAATGGAATCTTTATACTTCTACAATTTTCTTTACGGCTCTTTTATCTATTCCATGCTAATCTTTATGCACACGGATAGGTAAAGGAGCTTTTATGATTCAATATCCTCGTTACAGGCAGCACCGTTTTTCTTCTTTTCAGGTCATTATTGCAGGGTTTGCGGCAGTTGATCTGGTGGGCGCATTGCTTCTGATGCTCCCGATCGCTGCACAACAGCGGTGCGTTACACCGTTCCATGAGGCGCTGTTTACTTCCACCTCTGCCCTTTGTGTGACCGGACTGGTGGTACAGGATACCGGCAGCTACTGGTCGGCTTTTGGGCAGAGCGTGATCCTTCTTCTGATCCAGATCGGAGGATTGGGCGTCATTACGGTGGGTGCTGCCTTTGCGCTGCTTTCCGGGCGAAAGATCTCCCTCAAGCAGCGCAGCACGATGCAGGAAGCCACCGCTGCCCCACAGATGGGCGGCATCGTGCGGCTGACAGGCTTTATTCTGCGGATCACCGCCCTGTTTGAATTGGCCGGTGCTGCACTGCTGCTGCCGACATTTTGCGCCGATTATGGTTTGCGCGGGATCTGGTATGCACTGTTTCATTCCATTTCGGCGTTCTGCAATGCCGGCTTTGACCTGCTGGGAACAGAGGGTGCAAAATTTGTTTCGCTGACACGGTATGCAGGTGACCCATTGCTTACCACAGTGATCGCGGCCCTGATCGTCTTTGGCGGCCTTGGCTTTCTGACATGGGAGGACATTTGTACATACCGCCTTGATCTTCACCGTTACCGGATGCAGAGCAAGGTGATCCTTGTCACAACGGCGTTTCTTCTGGTACTGCCGACGCTGTACTTTTATTGCTTCGAGTTCACGGCAGGCTCTGCCCGGCAGCGCATTTTATTGTCGATGTTCCAATCCGTTACACCCCGTACTGCCGGTTTTAACACCGCCGATCTTGCTGCGATGGGCAGCACTTCACAGGCATTGATGGTGGTTCTGATGCTGTTGGGCGGTTCGCCCGGCTCTACGGCAGGCGGCATGAAAACCACAACATTTGCCGTTCTGCTGGCCAATATGTGGGCGACCTTCCGCCGCAGAGAAGATGCCGAATTTTTCGGGCGGCGCATAGATGGTTCCGCGGTCAAGAATGCTGCTACGATCGCAGGGATGTATTTGACGCTGTTCTTCCTCGGAGCCTTTGTCATTGCTGCGGCTGAGCAGCTGCCGATGTCAGTCTGTCTGTATGAGACTGCTTCGGCTGTGGCAACGGTAGGTCTGACATTGGGCATCACGCCGCAGTTGGGCATCCTTTCGCAGGGGGTGCTGATCGCACTGATGTTTTTGGGACGTGTTGGCGGATTGACGTTGATCTATGCGGCATTTGGCAGCAGCCCTGCCCACTCTCGTCTGCCGCAGGAGAAGATCGCAATCGGATAAAGGAGACAAGTATGAAATCGATTCTTTTGATCGGGCTTGGCCGTTTTGGCCGCCATATTGCGCAGGAACTGAATGAGCTGGGTCATCAGGTCATGGCGATCGACAGCAACGAAGACCGTGTGAACGCCGTGCTTTCCTATGTGACGAATGCACAGATCGGTGACAGCACCAGCGAATACTTTCTGCGCTCCCTTGGTGTCGGCAATTTTGATGTGTGTATCGTAACCATCGGCGGCAATTTTCAAAGCTCACTGGAAACAACATCACTGCTCAAGGAGCTGGGCGCAAAGCTTGTGGTCTCGCGTGCAGAGCGGGATGTACAAGCCAAGTTTTTGCTGCGCAACGGTGCGGATGAAGTGGTCTACCCGGAAAAGCAGCTGGCAAAGTGGGCAGCGATCCGATACAGCTCCGAACACATTCTGGATTATATCGAGCTGCAGGACGACCACGCCATCATGGAAGTGACCATTCCGCCGGAATGGATGGATCGTACGATCGGTGAGATCAATATCCGAAAAAAGTATAACATCAATATTCTTGCACTGAAAAAAGACGGAAAGCTCGATATGAACATCACGCCGGATACGCGGCTGTGCCGGGATGAAAGTATGCTGGTTTTGGGAAAATACGCATCGATCCAGAAGTGTTTCCGGCTCTGAAAAGATAGGACAGATCGTATGGATGTCGTTTTGTTGCTGATGGTTCTTGGGGTCATGTTGAGTGGTTTTTGGGCAGCAGATGCGCTGGATCACATGCGGAAGGAGATCATTCGACAGGAAGGAAAAAGACGTGGCTGGTGGTCGTGACCATCAAATTGTGCTATACTGTGGGCAAGGCAGGTGATCTTTATGAATCAGAACGACCCACCCACTGAACATATTCTGGCGTGTCTGTCGTCCTCTCCCTCCAATGCAAAGATCGTGCGGACGGCAGCAACGATGGCAAAGGCGTTTGGAGGGACCTTTACAGCTCTGTATGTCCGGACGCCTGACTCGGATCAGATGGGAAAAGAAGACTGTCGGCGTTTGCAGCAGCACATTCGTATGGCAGAGCAGGCAGGTGCCGACATTTCTACGATCTACGGGGATGACATTCCGCAGCAGATCGCAGAGTTTGCCCGCATCTCCGGCATTACAAAAATCGTGCTGGGGCGCTCCAGCGTACATCGCCGCCATTTCTGGAGTGGACCGTCACTGACTGAAAAATTGACGCTGACTGCGCCTAATCTGGATATTTATATCATCCCGGATGCTTCTGCAGAGAACGGCTACGGTTCAGGACGGAAGCTGTTCACCCGTCCGCTTCTGCCGTCTGTCCGTGATCTGCTGATCACCGCAGGCATCCTGAGCTGCATCACGCTCATCGGCTTCTTTTTCTTACAACTGGACTTTGCACGCTATAATATTATTATGCTCTATATGCTGGGGGTGCTGTTCACCGCATTGTCTACCAGCGGTTACACCTGCGGTGTGCTGGGGTCCGTTGCCAGTGTAGCATTGTACAATTTCTTCATGACCGAGCCATACCTGACATTCCATGCGTATGATCCCGGTTATCAGGTTACATTTGCCCTGATGCTGACCTCTGCAATCATTACCTGCACCCTGACAACACGGTTGAAGGATCATGCAAAAATGTCTGCGCAGGCAGCGTTCCGTACAAAAATACTGTTTGATACAAATCAGCTTTTACAGAGAGCAAAAAGCGAGGAAGAAATCCTCTCTCAGACAGCGTCCCAGTTGATGAAGCTGCTGAACCGGAGCCTGATCGTCTACCCGGAACAAAACGGAGATCTTGGTTCAGAGCAGTTTTTTGGGGTTGACGGGGAAACGGCGCAAAACATCTTTTCTGCACCGGAAGAACGGGATGCGGCAAATTGGACATTTGCAAACAAAAAGCGTTCCGGTGCAGGCACGGATAGCTACCCGGACGCAAAGGGACTTTATCTTGCACTTCGGACCGGAGGCGGCGTGTTTGGAGTGGTTGGGATCGACCTGTCTGAAAAACCGCTGGATGCCTTTGAAAACAGTGTGCTGCTTTCCATTCTGGGCGAAGGTGCGCTGGCCATCGAAAACCGCAGAAATGCGCTGGAAAAAGAGCAAGCTGCATTGCAGGCAAGGAATGAAGAGCTGCGGGCAAACCTGCTGCGCACGATCTCCCATGACCTGCGCACCCCGCTGACCTCCATTTCCGGCAATGCCAGCAATCTGCTTTCCAACGGAGAAACGCTGGATACAGAGACCCGGAACAAGATCTGCACCGATATTTTTGATGATGCACAATGGCTGATCGGTCTGGTGGAAAATCTGCTTTCCATCACCCGCATTGAAGATGGGCGGATGAATCTGCAGATCTCGCCGCAGCTGATGGACGAAATGATCGAAGAAGCACTGCATCATGTCAACCGGAAAAGCTGCGAACACACCATCACAACACAGTATGGGGACGAGATCCTCCTGGTCAATGTGGATGCACGGCTGATCATGCAGGTCGTTGTCAATCTGGTGGATAACGCCATCAAATACACCCCTGTGGGCTCGGTCATTCGGATCTCGGCTTACCGGAAAGACCATCAGGTCGTAGTGGACGTTGCAGATAACGGTCCCGGCATTCCGGATCGCGCAAAAGCACAGGTGTTCGAGATGTTTTATACCGGGCAGAGCCGCATCGCAGACAGCCACCGCAGCCTTGGATTGGGCTTGCCCCTCTGCCGTGCGATCCTGACGGCTCACGGCGGAACATTGACCCTGCGTGACAACATTCCCAATGGCAGTGTCTTTTCCTTTGCATTGCCGCAAAGCGAGGTGAACATTCATGAATAAGCCGTCCATTCTGGTCGTAGAGGATGATGTTCCTGTACGGTGTCTGATCACAACGACCCTGAAGACCCACGGCTATAAATATCTGACTGCTTCCAATGGGGAAACGGCGATCATGATGACTACCAGCCACAACCCGGACATCATGCTGCTGGATCTTGGGCTGCCCGATATAGACGGCATCGAGGTCATCCGCAGCGTCCGCACATGGTCGAACCTGCCCATCATCGTCCTGAGTGCCCGGAGCGAAGATTCTGATAAGATCGAGGCACTGGACAATGGCGCAGACGATTATCTGACAAAGCCGTTTTCCGTGGATGAGCTGCTGGCAAGACTGCGTGTAACGCAGCGCCGATTGAATCTGCTGGCTTCTGACGGCATAAACAGTCCGGTTTTTGTCAATGGTCCTTTGAAGATCGACTTCTCGGCAGGCTGCGTCTGGTTGAGCGAGAATGAATTGCATTTGACCCCCATCGAGTACAAGCTGCTGTGTGTGCTGGCGCATAATGTGGGCAAAGTGCTGACGCATACCTCCCTCACGCAGAAAGTATGGGGCAGTACGCAGGAAAATGACATTGCTTCCTTGCGAGTTTACATGGCATCCCTGCGCAAAAAATTGGAACGATGCCCGGATGCGCCGCATCTGATCCAGACTCATGTTGGTGTCGGATACCGGATGCTGCGCGTGGAAAATGATGAAGCATAGTAAAAAAAACAGGGTGCGCCCCTGAATGAACACGACCACATCTTGTGGAGGGGTTCAAACCAATCCACAAGAACAGGTGAGCATGACCAAAATGGTCCTCCATATCAAGCTGCCGCTAACAATGTTAATATGTCCTAACATCCCTAAAAACCATTGAAAAAGTCCGAAAGCGTGCTACAATACAGAGATAAAGAGCCCGTCCCGCTCAAGGGGATGGGCGCTCAGATAGGAAACATAGAAATGAGGGGTAAATATGTTTGATACAAAAAAGCTTGCACTGTTTTTGGGTGGTGTAGTGTTCGGCTCTGCCGGCTTCAAGGTGCTGTCCAGCAAGGATGCAAAAAAGGTCTACACCCAGACCACCGCTGCGGTGCTGCGGATGAAGGACTGCACCATGCAGACTGTGAACAAGGTGCAGGAAGAGGCCGGTGACATCCTTGCCGATGCAAAGGCCATCAACGAGAGCCGCGCCGCCGAGGCTGCACAGGAGGTCATCGAGGATACGGCTGAAGAAGAGCAGCCCGCAGAGCAGACTGCACAGTGATACAACGCAGCGGAGCCGCCCTTGGGCGGCTCTTTTTTACGCAGAGGGGTAAGAAAAGCAATGAAATGTACGATCTTACATGAAGGTAAGGGACGGATGCGGGTGCACGTCTGCGCCGTGCGCATGACCCTGCACCGGGCAGATGTGCTGGAAGCCTACCTGAACGGGCAGGACAACATTCAAAAAGCCACCGTCTACGAGCGCACCGGAGATGTGGTGCTGACCTACCGGGGCAGCCGGAAGGACGCCGCCGCCCTGCTGGCGGCCTACCGCTTTGACAACGAAGAATTGGAGGCGCTGGTCACCTCCCACGACAGCCGGAAGATCAATCAGGAATATCAGGAGAAGATGGTCAGCCTTGTGACGGGCCGGGTGTTCCGCAAGGTGTTCCTGCCTGCGCCCATCGCGGCGGCATATACGGTGTGGCGCTCCATCGCCTTTATCTGGAAGGGAATCCGCTGCCTGCTGCACCGCAAGCTGGAAGTAGAGGTGCTGGATGCGCTCAGCATCACCGCCTCCCTCCTGCGGGGAGATTACAGCACCGCAGGGTCGGTGATGTTCCTGCTGACGGTGAGCAGCCTGCTGGAAGAGTGGACAAGGAAAAAGAGCTTGGACGACCTTGCCCGCAGCATGGCGCTGAACGTGGATAAGGTCTGGGTGCGCACCCCGCAGGGCGAGGTGCTGGTGCCGTTGACCCGCGTTCACGCCGGGGACGAAGTGGTGGTGCGCTCCGGCAACATGATCCCGCTGGACGGCATGGTGCTGGAAGGCGAAGCCATGGTGAACCAAGCTGCCCTGACCGGCGAGTCCATGCCGGTGCGCAAGACCACGGGGGCCACCGTTTACGCCGGAACAGTGGTGGAAGAGGGCGAATGCGTCCTTGTGGCTAAAGCTGAGGGCGGTGCCAACCGCTACGATAAGATCGTGGCCATGATCGAGGAATCGGAAAAGC
>OGHF01000365.1_pt1 | contig 32044 bp, 34 predicted proteins | sample 1571481 | NCBI WGS metagenome assembly OGHF01 (sample SAMEA2581952, study PRJEB24529) | metagenome | biome: Human gut stool | place: China | collected 2011
ATTTTCAAAAGCTCGCAAAGCCTAGTAAAATGGGCATTTGCGAGCTTGTTTTTTGTCTTGTGGTACTATTTTGGTACTATAAGTCTTTATTTAAGAACAATTGAATAGTATGGAATAGTATCAAAAGAAATAGTTTTATTTGTTGCTTTAATAATATCTGTTCCTCGATTAATAATTATTTCTGATAGTTGATTTAGGAATGAAACGATAGAGTTATCATCTTTTGTATCAGGTGAAAATAATGACAAACTATAGTCATTGTTAACATATTGATGATAAAAATGGTCGTTTATAAAATTTTTCCAGTTCTCTTCACAATTTGAATTATATGATTGCCATAAAAGCGGTGCCCATTTACTTAATGTTGAATTATTTGAAGCACGGGTGTTATATATTTCTTCTTTTTCGGTGTACGATTTATCAAACCATTGCTGTTTTAAGTATGATAATTTAGTAGTCCATAAATCGTAGCCATTACCACCGGGGTTTGCACCTGTAGGAGAAAGGTTTCCTATAGTATAAACAAGGTCAAGATACTTCAAAAAAGCATCCCAAACTTTTGTGTTATGACCAAATTTTTTGGATAATTCAGTTGATATCTCATAATCAGATATTTTGCAAAAGTCATTGTATAATGGAAGGATGTTGGAGGAGCGATTTGTATTAGTAAGTTTGTTATTTGTCAATCTTTTAAAAATATTCCACCAACCATTCATTAAATCAGCGTTTATTGTTAGTATAGGATTTGAACTATTATTTTGAAGTAAGTAACCACCATTTTGACGTGGCACATGAGACCATGTTGAATAGTGAGGATACAATTTAAATATTTCAACTGATAATCTTGAATATTCAATATCGGGACCGCTGATTGTATTTTCAAACCAAAGTGTACGTGCAAAACGATTTAGTTTATTCCAGTGCTTAATATCGTTTTCGGTGAGATAGGATAATCGTACATCAAATTTATTTATTGCAATTTTATTCATTAAAACTCCTTACGCATGCGGCCATGTGATTTTCCACTCAAAATATTCGTTAGGAGAAATCTCTCCATTATTTAATTTCGTTTTCATTTCACACCATTCCGAAAGGAAATCATTTACCAATCCATATTCAAAAGTTAATGCGACAGGTGAGCCTGTACTGTCATAATCATCTTCGTTGTAAGTTGGTCTGGCAGCCTCGGAAGATTTTGCAGGTGTCATTGCAGTCAGATGAATCAGGTTGCCGGGAGCTGTGTACTCTGGGAATCTTGTACCTTTTCCACGTGCCGGGAGAGATGTGGCACTTTCTTCAAGCCAGAAAAGTGTTTCAATGATATCTTCAGCAGCACCAAGGCTGTAATCAGAGATTGCCTTGTAATTGCAGCGCAAAGCATCAGCAAGCTTTAGAATCATATCTTCACCGGGAATGCGGGCACCGGTTTCATACTGGGATATGCGGACAGACATATTTTTGCCTTCAAAGCCAAGTGCACCGCCCAGCTCATCCATTGTCATTTTACGGAATACCCGTATTTTCTTTATTCGTTCACCAATTGTCATAGTGTAGTCACCTCCGTTTATCTGTCCCTGATGGACTGTTAAAGACAGTATAACACGGAAAAAATGAAAATGGAAGTTTTTCTATACAAGAACATTAGAAAAATTCTTGACAATTCAATACCACACGGTATAGAATAATATTAATTCAATTATCTATACGATATGGTATTGAAAAACAATTAAATGAGCGGTACCAGAAATCTAACAGGCATTTGCCATGACATTCATAGGAATCGAGCGAATGTAGACACTCCCCCAAGCGGACCGAGTACCTCGAGCAGGAGCGGGCGGTATTACAGGAGATTATCTCAGGTAAGGAGGCTGGTAGTGACATCAGCAGAACTGGTATGGAGAAACGCCAAAACAAATATTTAAAGGAAAGGTGGTGAAAGGCATGAACGAAAAGTTTTTAGAAGTTGGAGATGTGATGCAGATTCTTGGAATTTCAAGATCAGCAGCATACAAGCTTATGAGACAGATCAACAGTGAACTTGAAAAGAAGGGTTACATTGTTATCCGTGGAAAAGTAAGCAGAAAATATTTTGAAGAACGCATTTATGGTATGAGTGATGCAGGATAAGCAACAGGTAAGAAGATTGTGACAGAGGCAGGTGCAGAAGCGATACGGCTTAGGCATCTGCTTCTTCATATGGAAAGAAGGAGATGATGAATATGCCAGCTTATAAAGACAGTAAGACAGGCACTTGGTTTGTCAAATTCTATTGTAAGGACTGGACTGGGGAAAATAAACAGATAAAGAAGAGAGGATTTGCAACAAAGAGGGAAGCACTTGATTATGAGCGTAATTACAAAATACGGCAGGAGAATAATCTGGATATGACATTTGGAGAGTTCTGGAAGCTGTATACAGAGGATGTGAAAAATTATGTCAAACTCAACACATGGCTTACCAAAGAACACATTGTGGATACAAAGATACTTCCATATTTTAAGAATCTTAAGATGAATGAGATTACACCGGGAGATGTACGCAAGTGGCAGAATGAGATGGTAGCATTCCGTTATGAGAATGGGAAGAGTTATTCCCAGACTTACAAGAAGACAATGCACAACATTTTAAGTGCGATATTCAATCATGCGTGCAGGTTTTATAATCTGAAATCAAATCCGGCAAGACAGGCCGGAAATATGGGCAGGGAAGAAAAGAAGGAAATGCTTTTCTGGACAACTGAGGAATATAAGAAGTTTTCAGAAGCGGTGATTGACAAGCCGGTTTCATTTTATGCATTTGAAATGCTGTACTGGACAGGAATGAGATTAGGTGAGCTGCTTGCACTTACGATGGAAGATTTTGATTTTGAAAAGAACACAGTCAGAATAAATAAATCGTATCAGCGGCTGCAGGGGCAGGATGTTATTACAACACCGAAAACACCTAAGAGCAACAGAACAATCAAGTTGCCGAAGTTCCTTACCGAAGAAATGCAGGAATATTTTGCAATGTTATATGACCAGACACCAACAGACAGGATTTTTCTGGTAACAAAGGGCTTCCTTCATCATGAGATGGAGCGTGGCTGCAAATTATCCGGTGTGAAGAAAATCAGAATCCATGATCTAAGGCATTCGCACATTTCACATCTGATCGACCTCGGGTTTTCCGCAGTTGCAATAGCTGACAGGGTTGGTCATGAGAGCATTGATATCACATATCGTTATTCGCATCTGTTTCCGTCAAAGCAGGTGGCAATGGCGGACAGACTTGATGCTGTCAATGCAAGCTTTGAGGATTGCGAAGAGCAGGATGATGATGTAGAAATCATGCAGACAGAGGAAACAGCACCTATGATTGATATGGATGCGGCTGCGGAAAAAATTATAAGCATTGATAAGTACAAGGCAGTCTGATAATGCCTATGTAAAACATTATGAATCATGCCGGTACAAGTTTTGCTGGATATATGCAGCAGAAATTAAAAGAATAGATTTTATATCGGAAGGAGCAGATTATTATGAGCGAGAAAAGGCTGGATGCCAAGAACAGATGGAGAAATGTTGTAGTAGCGTTTCGTATGTCACTGGAGGAAGCACAGGAGCTGAATGTGAAGGTTTCACTCAGCGGACTTTCAAAACAGGATTATATCATCCAATGTCTTCTGAAGCATGAAATCAGGGTTGTTGGTGGAATGAAGGTGGCAAAGAAAGTACAGGTGCATCTTGATACGATACTGGAAGAATTACAGACATTAGATGAATCTGATAGAGGTATAGATGTTGAAGAACTGCTGGTTCAATTAAAGCATGTGCTTGATATTCTGCAGAGTGATGAGAAAGGCGGTAATCATTATGAGTAAGACAACATTTGAAAAGCTTGGTATCCCGTATGAAGAAAGGGACGGAATCTTCTATCCGGTTCTTGTCGCAGGGGTAGAGAAGGCAGATATAGAAGCAGGAAAGTATGGACGAATGTGGATTAAATATATCAAGGAAGAATATCCAATGAGATATAAGAGTCTGGTTAGGTTCGGAGAGCTTGAAGAGAGAGCAAATGAAGATAATGAAACAGCATACGAGTTGCTTGATGATATTGAAGCTAAGTGGCTGAAAAAGCATAAGCCCAAGAATCCAAATTCCTTTACAGAACAGTTACAGCTAAGAACACAGACCAGGATGATGGCAGAGGAAATCGTTATTATGGATGTGGTGATGCGGTTTCATTAGTGTGGGGGCAAAAAGCGCAGCCAAAACAGCAAAGTGATGGCAAAAAGCGCCACCACTCAAATGAGTGAGAAAAAAGTCATGGTGGCGGAAAGTGCCATCGAAATGGAAAAGTGGTGGCGGAAAATGCCATCAAAACAATAAAGTGATGGCAAAAAGTGCCACCACTTTACAACTCTGGTGGAACTTCAACCACCATATCAGTAATCGTAGTGGTACATTAACCACCACATATCATATACAGGGTGCAGGTGCTCCTGCCAAGACGAAAAATTATGTAAACGCTGATGGCGTTTATATTTTTTCGGGAAAAGGTCCGACCTTTTCCGCATCTTGCAAAACCAGTGAACACTACTTTTAGAAAGGAAGAAAAAAGCAATGGTACAGATAAAAAGAAATTGGTTTAACACAGAAATTTGTATATATGAAAGGGGATGGAAGCATGGCAGATGGAAAACGAAGATACAAATCTGACAGGAAAGATTATAAGGTATCCGTGAAGCTGTCAGAGAAAGATATTGATATATTAAATGCTGCACTTAAACGGACGGGAATGACAATTAGTGCATATATCAGAGAATTAATCAGGACAGGCGGCAACATTGATAACAGTTATCCAGAGGACAGGGCAAGAGCTATCCGTGTTATTGCTGGTATTGCAAATAATATTAATCAGGCAGTAAAGCTTGGCAATTCACAGGGAAGGTTGTATTACAGCGATATTGACAAGTTGCAGGACAGTCTGGATGATGTAAAGAAAACATTTGGGGAGGTGCTGGAAATATGGCGATTACAAAGATCCTGAATATCATGGAATCAGAGGGCAGAAATCCGGCATCGCACCTGAAGAATGCTTTGGAATATATCAAAAATCCGGATAAGACAGAAGAATGCGTACTGGTGGGAAGTATTAACTGTCTGCCGGATACAGCATTTGAGCAGATGGAAGAGACAAAGAACATTTTTCATAAGGCGGGTAAAAGACAGGGGTATCATGTGATCATATCATTTTCACCGGAAGAAAAAGTGACGGCAGAGCAGGCAATGTATGTGCTGGAGCACTTTGCAAAGGATGTGCTTGGTGATGATTATGAGGCTGTGTATGCAGTCCATACTGACAGGAAGCATATGCATGGGCATCTGATCTGGAACAGTGTCAGTATGACAACCGGCAAGAAATACAACTCACCTAAAGGCAACTGGAAGAACCATCTCCAGCCTATTACAAATAAATATTGTGATGAACTGGGGCTTGCTTTCATGCCGGCAGAGTACAGCAGGAATCCAAAAAATATCAGCAGGGACAAGTGGGAAAAGGAAATGTCAATGAAAGAGATAATTCTAAGGGATGCCAAGATGTGTGCATATGTAGCCGGGAATGTGGAACATTTTAAATATCTGATGAAAAGACTTGGATATGTATTTAAGAAAAACGCATGGATGGAGGTGCAGGCACCGGGATTTCGGTATTATCATAAACTGGCAAAGCTGGACGAGATGTTTTCAGAAGATATGTTACGGCATTATGTGGATATGCCATGGATGGCAAAGCCTTACTTTTATTCGTCGGATATCAGGGGACTACACAGGGCGAAGCTGTCACCATTCCAGAAGAAGTTTTATGCAAAGCTATACAGATTAAGGGTTGTAGAACAGAAGTGTTTTGTGGTTGGTGGAGCAAAGTATGCAGAGGATTTGAAGAGGTTTCATCAGTTACAGGATGAATATCTGCTGCTTGTGAATAATGACATCAAAAGTATTGTGGAGCTTGTGGATTTCATAAGTGAGAAAGAAGATAGGATTCAGCAGATTGAGGACAGGCAGAAGGAGATATACAGAGAAAGTTCTAGTCGGAAACGCAGTATAAAGAATGAAGAGCAGTACCGGGAATATCAGATACGGCATATGGAAGTGCAGGAAGAACTGGATGAGCTTAAGCAGGAGAAAAGGGGAATTAAGAGGAAGATACAGCTTGCTGATGACATTATAAAAGAAGATTTGTATACGGCCTATTATGCGGTGTCGGGGAATGAGGAGATTGTTGCTGACAGGGATGTTGAGATACCGGGGATGGATGAAGAGACTGAGGTTGAGAAAGCAACGGCAGTAGTTGTTGAGCATGATGCAAATGTTGATGTGATGAATCCTAACAATAAGCAGAATGAAATAGGCAGACTGAGAGAGCAAGCTGATAGTGCGAGAAAACAACAGACTGATTTAGATGGCATAGGAAAACCAGAGATTCATAATTCGTCTGATGTGAATGTGACAAGAATGGACGAAAGTATAACTGATGTAACAGATAAAAGTGAATTTGTGGGAACTAGAGAAACTGAATCTGTGGATAAAACAGACTGGATTGTCAGGAGAATATCAGAGCTTGGTGGTTATGAGAATGTCAGTGATTCTGTTAAGGCTGATATATTCGGATTTGATATTGCTGATGTAAGTGGAAGTATAAGACGGTTCTCGGATGTAATGAAAAAACTTGGAATGAAGCTGGATGGGGATGAGCTTTATGAGGAGTTTCAGAGGATTTATGATGAGAGTGTTGGTAGAGATACTAATAATGAAAAAGTAGAAGACAAGATGTGGAATAGGGGCAGAGGAAGATGATTCCTCTGTTTATTCTATAAATATGGGTTAGATATAGACAGATGTATAACAGATTGAAAAAATCAATTTCAAATTGTAATAAATTGAATTCGATGATATAATGAAAAAGAAATGATAAATAGTTGTAATGATACGAAAGGGATAATAATGGCAATCAGATACAACAGATTATGGAAAAAATTAATAGATGAAAATATGATGAAGATAGACCTTAGAGAAAAGGCTGGAATTACCACAAATGCTTTGGCTAAATTAGGAAAGAATGAGCATGTAAATACACAGGTTCTGGAAAAAATATGTAATGTATTGCATTGCAATATACAGGATATTATGGAATTTGTTCCAGACGAGGAAAGGGAAGAACAGTAATATGGCTAAGAAGAAAACAACTGAAAAGGCATTGAACATAGATAACATTTTATTTAATTGTAGAGATTATTTACGTGCGGCACGTAATTCCGGCTCATTCTTTGAAAAAAGAGATATGATGCTTACGCTAGTGTTTTTGAGGTTTATCGGCGAAAAGTATGAGGATGGAATTGAAAATCTAAAACAAACACTTAAAGAGCAGGGATTAGATCCGGAAGATGAGAACATTAGAGCAGCATTCTTTGATGATGCTACTTTTGCAGATGGTACATATAATTTACCACCAGAAGCAAGATGGTCGACTATTATCAGTACACCGGCACCACAGCTTAATGTTGCACTAGATACAGCTTTGCAAAGGCTTGAGGAAGAAGATCCACAGTTGAAAGGCTGTTTTGTTAAAGGAACATTTACAGCACGCAATTTAGCAGCTAATGATATAAAGAAAATTGTTGATGAAGTGAACAAAATCAGTCATAAGACATTTGGAGAGGAAAAAGACCTTATTGGTCGTGTATACGAATACTTTCTTAAGGAGTTCGCAGTAAATGCTACAAAGGAGGAAGGAGAATTTTATACACCTCATGACGTAGTTCAACTTATTGCAACGATGATTGAGCCTTATGATGGCACCTTATATGATCCTTGCTGTGGTTCGGGAGGAATGTTTATTCAGAGTGCTGAACTTGTAAAGTCAAAGCAGGGAAACTTAAATGGTATCAATGTATATGGTCAGGAAAAAGAACCGGCTACATATCGCCTTGCAAAAATGAATTTGGCTTTGCGTGGAATTAGCCATAATCTAGGAGAAGAAGCAGATTCATCATTTATACATGATTTACACAAGGGGTTGCACTTTAACTATATTATGGCAAATCCCCCTTTTAATCTGAAGGGCTGGTATAATGACAATTTGAAAAATGACGGTCGTTGGTCTGACTATCAAACGCCACCTGAAAGCAACGCAAATTATGCATGGATTTTGCATATACTTTCACATTTGAAGAAAACTGATGGAGTAGCAGGATTCCTTCTTGCGAATGGTGCATTGAATGATAGCGATACATTGGAAATACGTAAGGAACTGATTCAGAATGATAAAATTGAGGCTATCGTTGTTCTGCCAAGAGAATTGTTTATTACTACAGATATCAGTGTTACTCTGTGGATTCTGAATCAGAATAAAAAAGGCGGAAAATATCATGGAAGAAATCTCCGAAACCGCGAGTATGAGATGCTCTTTATGGATTTACGCCAATGGACAGAAAATGCTGTTAAGGGTGAGAGCAAAAAGAAAGTTCGGTTGGATACAGAACAAATTGAGAAGGCAGCAGATATTTATCACACATGGCAATGTGAGGGAACTGATGGAGCAGACTATGAGATGCCAGAACTTTACCGTAGTGTGTGCATTAATGAAATAGAAAATAAAGGCTGGGCTCTCACACCAAGCAAATATATTGAGTTTATTGACCATGATTTAGATATTGATTATGAAAAGGAAATGGTTCGTATTCAATCTGAAATGAAAGATATATTAAAGCAGGAAAAGAAATCCCAGCAGATGCTGGAAGCGGCATTTAGGGGGATTGGTTATGGGATTGATTAATATTAGATTGGGAGATTACATTGAACGCTCCACGATAAACAACAAAGACTTAAAGTATGGGGTTGATTTGATAGTTGGTGTAAATAGTCAAGGTGTTTTTGCAACTCCTAAAGGGAATACAGATGGAGTAGATTTAAAACCTTATAAAATTGTCGAAAATGGAGCTTTTGTGTACAACCCAACTCGACTTGAATTAGGTTCAATTGCCTACCGTACTGAGGGATTATGTATAGTATCTCATTTATATATGGTTTTTTATCTGACGGATGAGGGAAAGAAAATCATTGATCCAATGTGGTTATATATTTATTTTAGGCGTTCAGAATTTTGCAGAGAAGTGACTTTTAGAAATTTTGGAAGTCAAAGACCAGAATTCAATTTTAATGATATGAGTGACATAGTTATTCCACTACCGGATATTGAAATACAGAAAAAATATGTAGATGTTTATAATGCTATGCTCGAAAATCAAAAAAGCTATGAACGAGGACTGGATGATTTAAAACTTGTTTGTGATGCGTATATTGAGGATTTAAGGAGACAAATGCCTTGTGAGGCTATTGGTCCATATATTGAAGAAAGAAATGAAAAGAACATTGATAATGCTATTGATTTATTTCAAGGTGTAAATGTTGATCATGTGTTTACAGAGCCTAAACGTGTTGCTGAAGATTCTGAAAATGGCAGTGTTGTAAGAACAGGACAATTTGCTTTTAATAAAGTAATGAAGGCACATAATACAAAATTACCAATTGCACTACGTGAAGGACCAGATTGTGTTGTTTCTAATTCTTATCAGGTGTTTGAAGTTACTAATACTAGCAAGTTATTGTCAAAATATCTTTTGTTATGGCTTAATCGTGATGAAACTCAAAGATATGCTGGATTTATTTCATTCGGAACGACGAGAGATATTTTTACCTTTAAAGATATGAAAGAAATATCTATTCCTATACCAGAAATTAAGATTCAACAATGCATAGTAGACATATTTTCATGTTATCAAGCTAGGTGTGACATCAATGAACAACTCAAAGCACAGATAAAAGATGTCTGTCCTATTCTTATCAAAGGTTCTATAGAAGAGGTGACAAAAGCAAAGGAGGCATAGTCTATGGCAAGATTAAAAGAATACAATGGTCATTATTGTGAATCAGAATATGAATATGCCTTTATTGGTTTTTTAGAAGCAGAAGGTTGGAAGTATTCTTCTGGTAATAATATCCGTCGTGTCACAAAAAGAGATGTACTGATTGCTGATGATTTCAAGAAGTTTATAGCAGACACCAACCCGGATTTGACAGAAGACGAGGTGACACAGATATATGATAATGTTCGTCTTGTAGGTGCGGAAAGTGATTTTGCCACTTTGCACAAAGTGTATGGTTGGATGGTAAATGGTGTTCAGTTTACACAGCAGGATGGGCTGCCAAGAATGATACCACTTATTGATTTTGATAATTGGGATAAGAATATCTTCCGTGTAGTGAATCAGTTTACAGTAGAATATACAAATAATGGTCAAAAAGAAAATCGCAGACCGGATGTGCTTCTGTTTGTAAATGGTATGCCCTTGTGTGTCGTTGAACTTAAAAATCCCGCTAATGCAAATGCGACTATTTATGATGCTTGGGAGCAAATTAATATTCGTTATTGGAGGGATATTCCGCATCTTTTACACTATTGTCCTTTGGCTTGCATTTCAGATGGTGTGAAAACAAGATTAGGTACAGTGCGTACACCTTACGAGCATTTTTATGCTTGGCGCAGAGTAACTGAAAGAGATGCTGTATCCACGCTTCCTTTTGCAGAAACAGAAACTATGATAAAGGGTGTTTATGCACCAGAGCGGTTCTTGGAGATTTTCAGAGATTATATTTATTTTCAGGATAGTATTTACGATAGTGATGAGGTAGAAATCGTATGCCGATATCCTCAGTTTTTTGCTGCAAGATTACTCAAACAAAGTATTATTAAATCAGTAGTTGAAAAAAGTGGTAAAGGTGGAACATACTTCGGTGCAACCGGATGCGGTAAAACATATACGATGGCTTTCCTTGCACGTCAGCTTGCGCTTCGTTGTATTGATATTCCGGAAATCGGTTCACCAACAATTATATTAATTGTTGACAGAGATGAACTGCAAAAACAAGGTTCAAAGCTTTTTACAAAGAGTAAAGAGTTTCTTAATCTTGGTGAAGTATCTGTTGTAAAAAACAGAACACAGTTAAGGCAGGAACTTGGTGCAAGACAAAGTGGTGGTTTTTATATTTGCACCATTCAGAAATTCTGCGACAGAGAAGATGACAAAATCGGACTTATCAATGATAGGCAGAATATTATATGTTTTTCAGATGAGGCTCACAGAACTCAGCTGGAGCATTCTAAGAAAATTCAGTTTAGTAAGGATGCCGATGAAAATATGAAAGCTATGGTTTCAAAACCATATGCAAAAGTATTGAAGGAAGCATTTCCACATGCTACTTTCGTCGGTTTTACCGGAACACCTATTGCGGAAACATATCAGACCTTTGGTGATGAAATTGACCGATATACAATGGATCAGGCAGTTGCAGATGGACTTACTGTTTCCATTAAGTATCATCCGCGTATTGCAAAGGTATTGCTTGATAATAAAAAAGTAAAAGAAATTGAGAATTATTATAAAAAATGTGCGGATGATGGTGCAACATATGAGGATATCGAAGCAAGTAAGAAGGCAATGAGCTCCATGGAAATAATTCTTGGTGAGCCTTCCAGACTTGAGCGTCTTGCTACAGATATCCACGACCATTATGTTGCGTCTTGCGCAGGTGATCCGGATAGAATACAAAAAGCAATGGTTGTATGTTCTAATAGAAAGATTGCTTATGCATTATTACAGAAGTTTAAGGATAAATACCCAGAATGGTTTGAGGAAAAGAAATCACCAGATGGGGTTTCTGTAACGGAAGAGGAACTGAAAGAATTGAAACCAATGCCATTTATCGCAATGGTGTCTAGTGTTGGTAGTAACGATGAAAAAGATATGTATAATTATTTGGGCGGTGTTAAGAATGATAAGCGTTCTGAAGAACTAGACGCTGCTTTTAAACAGGAAAAATCAAACTTCCATATCGTTATTGTTGTAGATATGTGGATTACAGGCTTTGACGTTCCTTGTCTTACATACTTATATAATGATAAGCCTCTTAAGAAGCATTTGTTGATACAGACAATTAGTCGTGTAAACAGAAAATATCCTGAAAAAGAATTTGGTATGGTAATCGACTATATCGGCATTCGCGACAATATGCGTGAAGCAATGAAGGTTTATGGTGGAGATACTTCTGTTGCCCCTACATCTGATGATGTTGAACAGGCTACATCAGTGTTCAGGGAAGAGTTAGAAATTTTAAAAACACTGTTTAGTGATTATGATTTATCACCTTTCTTAAATCCAGATTGTGATCCTATCGAGCGATACAGACTTCTTGCTAAAGCTGCCGAGTATGTGTTTGCATCAACGCAGGAATTACAAACAGAAGGAAACAAGGGCTCTCAGAAGGTTTCATTTAAAACCTACTTTTTAAAGACAGTAAAACGAATGAGAACTGCTTTCGATATCTGCCAGCCTTCAGGTAACCTTGGTGAAGAAGAATCTGCACTTGCACAATGTTTTATGGCTATAGCCGGTTTTGTTCGTAAAATGAGTGGAACAAGTGAAGTGGATACAGATACCATGAATCGTGCAGTTTCCAAGATGGTTGAAGAAGCATTGAAATACAATCAGGTGGAAAGTGTTCTTGAAAGTGGCGAGGAAGAAGATATCTTTTCACCAGAATACTTTGAAAAATTATCTGATGTCAAAATGCCAGCAACCAAGTTAGAACTTCTTGTGAAAATGCTTCGTAAGCAGATTAAGGAATATGGGAAAGTTAATCAGTTAGCTGCAAAATCATTCCAAGAAATGCTGGAAAAGACTATTGCAGAGTATCATGAAAGACGTAAACATCTTACAGCAGAAGAAGCCGGAGAAACACAGGAAAAGGCATCAGAGGATATTATTAGGATTGCCACGGAACAGGCTTTAGCAATTCTTCGTCAAATGAACGAAAACAGAGAAAGTTTTCGTAAAATCGGTTTAACCTTCGAAGAAAAAGCATTCTATGATATTTTGATTTCACTGCGTGACCAATATAACTTTGAGTATGGAACAGATAAAGAGGTAGATGGTGTTGTAGTCAATGATAAATGTAAAGCATTAGCTAAGAAGATAAAAGATATTATTGATACAAAATCCTCATTTGCTGATTGGCTCAATAATAAGAATGTTCGTAACGAATTAAAACTTGATATAAAAATCTGCTTGGTGAAGAATGGTTATCCACCACAGTATAGTCCGGAAGTATTCAACAAAGTTATGGAACAGGTGGAGAATTTTGAGGAGTATTCCGTAACAGAAGATATAGGAAATGAAGCAGCTAATTCTGCAAAGATTTATCAATATGAGCCAGAGTATAGGGTGATGAAGGTTGCGGAAGATTCGATACATTATGGTGATTCAAAAAATAATCAGTAGGGAGGTGTTGAAGATGAAGTACATTTTTTTCTATGATGAAACAGAGCATAGTAGAAAGATTAATTATGAAACTGTTACCGCGAATAATTACTATGATAATTTCATAACAGGAATTGTAGGGTGGAAAGCAGAAGATGATGAATGTATTTCTGACAGATACATTGCTTTTGAATCGAAGTATGATTATAGAAAAAAAGACGGAGAATTAAAGAGTCAGACTATGAAAGTAAAAGATTTTAGGCTTGGGTTTGCTTCTCTTAATAATCATACGATTGAGTTATATGAAGACCTTGTATCACTATTTGACGAGAAAATAATTATTTATTTCTCTGTGTTTAGCAAAATAGAGTATGTTATTAGCCAGATGTTTGTAAATTATCATAATTCTATGTTTGTTGATGTTGATTACATGAAATACTCAATAATTAAGGCTATCAATGTATATCGACCACAAAATGTGATAGAAGCAATTTATAAAGAGCCACAAATATTTGTTAAAGAACTACGGTCTTTTTTAGAAGATAGGATTATTAAAAATCAAGCGAATACTGCTTTGAAAGAGCATGAGAATCAAGCATTTCAGGAAATACTTTTACTGCTTGAGGACACAGAGGTACCCGAAACATTAGATTGGTCCTATTTTGCACCTTTTGATGGATTTAAGAAATTGTTGACAGAGATGAATGTTAATGAATATCAGTTGATGATTGACCGAGAAGGAAAAGAATCGCATACATTGAATTCTGCAAAGAATGTAGGACTTAAAAATGTCATCGAAGAAGATTCTAAGGATTATATTGGAATCAGAATGGCTGATATGCTTGCTGGATTGATATCTCGATTGATGCAATCATTGAAGATATCGTTAACTGGAGATTATAAAGATGGGAAAATGAAGAAGACACTTTTAGATTCGGGCTGGTTTGCATTGAGTCAAAGACAGCTTGATTTGTATAAAAAATTATATCGGGTAATTTGTGAGATTAATGACTATTGGTACAAATCTTTTTCTGGAATTTATTCGGATGATTTAGTGGCTTTTGTAGCACTTCTTCAATTTATGAATCATTTTTCAGATGCAGATGAGATTCGTAATAGTAAGATAGAAATGCAACCAGAATATTATAATGCTTTTGTCTGCGAGAACTTGAACGAACGTTATAAAATAATGAGAAACAAATTACCGATTGATCCTATAGTAGAAGATGACAAAAATTATTTTTATAATCAAAGAGGTGCAATGGTTTATAAGAATATTAATAAGCAACCCATGTTGCCATTACATAGTGGACAAAATGAGTTTTATGTTCTTTCTGTTGGATTTTCACAGAATGGAACTCCATTAGTAACAATCTCTGAAAATGATAAGCCTATATGTTATAGGTTGCCGAATGAGTACAGTGATTGGACTATTACTGTCGTAGGGGCTGCCAACATGGGCGAAAGATTATTTCCATCAAAAGTGTTATTTTCATTAATTGGTGGAAGGTATTTGGTTGATATTTTATAGATTTTAGGCATTTTAGAAATTTAAATATATAGTTTTGAAAAATAGGTGAATGATGGAAAAGATTTTTTCGTATAATGTAGATATAGACAAAACAGCATATATGAATTGGAGAACCAGACAGCATCAACCTATTCATGATATGATGATTATTGCTGATGGATACATGAAGGCAGCGATAATGCTCGCACAGGACTGTTTGCAGGACAATATGGATAAGAAGGCTGATAGTGTGGTTTTCCCAATGTTGTTTTCGGCAAACCATGCAATAGAGTTGTATCTAAAATCTATAAACTGGTCTTTGAATATGTTGCTTAATGCGAAAGAGTCCTTTTGTGGAGGGCACGATATCAGGCAGATATGGAATACAGTAAAGAAACGTATGATAGGTTTTGAAACCGATAAAGAACAACGAAAACAATTTAAGGAAATGACCAAAGAGCTGGACGATTATATTTCAGAATTATATGATAAAATCGATAAAGATCATAATGCTAATGCAAAGATGAAAAATATGGATTTTTCACGTTACCCGTTTAATGCCGATGACGAATATCATTTTTATATCGAAAATTATGGAAATGAAGTTGTTGATTTAGAGATGTTTGTGGAGATATTCAAAAAGATAGGTGATAACTTAAATTGTATTGCTGGATATTATGAAGAAATGGCAACATTTGTTCCTGATTATGATTGAGAGAAAGCATGGTAATAAGTTAGGGTACATATCTGTATAAAAGAGTGTTCACTATGTGAAGTAAGGATAGGAGGAAAGCATGAAAGTAATAGACGCTAAAACATTTGTAAATAGTTTTAAAATTAAGCCGGATAAAAGTATGTCTTTCCTCTTGGGAGCGGGAGCATCTGTATCATCTAATATTCCATCAGGTGAACAAATGGTATGGGATTTTAAAAGAACGTTGTATTGTACAGACAATAACATTCGGACAAGTTTGTATGGTGATTTGTCTAAGGAGAATGTACAGAAGGAGATACAATCATACTTTGACGGGCGAGGGGGATACCCGGAATTATGGTCGCCAGAAGAATATTCATTTTATTTTGAAAAGTGTTATCCGTCAAGAAGTGATCGAGAGTATTATATTCGAAATAAAGTACGAGATATAAAACCGTCATTGGGATATTTATGTATGGGGGAATTGATAGTCAATGGAAAAATAGATTTAGTTTCAACGACTAATTTTGATGATTTAGTACAAGCTGGTGTTCATTCAATTAATCCAGGGTTTTCAATTAAAACAATATCATCTGCGGTTAGCAATAGTGTCGGATTTGCGTTGAATGAGGGATTTCCTAATATAATAAAGTTACATGGAGATTATTTATTTGATAAACTAAAAAACACAGAGTCAGAATTGCAAAAGCTAGAGGATAAAATTGCAGATATCTGGAAGACCTCTATAAAACAAAATGGATTAATAGTTATAGGATATGCTGGCAATGATAATTCTGTTATGTCTGTATTGGAAGAATTAATCAATGAAGGCGGTATAAAGAAAGGGGTATATTGGTGTAAACCAAGAGGCAGTAAACTTAGTATAAGAGCATGCAAATTTATGGAGAACGCATGTAATGTTAATGAACAGTCAGCTGTGGTTGAAATTGATGGTTTTGATGATCTCATGTATAGTCTATATTTGGCTATGAATTTGGAAAATACCAATATTGATGAATTATGGAAGGGGCATGATAAAAAACAAGAGATTTTATATGATGCGATAGGAAGGCATACAGCATCAGCAATTACTAATGCATTACCATCAATACAGTTTCCAAGAAAATGTTATGTATTTAGTTCAAACATTACCACTTGGAAAGAATTACGGGCAATAACAAATAATTCTTGTGTTGCTATTTTACATAAAGGAAAAGTATGGGCATTAGGTAGCAAAAACGGAATTTTAGAGGCTTTTGCAGATAAAAACATTAGTGATATTGAGGAAATGGATATTCCAATATATATGATGAAATTGGAACATTCGGATGTTATTGGTATGTTTTATGAGATTATAGAAAATAATTTGTTAAGCAAAGGCTTGTCTTCATTTGGAAAAAATAAGTACTTTGATAGAAATAGCAGGCGATTAAGAAACGGTTATTTTGTTTATGATGCAATTAAAATAGCGATGACATTTGTTAAAGATAATGTAGTTATGAATTTATTGCCTACAGTATATGTATTAAAAAGTGACGGATCTCAATTAGATAGATTTGCGTATCAGAATATTGTAAACAATGAAATGTCAACACTATATAATAAGCAGATGAATGAAAAGGTAGAAATATGGGTACAGAAATTATCAACGAACAGGAAATTAATCTTTGAATTAGGAAATGCTATATTGGAGTTTAGTACACAACGAATTCGATTTGCAGGAACAGGCAGCATTGATAAATGTTATCAAGCAAAGGAAACTGAACTTGCTTTTGACTATGAAAATGACAGTTGCATTGCAGTCAATCAATTAAAGGTTTAATTAATTATGGACCATTAGAATCATATGCTAATCGAAGTGTACGATTAGCAGTGCTGTCGCCTAGAGAATGCGCAGCAGATATATGGAGGCACTTAAATGAACTAAATAAGCACCATGCAACAACTTTAAAGCAGGATAAGGCATTTTTACCAGAATATATAGGATTTCAAGATGTTTTTAGATGTGGATTGAATATTCCAAATGGAAATGATACCAAAAGATTTAAGGGTTATTCTTTAAGCGATGCTTTAAAGGCATCTGCTGAAGAGTTTTTTAATGGAATTTGTCGATATATTGATGTGATGGAAAGAGAAAAGCATGAATTTGATGTTTTGGTAATCTATATTCCAAATCGGTTAAGTAAAATGCGAGAACTGAAAAATGAAAATGTTTATTTTGATTTGCATGACTCACTAAAAATATATTGTGCAGGAAAAGGTATTGTTACACAGATAATAGAAGAAAGATCAGTCCATACTAATAGTGATATGGCAAAGATTATGTGGGGGCTTTCCACGGCTATATATACAAAGGCTGTTGGAAAATTGTGGAAACCAAAGATGACAAGATATGACACGGCGTATATTGGATTAAGTTATGTACAATCAATAAAGAATAATGAAAAAATATCAATTGGTTGTAGTCAGTTGTTTGACTCAGAAGGAAATGGGATGGAATTGTACTTACGTCCGTTAAAAGATCCACAGATTATACAGAAAAATCCGTATATGAGAAGTGGAGATGCTTGCCGCCTTATGAACAATTTGAAAAGAATTTATGACGAGTCGGTTCCTTTGCATAAACTAAATCGAATTGTAATACATAAGACAACACATTTCACAAAGGAAGAAATGGAAGGAATAACAAAAGGACTTGCAGGTGTGGATAATATTGAGCTACTGCAAATTCAAGAATTTTCTGCGTGGCGGGCTATAAGATTTCAGAATGATGTTGCAACACTATTTCCGATTCAAAGAGGAACGGTTATTCCACTTGATAAAGATACATTTTTAATCTGGACACATGGAAGTGTTCAGCATGATGAATTGGCTGGAAAAAATTTGAATTATTACAAAAATGGTAGAGGAATACCTGCACCATTATTGGTAAAAAGATTTATGGGAAAATCATCGGCTCTGGAATTGGTCAATGAAATTCTAATGCTTACTAAAATGAATTGGAATAGTGGGGACGGATTATATAAAATATTGCCTGTAACGCTGGATTTTGCTAAGGCATTGTCCCGTGTTGCTAAGCAAGACTTAGTGGTCTATGATAGACCGTATAATTTTAGATATTTTATGTAAGGATTATCAATAATCAAGAATGAAATCTGTTTAAAGGAGTGGCATCGAATGATTAATATATATACAGAAAAAAAAGAGTCAAAAGATTGGATTCTTCAAAATGACTTGTATTTCAATTTGAATACATGTAATGAAGAAATGTCTGAAAATGAAATAAACCTCATTCGGCAAGTGGATGAGGCAAAACTGACACCAGATAAGCACATTGAAACAAAATATGGATTGGGCACAATACGTAATTTGTCATCTGGATGTAAGACATTACTCAATATAGTAAAGCATCCTGATAAGGTGGTGTGCGTAGAGGAATGTGGTCCAAATGTATTAAAATTTATATTTGCGATGGATGATATAAAGATATATATGTCACGCCCTACACTTGCGGAGATTCCGGATAATGTAGAAATCAGGTTTAATGATAAAGATATAGTAACCGGTAATTCAGGATACAATGCTTGGTGGAGTAAAGAGTATGAAAGGAGAGAAGCGGATGATCTATAAGAATATTACATTTAAAGCGGATCCATTTTCATACGATTTGATGTTTGATGACAGAATAACTCTCGTTGGTGGAGATAGTGGCACAGGTAAAACTGTTCTGTATGAAATGTTAGAAGATTTAAGACTTACCGACCAATATAAAGCAATTAAACTGTTCAATTACAAATCAGATAATCTTTTAGAGGCAGTTAAACAGTGTAAGGACAATTTTATCGTGATTGATAATGCGGATATTTTGATTAATGATGAAATTAGAAGATTCATTAATTTTGAATTTTCCAATCAATATATGCTTTTTTTGAGAAATTGTGATGGGCTCAATGTATCGGATAAGAGCTTTAAAGTGTTGAAACTTGAAGATAACAGGATAACACTAGAAGAGGAGTTGTGATATGAAATATTTATGGACAGAAGATATAGGTGCAGGACTTCACTTCTGGAAACTGATTAATCAACTTTTCTTTGAAAATGCATTTGTAGTTGAAAGTAAAGAAAGCAATCAGGGAATCTTGGATGCCCTTACAGTTTTGAAACTAGAAAATGATGACGAGTATTATATTGCATTTGATTATGTAGTTGACAATCAGGATATTCGTAATAAGTATCGCTTGTTGAAATCAATAGCAGAAAAATCAAAAGGAAAGATTATACTTCTAGATATGATTTGTTTTGAACACTTAATTCTTGCATTTGACAAGCTGGTTACTTGGACGGGCACCGGTAAGGCAGACAAAATCAAGATTCGAGAAGATGTTTTGTCGGCAATTGAGGATCATAGAATCAACTTGTCAAAGATTAATGACGAGAAGTCGTTACAGTATTTAGCAGGGTTTAAAAGATATTCTACAGAGCGAGTGATGAAATCATTGGTAGGCGAATTTACACAAAATGAGAAGTGGTCTGTTAAAGGTCTGCTTATGGGTGAATGCTGGTATAAAGATTGTTGCGTATCTGAACATCCGGATAGTCTTAGGTGTGGAAAACCAGAGGTTGAAGGTGGAAGTGAAAAGATGAAATTATTGATAAAGACTAAAGCGGTTCAAAAACTATTAAATATATTACTTCATGAGTGAAAATATGCGATATGAGGTTGACAGATAAAATGTAATTAATACGGAGGAACATAAAGGAATAAATGCTTATAAATAAACATATTTTAGATGACAAATATATTTTTGAACTTGCTTCTATTTTTAAAGAAAAAGGATGGACGATCGAACAAAGCACAGACGATGAATATTCAATATTTGATCTTTTTTGTGATCGACTTCAGTCTTTAGAATCAGATTCAGATAGAGATTTGATAATAGAATTGACTAAGAACTATTTAGTTGTAGATGTGGATGAATATTGTAAATATCTATCGAAAACTCTTAAGATTTTTTTTGAAGAAAAAAAGTATTTGTTAGATAATTTAAATACAATTCACGTTTTTCCAGTGCAAGATAAAGATTATATTGATAAAACAAAGAGCGGAAATATAATTTGTTATTTTTTACAGGGTATTGTATTTCGAAAGTTCTCTGTATTCCGTGATAAAAGAGTGAGAATTATTGAAACATTTAACGGCTTAGAAAAACACAAGGATGAAATTGAAATTTTAATGCTAGTAGATGATTATGTTGGATCGGGAGATACTGTATTAGGGTGTATTAATACAGTAGAGGAAAAAGGAATTTCAAAAGATAAAATTAATGTATTAGCTTTGGTATTACAAGAATGTGGAAAAAATGCTGTTGAAGGATATGGAGTACCTATATATGCATCTGTGATTAAGAATAAAGCTATTTCCGATAATTATGAACATGAAGAAGCTGAGAAGAAAGTTGAACAGATGAAAAAAATTAGTAAACAAATAAGGGTGAAAGATCATAATTTGTATTTGGGATATAAGGAATCAGAAGCTCTAGTTACAATGATTAAAACACCAAATAATACTTTGCCATTTTATTGGTATGAGGGAAAAAAGGATGGGAACATTATGCTGGCACCTTTTTCAAGGCGAAATAACGTAGGAGTGGATACATAAATATGAGTGAATATTTAATCTTTTTAATTTTAGATATTATTAATAAGAGTGCGTCGATAGGAACAATCCTCAAGTTGGGATATTCATATTCAGAAGCTTTAAAGATGTTTAATGAGTTGGAAAATATGGGATATGTATATACTGATGATGAAATTAAACAAGGAATTACACAGCGGGGAAAGAATAAGCTGTTAGAACTAGAGGAAAAATATCGATACAAGGAGATTGCAAAATTGGAACAATATAAAGTAGAAAAAATGTCACTTGAAGATATATATTTACCTTGATATAATATAGTAATCTTGGAACTGCTAGACTTATGCACTTTGTGCAGGGTTGTCGAGTCTGTCAACCTAAGAAGAACTTATTTTCAAGCCTGTGTAAGAGCAATCTTTATTTTGCAGGAGCAAAATCAAGATTGTTCTTACGTATTCGAGAATTCGGAGAATTCTCTCATCATATAACTGCATCAAATGAGTAAGCTCATTTGCCGCAGTTATATGACAGATACTATTTAGTAGCTGTTCCAAGATTTTTTGGAGGATATTGTGGACTGGGAAGATTATAAAAACGAGTTTATTAGAGTTGCGAAAAAAAATGAGAAAAATGAAGATTATTGTGACAAATGGTTGAAGTATGCAAAAAAATTGTATGATAAGCGTTTGCCAATAATTTTTAATCAAGAACACTTATGCTTGTTATTAGGCTATAAAAAACAGTATGTTTATAGTGTAAGTAATTCCCCGGCTGATTTTTATAGATATTATAAAATTCCTAAAAAGAATGGGAATTTTAGACAAATATCTGAGCCACTGCCCAGTTTGAAAGAGATACAAAAATGGATTCTTGATAATATTTTGGTAAATGTAGATACGAGTGTATATGCAAAAGCATATATAAAAAAGAAATCAATAAAGGACAATGCGCGATTTCATAGAAAACAAAAAGTGCTTCTTTCATTGGATATCAAAAATTTTTTTGATTCAATAAGTTCAGATAAAATATTTGATTTGTTTTGGAATTTGGGATATAAAGAGGATGTTGTTGTGATGTTGACAAATTTATGTTGCTTAAACGGTTCATTACCTCAAGGAGCACCAACCAGTCCTATGCTTTCTAATATTGTATTAGAGGATTTTGATAATGAAATTGGTCTATATACAATGGAACAAAAGATTAGATATACAAGATATGCAGACGATATGACTTTCTCTGGAGACTTTCATGCTGGAAAAATTATCTCAAAGGTAAAAAGACAGTTAAATGATTTAGGATTGAAGCTTAACGATGAAAAAACAAGAACTAGAGGACGAGGACAAAGACAAGAAGTTACAGGAATTGTTGTTAATGAAAAAATGCAATTACCTAGACCTGAAAGAAAAAAGATAAGACAAGAAATGCATTATATAATAAAATATGGCATAGAATCTCATCTTGAATATTGTAAAATAGAAAAAGCAAATTATCTTTCACATTTAAAGGGGAAGATAGAATATGGATTATTTGTTAATCCGTATGATTATGAGCTTAAAGAGTATTTAAGTTATTTAAATAATATAAAGGACTGATAAATACTTGTACCATTTTCGATGTTAATGTATAATATCCTTATGGCAACAGTTTGGCAACGTCCATTCATAAGGTCAGAATAAATAATGTAATTGATATAGAAATATGCCCCATATTCAACTAATGCTTAATCAAAATAAGTTAAGTTTAACCTGGGACATAATGAGTTTGAATAACGGACAGAAATGCCGAAAGCCTGTATTTATGCGGGCTTCCGGCATTTGCTTTATCGGATGGCTCTAGTTTGGCTCTATTTGTGGAGAGAGTAGTAGCAAGTTTAAGGAGAAATTATGAAAAAGATAATTATATTAAGGGGTAACTCTGGAAGTGGAAAAACAACAGTAGCTAGAGCATTGCAAAAGAAATAGCAAGAAAATGTTGTTCCGAATTAATGAAATTTGGGTTAATAGAGATTATTGGAAAGGAATACATGTTGACAGCACGGGTTTATGAGGCAGTAAAGTCAGATATTGAGTATACCAGAGATAAAACAGTACAGTATATTAAAGCAAAAGATATGATTACAAAATACATTAAATTGCAAGGATATATTAATCGTAGTACAGTACAAGAGTTGTGTGGATTTACGGATCAGCAGGCAAGACGTACAATTGAAAAAATGAAAGAAGAAAATATTATTGAAATGAGTAATGGTGGAAGGTATGCGAAATATATTTTAAAAGAAATTTAATTTGTTATTCAACTTGGCAATGCCGAGTTAGAGAACGAGTTAAAATGAGTGTAAAGACAAAAATTAGTAAATGTGTAGCTTTATCATGGCATTTTAACTTGGCATATTGAATTAGACGCCAAGTTAAAAGCCGAGCTAAAACTAAGATAAGTAAAAAGTGTTAATACTTTCAATTATATCAATAAGTATGATGTTGATTACATATTTTTGAAAATAATAAGAAAAAATTTCTTTTCTAATATATCAAAAGTAAAACAATTGAAAAATGAAATTGAGAATAATAAAAAGGAAGAGAAGAGATGTCTTTAAAAGAAACAGGTGAGTTAATTAAATCTATTTTAAATAATGTTAAAATAAGTTGGATTGGAATGGCAATAATAATATTGTTGCTTATTTTATTTTGTGTCATAAAATGGATTTTGAGTAAATATAAAAAAGGGAAAAGGACTATAAAAGAAAATGTAAAAGAGTTTTGTCGAGATTTGACAAATTTAAAAGTTTGGATAAAAATCATTTTATGTATTGGAGTAGTGTTTTTTTGTATACTTGTATTTGTATTATGCTATTTTGTTAAGAAGCCGAGTCCATATCAAGAAATCGCTATATTGAATGATGAGAATGAGATTATTTATCCTATTGGTGTAGACATTCTCAATGAGAAAATAATTGGAGAATATACATTTTTTACATATAATACATCTCAAATGATTGGTGATAAAATTATTACATACCCAGTATTGTATAAATGGCAAAAGGGAAAAATTGCCGAGAAAATAAGTAAAGATGCTTGTCCACATTTTGAAGTGATAAAAAATAGTGTTATATATTTAAATTCAACATTGGCAGATCTATCACATGGAGAATTGTATGTTGCAAGACCTGATGGAATGAACAAAAGAGTTATGGAAGAAGAACTATATGATTTCTCAGTAGATGATGAATATATTTATTTTACATATTGCTTTGATACAATTGGTGCTGGGCTGGAAGGACATGCTTTATATAGAATCGATTTAAATGGTAATCATATGACTAGAATGGCTTACGAAATATCTAGTCCAATTTTAAAAGGTAGTCATTATAATGTTAGAATAGAAAATGGGTGGGCAATATATTCAAATTATAAAATACAGATTGAAAATGAAGCAAATGGATTAGAAAAAGTGGTGTTATTAGAAAATACAGATGATGATTGGATATATTATACTTCAAATAGGTTAATAAAAGCTAAGCCAGATGGGACTGAGCAGATAGTTTTAGATGAGGCTGATGACTTTTGGTATCAAATTGATAAAATTGAAGGCGAATATATTTTTTATCAAAAAGGAAATGATAAATATAAGATAGATATCAATGGGGGAAATAAAGAAAAAATAAATGATTAGTTATAAAATGTTGATTGCTAAAAATACAATGATATATTTATAAACACAATTGCTAGAAAATTTATCAGTAGAATATTAATATCAAGTTAGTCGAATTTATAGTGAAACTACTTGAGATTAATATGGGATTATTTAGTTAAATTCATTCATATCATCCACATATTCTTGTAATCTATTAGATTTGCAAGCTAATTAATTCTGTATATAGCAGAGAATTCCTCTGTGCCAGCTGGTATAAATACGCAATATTATCAGGCGTTTCAATCAAGACAGTTGAATTGCATTTTCACAACTTATAGTAAAAGGCGTACCGGTATAGGTATCATTGATGTCATTAACACTAACGGAGTATGTATTAGGCTGATATATACCAAACATGTAACAGGGATTAGTTTGTTTTATGCTACTCTTCTTCCCACAGATACATAGCACCATCAAGTAAATTAATGATGGTTGTAAGAATAGTGTTGTAGTTGGTTTGCATTTTTTTGATTTTGTCGTTGGTAGGAAGATTAATTAGAATTTGTTGCTCACAGCATTTAGTGAATGTCTTCTGCATTTCAAGTAATTGGAGGTAAAGTCTGTGAAAGAGTATATATTTTCTTTTTTACAACGTAGATGTGGTTATAGATATAGGAATGTACAAAGTGATTTTTTTTTCATCATACAGTTGGCAAGGATGCATATTTCGATTTGTTTGCATTCAGTATTATTGATACTAAAAATAATGGTTGAATGTTTGTGTTGATATATCGTAGCAGTAACCAATCTGCGGAAGCTTTTTGAAAAATATAAGCATCAATATTTAGAAAACAAATATTTTCAGCTAGCAAAAGGGCTGAAAGAGAAATATACAATTGCATTTAATGATGAGATATATAAGTAAATAGGTAAACTGTATAATTAGGAAATTGATGTTGTAAAGAAAAGTATAAAGGTAAATTTTGATGAAGTGTAGAAAAAGTAGTGCGATTGCATTTGGAGGTGAAAATGAATCAAATATTGTACCGGTTACAAATAATAAAGGAATATATGTTGAATAATAATTTGAATATTGATAAATCAACATTTTTTACAGTAGTAATTGGACAAATTACGATATATGGAATATTGTTGACATTTTATCAATTTGTAGCATCATATCAAGGTAATGAAAAGTCTGTAACTAGATATTTGGGAATTAACATTACCGAGTATTTTGTAAAGAAGAGGATAAAGATTTTTAATAGAATTATCTCTAAGAGAATGTTTGGTATATTGTTAATTTTGGAAATTCTTTATAAACCATTTATAACAATATATGGAGAAAATATTGGTGCCTCAACAATTAGTATAATAAATTTTATATGGTTTTTATTTGCTATTGGGTATTTTATATTGTTCGTTATGCTCTTCATACAGTGCACAAAAAGTATATTAATGATAAAAATGAGTTCTGATGTAAAAAGAAATGACAATATAATTAGCGAAATTAATAAAGATTTTCTGAAAAAGACAATAAAAGAGCGAATAAGCAAAAAAGCCATAGATTTGTTGAGACGAGATTTTGTAAATTTACGTTATGGAATTCAGGATGATGATAATACTGGATTACAAGGCAGATATAATGGGTTGATTCAATTGATTTTTATAGAATATATTCAGCGGAAACAAAATGAAATTAGCGACATTGAAAAAAGAGAAAGAATAGTAAATAATCAAGTGCCATGGATATATAATTCAAATTGTGAGGTATGTTTGCTTCAAGAAGTTATAAATGAAATATATTTTCAGCTAGATGAGCAAAATATAAAGTTAATTATGAACTTTTATATTGATTTAATTAGGTTGAATTTTATGAGGTCTAAACAGGCAGGATATAATAGAGTAAGATTTAATAGGTATGATAGCAGCTGCACCAAACTAGAGGGGAAAATATTTGATGTAATTGAATGGAAAGATGTTTTATTACAAATATATCAAAAATTGTCTGATGAAAATAAACAAGAGTTAATTTGGCTTCTACAAAGAGATGTAAAACAGGAGCAGAATTTTTATGAGCAATATTGCAAAGAATGTATTAAAGATTTAATTAGATTGGAAATTGAGAGTGTATTTTCAGGGAAAAGGGAACAAAAAGATTTTGTGAAAATATTTGGTCAAATAATAAAAGAAAATTATTTTAATGATTTTTGCTCACAATTAATAATGGATAAAATTATTTATCATAATAGGTTTGATGCAGGAAAAATTATAGGTCAATTAAGCGGGGAAAATTGTACATATCTTTTTGTGTATATAGTAATATACTATTCAATTTATAGATTTAGATTTGATTGGGAATATATTAATATAAATGTATTGAGAGCTTTATGGAAGTATCATAGTAGTATGCAGGATGATGCAGAGAAAGTGATAAAAAAGATACAAAAATCGAACATTGGACATCGTTTTGAGAAGAAAATGTATTTTAAATTCATGGAGTATATTAATGAGAGTGTTGATGGTGAACTATTTAATATAATTTATAATGATAAAATATTGGATTTATTTTATGTTTGGGTTATAAAAACAAGTGTTATCAATCAAGACGATTTGATGTATTCGATATATGTAGATAATTTATGTATGGATATTAAAGTGGCAATTATTAATGAATTAACAAAACATGATGAATTGATGGGATATGAAAGTATATATACTTGGGTACAATATATGAGGCATAGTACATTTGCTACGTACAGTTCTATTCTGGGTAAAATGAATATTACACTCAGAAGTCTTTTGCTTACAAATATAAATGCTGTAATTGTTGTAGACTATGCACAGGTAAATCGTTGTTTTTATGTGAATGTAATGGGGGAATATATATTAGTAAAGATACATGAATTAACTGATAAGACTAGAAAGCAGAAAAGAATAAAAGAAATTGTAAAAAATGCATTTATTGCAAGTAATATGACCATAGATGAATATATAAATATGATAGAGGAAGAATGTCGTAAGTGTAGATGTGAAATAAATTATGTTCAAAAGGAGAATATGAAAGAGTATTTGATAAAGACATTTTAGAGAAAACTGTGCACAAAGATTGGTAATATTGTACACAGTTTAAAAGAAAACAAGCTAATTAAATATATTCATAGCATCCACATAGTCTTGTAATCCATTAGGTTTGCAAGCCAATTCTGCATATAGTAGAGGATTCTCCTGTGCTAGTCGATATAGATACACGGTATCATTAGGTGTATCGAGCAAAACGGCTGAATTACATTCTTCACAACTAATAATAATAGGCGTGTCGGTATATATATCATTGATGGCATTAATGATAACTGAATCGGTAGCAGGTTCATACATGCCAAACTGGTAACAAGGGTTATTTTGTTTCATGGTGTTCTCCTTTCCACAGATACTTAGCACCATCAAGCAGATCAATGATAGCTGTAAGCATATTGTTATAGTCGGTTTGAAGTTCCTTGATTTCATCACTTGTAGGAAGATTGTTTAAAGTTTGATGCTCGCAGCATTTAGTAAATGCCTTCTGCATTTCAAATAATTGCAGATACAGAGCATTAACAGTCTGTACAAGAGGATATATAGTTTCTTTCTTGCCGACAACGCAGATGCGGTTATAGATGCAGGAACGGACAAAGTAATCTTTCTTCATCATGCCGCTGGCAAGGATACGGGCTTCAATTTGTTTGCGTTCAGCATCGCTGATTCTAAAACTAATAGTTGGGTGTTTGTGTTGATTGCTCATGGTAAAGCTCCTTTCATAGTGGGTGTGGCAGCAGGAACAGTTAAGCACCCGTAAGCCACATTTGAGTATTCGTTTTTAGTAGTAAAAGTAGATTATATCTGCCATGGACTTTGTAGATGCAATATTGAATAATTGCAACTAATTTGCTACTAAAATTTTTGAAAACGATATGAAAAGAGTAACATTAGATGAAACGGATGCGGTGGAATGCTGCATAAAATCAGCATTTTTGATTTGATGATACTTTCCTTGGGAAGAGTTTGAATAACGGACTAAAATGCCGAAAGCCTGTATTTATGCGGGTTTCCGGCATTTGTTTTATCGAATGGCTCTAGTTTGGCTCTATTTGTGGGGAGAGTAATGGAGTTATCAGTTTTGAAAAGGTAAATAAAAAAGGAAGAAGGTACAAGCTATGTTGCCAACAAGAGAAGAAGCACTGAAGTTAATTCGTGATGGGTTATTATTTAATCCGGGACCTTGGGGAAAACATTGTTTAACAGCAGCACACTGTGCAGAAAAAATAGCAAGTGCATGTGGTGATATGGATGTTGAGAAAGCATATATATTAGGTTTACTACATGATATAGGAAGAAAATTTGGTGTAAGACATCTTGGACATGTTTATGATGGATACGTATATATGAAATCATTGGGATATGATGAAGTAGCAAAGATATGTTTAACCCATTCTTTTAATAATCATACGATAGATGAATACATCGGAAAATTTGATGTTACAGATGAAGAATTGACAATTATAAAAACTGAATTAGCAAAGACCATATATGATGAATATGACCGGTTAATTCAATTGTGCGATTGTTTGGCAGGAGCGGAAGGAGTTCTTGATATAGAAAATAGGATGAATGACGTAAAGAAAAGGTATGGCTTTTATCCGCAGGACAAGTGGAATTCCAATATGAATTTGAAGCAATATTTTGAGGGGAAAATGAATAAAGACATTTACCTTATATGTGAGAAAAATACATTTGCACCAGGAGATTTATGATATTATAAATATATTTTTACTACAAGTTTTATGAACAGGTTGGAGGTGGTTAAGTGGATATTTTATTTAAAAATGATGATTTTGTATTTTCATACAGAGTTGGCGGTATATTGAAACATAATGGTAAAATCTTGTTACAGCGTCCGAAGAATGATGATTATGCCATTATTGGTGGACATGTTGCGGCTATGGAGACAAGTATGGAAACTCTTAAACGGGAATTTGAAGAAGAGCTTCATGCTAAGATAGAGGTAGATAATCTGTTAGCAATCGGAGAAATTTATTTTCCATGGGGAAAAAGACCCTGTCATCAGATATGCTTATATTATAATGTACATCTGATAGATGATAATATTCCATTAGATGGTGTGTTTCATGGATATGATGAGCTGGATAATGAAAGAATTGATTTGGATTTCTGTTGGGTTTCACTAGAAGATTTAAAGAAGGGTACTAAGGTATATCCTTTAGAGTTGATACCATATATCCTTGAGTCAGGGAAAGAAATTGTACATTTTGTTTCAAAGCAGATTTGAGGAGATAGTCAATGATAGAAAATATGAAGGTAGAATTTGGCAGAATATCAGATATTGATTCATGGATGCGATTAGTGAGAAAAGTAAGTTGGAATTTTCCAGGATTAGAGACAGAGCAGAGTATAGATGAACACAAAATAATAGTACTGAAATTCATGAATGACAAACGTGCTTTGTGCGTGAAGAACGAACAAGAGATTGTTGGCGTACTTTTATATTCAAGGAAGTATAATATGATATGTTGTTTGGCTGTTGATCCAGCTTATAGAAAAAGGGGAATTGCTTCGCTTCTTTTAAAAGAGGCACTTGATAAACTTGACAGAGATAAAGATATAACTGTGTCTACATTTAGAAAAAATGATGTTAAAGGAATTGCACCTAGAAAATTATATAAGAAATTTGGGTTTGAAGAGGGCGAACTGATTGAAGAATTTGGATATCCTAATCAAAGGTTTGTGTTGCATGCTAACAAAAGTGCTGAAAATGTAATAATTGGTACAAAGAGTTGAGAGTCGCAAAGATAGACTTCGTATGGATAATCATGATTTGAAGCAAAAGCATCTACAGTTGCAGACCGATAATGAAGAACTGGAACAAAGGAATGAAGATTTACAATATACGAATAGTAAATTGAAGAATGTGAATGATAAGTTATCTGCTGACAATCACACTCTGGAGCAAAGGAATGATTCATTGAAATCTGATAATCAAATATTAAGACAGAAATACAATGATTTGCAACAGAATAATGTGCAGCTTGAAAAGCAACAGAATGAGCTTAAGAGCCATATAGAGCAGATGGTGCAGTCGGAGCAGTTATTACAGCATGATGTAAGGAAGTATGATGAAGCACCAGAGTGGCAATTGCCGGAACCGGGAGCATTTGCAAGTGCTAAGTCATTTCGGGATAAGGTGGTAATGCCATTTGTGAATAAACTTAAGACCTTGATAAAGAACCTGACAATCCAGTGTGTAAGGCTGAAAGAGGAAGTATTACAGCTAAGGAAGGAAAAGAAGAGATTGTCAGATGATGTGGAATTTTACAAGGGCAAGATTAAGAATATGAGTGATAGGACAGAGCTGTTGCAGGAAAAGGCTGATGATCTGGAGCGTGTGAAGAGATATGTTGGTGCAGAGCAGATTGATACGATTATTCGTAAGGTAAAGGAACAGGGGCGTACAGAACAGCAGATAAGGCGGTATGACAGGTCTTATGGGACAAGATAATTGGAAGGATGGATTGATAAGATGAAAGATAATAGAATGGATAATATCGTGGAATGTGTTTATAACATGGATAACGGCTATGTTGAGGTGTGGTTTACAGATGGAAATATGTTGCGGATAAAGTGAGAAGAAGTGGAGGCTGCTCTGAGGACAACAGAGCAGTCACTGGCGAAGCTGCATAGGTTGTTGGATAACAAGCCAATAGAATATGTGGCAATGGCTTTGTCCGTGGAAATGCAGGCATATTGTGATATTGAGGATGATATGGTTAAGGGAATGTTTGGGACGATTGTGCAGGGGTATCTGAAGAAAGGATATAATCGGGCTACGGCGGAGATGATGGCCAGGGAGTTTTTTAGGTATGAGAGGTGAATTGTGTTGTAATTGAAAAAGGGTATGTATTTACTGAAAAGTTTAAGCTATGTGAATAGATAATTATGTTATAATTATATTAAAATTTTAGTAGTGGGGGAAATGAAATGTATGATTTCTTATTGGAATTGAAAAAGGTTTCGATTTGGGGTGCTTTACCTTTGTTTGTAAATGTTATATTTGTAATAATAATAATTACGGTTTCAAGTATGAAAAAAGACAAACTTTCACCTGTCGATGAGTTATGTGATAAAAGAAAAAATCATAAATTACAAAAGATTTTTTTGCGC
>OGHF01000385.1_pt1 | contig 31134 bp, 20 predicted proteins | sample 1571481 | NCBI WGS metagenome assembly OGHF01 (sample SAMEA2581952, study PRJEB24529) | metagenome | biome: Human gut stool | place: China | collected 2011
CCACATTGTCGTCCAGCGACTTCACTGTCTTCATATAGTCACGCATGTAACGCTGGAACTTCCAGTTGGCAAGTTCCTTTCCACTTAGATTCTGCTTGTAGAAGTCATCGATCAACGGACCGTAGAATTTATCCCATGCCGCACGTTGTCCTTCGTCCATACGTCCCAGAAATCTCTGGTAGAGCGATTTTAAACGTGAATCTTTATCGGGGCGAAGCATCTTAAGGTCATAAATCATATCCATATCCTTCACAATACTCATCTCTTGCGCTGCGGCAGCCGGACGGCCTTCGTAATCGTCAAAGAAATTGTCGGGCAGCGGGAAGGTTTTGTCTTCGTACAAAGACAGGTTACAGGTATCCGCCATCCAGTTGCGGTGGATAGCCTTATGGTGAATCAGCAGACAGAACGGTTTGCTCTCGTCACGTTTGTTCTCCATCCAATCGATAGCGTCATCGGTAATCAGGTTGGTAATGTACCCATGTCTGTGAACGGTGTCGTTGTCCTGAGTGATAAAGTCGGGGTTATAATAGTCACCTTGTCCGGGCACAATCTCCCAATAATTGAATCCTGAGGGCAGACTCTCAAGGTGCCACTTGCCTACGAGTGCAGTTTGATAGCCGGCCTTCTGAAGCAGTTTCGGGAAAGTTTGCTGGGCACTGTCGAACACGCAGGTAGTATTGTCATAAAACTTGTTGGCACAACTATGCTTGCCTGTGATCATACAAGCACGGCTGGGACCGCTCAGAGAGTTTGCAACGAAGGAATTTGTAAAACGCACGCCGTCACGGGCAATACGGTCGAGGTTCGGAGTTTCCATATAACGGGTATCGTAGCAGCTCATCATTTGTGCCGTATGGTCGTCCGTCATAATATAAACAATGTTCAGGGGCTTTTGCTCTTCTTTCTGTTTGCCTATGGCACATGAAGCCAAAGAAGCTACTGCCGCCGCACCTGTCAGCGAGCAGAGAATTCCGGAAGATAGGTTGTTCATCATAAAGTAGTTTTTCTATTAGGGATTAATTAGTGGTACAAATATAAAGAGTTTTAACCCCCCATAGAGTTCAAAAACAACTATGATTCTTCTGAAAACGTCTAATAATGGAATAAAAAGGGCATTTATAGACGTTTTTGAACATCGGATAGACAAAATCGGAAGCCTGTCGTGAACGAGTCTTAACTGAAATTTGTATATTTGCAGACATAGAAGCCTGACAAAACTGTTTAGAAATGAATACGATTCACCACAGAGGACACGGAGGACACAGAGTTTTGATCTCTTGTTGATTAAGATGTTTGAGAGAAAGATATTCTCTGTGTTCTCTGTGTCCTCCGTGGTGAATTAAACTCAAAAACAAATACTGAATGAACTAAATACAAACCTAATCAACAAACTCTTTTTATGAATCAAAAATTATTGCTCAGCAGTGCGCTGCTTGTCGGCATGGCCGGAACACAACAAGCGTTTGCACAAAAGAAAAAAGTTCAGGACCCCAAAAAGCCGAACGTAGTTTTCATTTTGGCCGACGACCTCGGATTCGGTGACCTGAGTTGCTACGGACAAGAGAAGTTCGAAACTCCCAACATCGACAAACTGGCCCAGGAAGGAATGCGCTTCACCCAATGTTATTCGGGAACAACGGTAAGTGCCCCCTCACGCTCTTGCCTGCTGACAGGTACTCATAGCGGACATACGGCTATTCGTGGTAACGTCGAACTCGATCCGGAAGGACAATTCCCTCTGCCGGCAGATGCACAGACCATCTTCCACGATTTTCAGAACGCAGGATACAAAACCGGCGCTTTCGGTAAATGGGGGCTGGGATTCATCGGCTCTACAGGCGATCCGAAAAAACAGGGAATCGACGAATTCTACGGTTACAACTGCCAATTGCTGGCACACAGCTACTATCCTGATCACTTGTGGGACAATGACAAACGGGTAGAGTTGAAAGACAACACACTGGATGTGCAGTATGGCAAAGGTACTTACTCACAAGACCTGATCCACTCAAAGGCACTCGACTTCCTTGACCGGATGGGAAAAAGCGGAGAATCGTTCTGCATGTGGTATCCTACCATCATCCCTCATGCCGAACTGATCGTACCGGAAGACAGCATTATCAAAAAGTTCCGCGGCAAGTATCCCGAGAAACCTTTCCATGGCACCGAACCGGGTAACCCGGCATTCCGTAAAGGCGGATACTGCTCTCAGTTCTACCCTCACGCAACGTTTGCAGCCATGGTTTACCGCCTCGACGTATATGTAGGCCAGATTGTACAGAAGCTGAAAGATATGGGTATCTATGACAACACCATCATCATCTTTGCCAGCGATAACGGACCGCACATGGAAGGAGGAGCCGATCCGGACTTCTTCAATAGCAACGGTATCTGGCGCGGATATAAACGCGACCTCTACGAAGGAGGAATCCGTGTACCGATGATCATCTCTTGGCCGGAACGTGTACAACCCAGCACCCAAACCGACTTCATGTGTTCGTTCTGGGATGTAATGCCCACTTTCCGTGAAATATTGAACCCGAAAGCCAAGAACCAACAGATGGACGGTGTGAGCCTGTTACCACTACTTAAAAACCGCAAAGGACAGAAAGAACACGAATATCTGTATTTTGAGTTCCAGGAGATGAACGGACGCCAGGCCGTACGTAAAGGCCCATGGAAGTTAGTTCACATGAACGTTCGCGGCAAAAACCCGTATTTCGAACTCTACAACCTGAATTCCGATCCGTCGGAACGCCACAATGTACTGAACCAGTTCCCGGAAAAAGTGGCCGAACTGAAAGGCATCATGCAGGCTGCACATGTGACAAATCCTAATTTCCCACTGTTACCGGGAGAAAAATAAGAAGAAACATTTTACTTCATTACAGAATACACAGAGGGCACAGAGATAATTTCTTTTAATAGAAAATCTCTGTGCCCTCTATAATTATTAATAACTTGCAGTTATTGCTTCACTGCCACCGTATCTGCCGCAAAGACATCTTTCCGGTAGCCATACCCCAGGTCGGAATAAATCTTCAACATCTCAGGCAGACGTTCCATGAAACGGTCGAAATTTTTATGTTCCGGCAATGTCCATTGTATTTCGGACAAAGCAGCCATTCGAGGTAAAATCTGCCACTCCATCTTGGTTGAATCGGCAGTCCACTCCGTCCAGATACAACCTTGAGTACCGATTACAAACTTCTTTTCGGCATCGGTCAGTTCGGCAGGAATAGGTTCGAAGTTATATACACGATTCATCCATTCGAATCCGGTCATCTTATTAATGCGCGGATTGCTGAAATAGAGCCGCTGGATAGGAGTCATGATGACATCGTGATGCTGGCGCGCAGCTTCGATGCCTCCTTGAATACCCCTCCATGACATGATGGTAGAATTCGGGGTCAGACCGCCTTCCAATACTTCGTCCCATCCCAACATACGGCGTCCGTGGGCGTTGATCTCTTTCTCCAACTCAGACATGAAATAGGTCTGCAACTGATTCTCTTTCGAATGTTTAGGCAGCGCTTTGATACCCAGTTCCTTAATTTTAGCCTGACATTTAGGGCATTTCTCCCAACGGCTCTTCGGACACTCGTCTCCACCGATATGAATGTATTCGGAAGGGAAAATATCCATAATCTCGTCCAACACGTCTTTAGTAAACTGAAGTGTCTGCTCGTTACCGGCACAAAGCACATCGGGAAATACACCAAATGAACAAAGCACCTTATAGGGACCACCCGTGCAACCCAGTTCCGGATAAGAAGCCAGGGCGGCTGTAGTATGTCCCGGAAGGTCTATTTCGGGAACTACCGTAATGAAGCGATCGGCCGCATAACGGACAATCTCACGGGCTTCATCCTGTGTATAGAAACCACTGTGAGGCTTTCCATCGAACTTCTTGGTTTCCCAGTCAATAATGGTAGAATCTCGTCTGGAACCTATTTCCGTTAGTTTGGGATACTTTTTGATTTCAATTCGCCACCCCTGGTCTTCGGTCAGGTGCCAATGGAAATAGTTGATGTTATGCAATGCCATCAGGTCAATCATCTGTTTGAGGTAGCTGACGGGGAAGAAATGGCGACCTACGTCGATCATGAATCCACGATAACGGAAACGGGGAAAGTCGGTAACCGTTCCGGCAGGAAGAGCTGCCGCCACTTTTCCGTCCTTCAGAATCGGAAGGGCTTTGTGGATGGTTTGGGTACCGTAGAATACTCCGGCCTCACTGCCTCCGGTGAGAAGAACCTTCTCGGGGGTGATCTCAAGTTTATAACCTTCCGGGTGAGTCATTGTCGTATCTACAGCAAGGATAATGGCGTTACTGCCCTTCTCTTTATCGGACACACGGACTTCGGTTCCGGTCATCTCTTTTATAAAGGTAGCCAGAAAATCGGCAGTACGATGCATTTTTTCATTAGCTGCCGGATAGATGATCGTAGTACTGTGGTTGATAACAAAAGGTGTAGTGTCTTGGGCAAGGACAATCTCTTGCGGCTGAGGAATTACGTCCAGATTCCCCTTTTCGATAACTGCGGGGCGACAGGCACAGAATAGCACAACGGCCAACAAACCGGGAGCTAAACGGAATAATAATCTCTTGTTCATAGTGTTTTGATTTGCTCACCACAGAGTCACACCGAGTTCCATAGAGGAAGGAAGCATAGAAGATACGCTCTATGGGACTCTGTGTACTCTGTGGTTAATGTTATTCATTTCGGCAAAGATAAGATTTTATTTCCATTTTTTTGGTCACGTCTATGCAAACTGTTACTTTTGCCGTTAACGTGATAGATATGCATCCATGAAAAACAACCCATATACCGGCTTTCTCTGTTGGTTGACCATACTTCTGGCAGTCTGCTGCCTCCCGCTGAAAGCCGGTCATTACTACTATAAACAGATTTCCCTGAAGGAGGGACTCCCTTCTACCGTGCGATGTGTCTATACCGAACCTAAAGGTTTCGTATGGATAGGCACCAATGCGGGATTGGGAAGGTTCGACGGAGAAAAGCTGAAGAAATATATCCACCGGAAAGAAGATGCACACTCGTTGCCACACAATTACATCCATCAGATCATTGAAGACAATCAACACAACATCTGGGTACTGACCGATGACGGAATAGCGCAGTATCGCAGGCAAAGCGACAATTTTACAACTCCACAAGACGAACAGGGACATTCCATCCTCGCCTATTCCACTTGCCTGACGGAACAGGGGGTGATCTTCGGCGGCCGCAACCGCATCTATCGTTACGATTACGAAAACCGTTCCGTAAAACTTCTGCTGGACTTCAGTTCCGACCCTTACTTCGCCATCTCCGCCATCAGCCGATGGGACGAAGAGACGCTGCTATGTTGCAGCCGGTGGCAAGGTCTCAGGTTGATCAATCTCCGTTCGGGAGAACGCCGTCTCCCTCCATTCGACTGTGGGAAAGAGATCATGGCACTCCTGATCGACTCGCACAACCGCATCTGGGTGGCCCCCTACAATGAAGGCTTGCGCTGCTTCAGTCCCGAAGGCAGATTGTTAGCCTCGTACACTACCGCAAACTCCCGCCTCAGCAACAACGTGGTGCTTAGCATAGCCGAACGGGACTCGCACATCTGGGTAGGAACGGACGGAGGAGGTATCAATATCATACGTCCGGACAACCATCAGATCACCGTTCTTGAACATATTCCCGGAGATAACTATTCACTTCCCGTCAACTCTATCCTATCGCTCTACAACGATACCTATAACAACATGTGGGCCGGAAGCATTCGCAAGGGTTTGATCAATATCCGTGAAGTATCCATGAAGACCTATACCGATGTCTTTCCCGGAAGTAGCAAAGGGCTGAGTGATCCCGCCGTACTGAGTCTTTATCAGGACGAATCGGACGGACGGATCTGGATCGGGACGGACGGCGGAGGTATCAACAGTCTTGCCCCCGACACGGAAGAGTTCCGTCACGACCGGTCTACCTGGAGAGACAAAGTTGTATCTATCGCCGGTTTCACCGGGGAAACGCTCTTACTCTCTGTCTTTTCAAAAGGATTGTTTGTTTACAACAAAGCGAATGGAGAACAACAGTTACTGACCATCGACCATCCCCGCCTCAAACAATATCTCTACTACAGCGGAATGCCGGTAAATGTCTATCAGGACGAACCGGGCAGTGTCCTCTTGCTGGCAGGACATATTTACCGATACGACACCGACTCGCAGAAAATACGCGTAGTGAATGAAGAAGAAGGTATGGAAATTGCCGGCAGCATGAATGCCATTGCCCACAACGAGCGTTTCACCTACCTCAACGACAGCCGTACCCTCTACGAACTGGACCGGACAAACAACTGTCTGAAAAGACTTTTCAGCTGTACGGGAGATACATTATTATATTCTGTTTCGATGGACGAGAAAGGTGATTTCTGGATTGGCAGCAACACCGGACTGGGACAGTATACGCCGTCGACCAACCGGTATCATCCGTTGCCAACTTCCCTGTTCGGTGAAGTGAGTTCGGTTATTTGCGATCATCGGGGAAAAGTATGGATCGGGGCAGACCACATGTTGTTTGCCTGGATGCTGCAATCCCGGAAGTTCATCCTTTTCGGCGAATCGGACGGAGTTATTCCGAATGAATATCTGGCAAAACCCCGGCTTGTCTCCGGCAAGGGAGAAGTTTATATGGGAGGCGCAAACGGACTGCTCTGCATCGATAACCGCTTTTCGACAGCTCCATCCGACTATCCGGAAGTGGAACTGACCGACGTATACATAAACGGTGAGCCGGCCATTAACCAGATAACAGGACAGCCGGAGAAACTGACCCTCCCGCAGGACAGCCGGACCATAACCTTACGCATAATGTCCCACGAACAAGATATTTTCCGTAAAAAAAGATACCGTTATCAGATAGAAGGATTGAACGACGAACCGATTGAATCGTACGATCCGGAACTGATTATCCGTTCACTTCCGGCAGGCAAATATCGGATATTGGCCGCATGCAGTACCAAGAATGGCGACTGGACTCCCTTCCGTCCTATCCTGTCACTCACCATACTACCTCCCTGGTACCGGAGCGGATGGTTCATCATCTGTGTATTGCTTATTGCATCGGGTGTCATTGCTGCCGTCATTCTCACCATTCTGCGCCGCAGGCAAAACCGGTTGAAATGGGAACTAAAAGAGCGGGAGTTACAGGAATATGAAGAAAAAATCCGATTCCTGGTCAATGTCAGCAACGAACTCCTCCCCTCGTTCACCGAGACGGGTGAAAGAGAACTGCAAATCGTAGAGCTGATACGAAACCGACTCCGTAACGGAGAGAAAAATAAAACGGACACCGACATTAAAAATATCCCCAAAGAGGAAAAGAGCGAACTCAGCCAACCGGACGAGACTTTCCTACGAAAGCTGAACCGGCTAATCACCGACCACCTGGATAGTCCCGAACTGGACGTCACCTTCCTCTGTACGGAAATGGGATTGAGCCGTGCCTCACTCTACAACAAGTTAAAGGCCATGACCAACATGGGTGCCAACGATTACATCAATAAATTCCGCATGGAAAAGGCCATCCAACTGATCTCAACCACCGATCTCACCTTTACAGAGATAGCGGAAAAAATAGGATTTACAACATCACGTTATTTCAGTACTTCATTCAAGCAATATACAGGAGAGACACCGACTCAGTATAAAGAGAAAATAAGGAAAAAGCAATAGGGTGTAGCCATCCGATGCATAGGGTATAACCATCCGGAGTACATGGCTACACCCTATGCATCGGATAGCTACACCCTTTCGGACCCAGCATATTTCTTATCCGAATATAACTTCACTGAATAAAAAATGGAGTACGACACAGCCATACCCCATTCTCCATTCTAACAATCAAACTCAATCAAGCAATGGTGACAGATGCATCCAGATATACATCCTGGATGGCATTGAGCAATTCCACTCCCTCTTTCATCGGTTTCTGGAAAGCTTTACGTCCGCTAATCAACCCCATACCACCGGCACGTTTATTCACTACCGCCGTAACAACAGCGTCTTTCAAGTCGGAAGCTCCATGTGATTCGCCACCGGAATTAATCAAACCGACACGTCCCATATATCCGTTGGCTACCTGATAACGGCAAAGATCAATCGGATGATCGGTAGTCAGTTCGGTATACATTCTTTCGTCTGTCTTTCCAAAATGAATTGCTTTGAAACCACCGTTATTAGTAGGCAACTTCTGCTTCACAATATCCGCTTTAATGGTAACTCCAAGACGGTCTGCCTGCCCGGTTAGGTCGGCGGCAGCATGATAGTCTACTCCGTCTTTCTTAAAATCGTTGTTGCGCAGATAACACCACAAGATAGTGGCCATGCCCAATTCATGCGCATAGTCAAAAGCCTCGGCAATCTCTACCAACTGACGACGGCTTTGCTCGGAACCGAAATAGATAGTAGCTCCCACAGCCACCGCTCCCATCTCCCATGCCTCCTTGACGGTGCCAAACAACACCTGATCATACGAATTGGGATAAGACAGCAGTTCATTATGGTTCAGTTTCACTACAAAAGGAATTTTGTGAGCGTACTTACGGGCAACAGCCCCCAAAATACCGAAAGTAGAAGCAACGGCATTACATCCGCCTTCAATGGCCAGTTTTACAATGTTTTCCGGGTCGAAATAGATGGGATTCGGAGCGAACGAAGCTCCGGCTGTATGCTCAATATCCTGGTCGACAGGAAGAATGGACACATATCCCGTATTTGCCAGACGACCATGTCCCAGCAAAGTCTGCAAGCTGCGTAAGGTCTGTATGTTACGGTCCGAGTCAATCCATATCTTATCGATCGTATCCGGTGACGGCACGTGAATCAGTGATTTATCAATGGTTTTACAAGTGTGGTTCAGGTAGTATTCAGCCTGATTACCCAATAGTTCTATAATTTTATTCATAATTGTAATGGTTTTGAGTTTTATTCACCACGGAGGACACAGAGAACACAGAGAATATCTTTCTCTTAAACATCTTAATAAACAAGAGATTAAAACTCTGTGTCCTCCGTGTATTCTGTGGTGAATAATATTCATTTTTATTCCGTAATGAGGGGTTTCCTCTTATCTTATTTTTTCTTTCCCTGATTGGCAACCGCTTCCATCAGTTTCCGGATTTCTTCGGGGTCACCCAGGAAATAGTCTTTTTCCAGATTCAGTTCGTCACTGAATTCAAATACGTAAGGAACAGCAGTTGGCAGATTCAGTTTCACGATCTCTTCGTCGGAGATGTGCTTCAAGTGCTTGATAATGCCCCGCAAACTGTTGCCGTGGGCAACCACCAGAATTTCATCAGCGGTTTTCAGATTCGGGAAAATGATACATTTCCAATAAGGCATGATGCGGTCGATGGTATCTTTCAAAGATTCCGTCCGGGGAAGTTCTGCATCGGGCACTTCCCGATAGCGGTTCTCAAAACGTGGATTTCTCGGATCGTCTTCCGATAGGGCATTGGGAGCTATATCATAACTCCTGCGCCAGATAAGTACCTGTTCGTCACCGTATTTGGCAGCCGTCTCGCTTTTATTCAATCCTTGCAGATCGCCATAATGCTTCTCGTTCAGACGCCAACTCTTCTCCACCGGAATCCAGTCCTGATCCATCCGGTCGAGCACACAATTCAGCGTTTTCACCGCTCGTTTAAGGTACGAAGTATAAGCTTTATCGAAATTAAATCCATTTTCTTTCAGTAGTTCACCCGCTTTGCAGGCCTCAGCAATTCCCTTTTCTGTCAGATCGACATCGGTCCAGCCGGTAAAACGGTTCTCCTTATTCCATGCACTTTCTCCATGACGGAGCAACACAATCTTTTTCATTCAACTCTCCTTTCTTTAGGTGTTTATTATAGAACATTTGTATTGAGTACAAAGTTCACGAAAGTAAAAGGAACAGTCAATACCTAAAAATGATGAAAGTGAGTTGCAAATTTGCCACAGAGTACACAGAGAATGCAAAAGACCATTCTTTCGAAGTAAGAGATAACTCTGTGTGCTCTGTGTTTGAATATCAACGATTTCTCTTTAGAAAAAGGCGATCGGTAATGACAGAGGGCAGTTCCGACTCATAATGGGTTACCATAATCATCGTTTTATCTTCACGGCAGCAGAAGGCCTCGATGATCTTTTTCACCCGCCGGCGATTGTACGTATCGAGTCCGTGCAGCGGTTCGTCCAGAATAAGTAATTCCGGATCTTTCACGAAAGCACGGGCCAGCAATGCCAAGCGCTGTTCACCACTCGAGAGTTGAAGAAAAGGTCTGTCTTTCAGAGCGGCAATGCCAAACACATCCATCCACCACTCGCAGGTGGCCATCTGGCTTTCCTGTGGACGCTTATACAAGCCGATGCTGTCATGCAACCCGGAAGCTACAATCTCAATGGCTGGTAGATTCTTTAGATAAGCACGGTGCATTTCGGGACTGACGTAACCGATATGCTTTTTTATCTCCCAAATGCTTTCACCTGTACCCCGCTTGCGTCCGAAAAGGCTGATGTCACAGGCATACGACTGAGGATTATCCGCACAAACCAAACTAAGCAACGTAGATTTACCGGCACCGTTTTCTCCGCTCAATGCCCACTTCTCGCCCCGACGGACAGTCCAGTCGAGTTCTTTCAGGATGGTACGGTCATCATAACGGATGCTGACCTTATTTAATTTTACCACCTCCCCGGAATCATAGTTGGTTCCGTCATAAGGCAATCCGGCTATACGTTGTTGCAATGCGTCCAGAGTCACAGGTACATCGGTCACACGAAATGCAGCCAGGTAAGCCCCTCGTTCCATTTTCGGAAGCACAGTCAAGTCTTCTACTGGAATCACATGGGTAATGAACGAAGGAATATCATCGAGCATCGAAAGCACAAGGATGATTTGCACAGACGACAGCCGGGTGAGGCGTTCGAGCAGGGAGAAAAGCAGTTCACGGGTCGGTGCATCCAAACCAATAAAAGGATTGTCCATTATCAGTACCCGGGGGGCAGTCAGCAAAGTTTTAGTCAGCTGAAATTTGCGCAACTCCCCACTGGAAAGGAGAATGATCTTCTTGTCCAACAACGGCTCGATGCGGAAGAGTTCAAACAATTCCTCTTTCAGCCGTTCATCTTTGATTTCCCCCAGCATCTCCCGCACGGAGGGAGCATCTTCCTGATCGTGGGCATTCCAGCGTTGCTGATAATAATAGTTAGCATCTGCTGCACCGTATGTATCACGAAAAGCAATGTATTTCACGTTATCATATACTGTCTGAGTAGAAGAAGGAGAAAAATCGTATTTCACCGTACCTTCACGCAAGGGATATTTACCCAGAAGCGTATCTACAAACAAACTCTTCCCTCCGCCGTTGGGACCTACGATAGCGATGTGTTCGCCGGCAGCGATTTGTGCTGTGACAGGTTGTACCAAACGTACAAGCGGGTTGCGTGCTACGCCACCCGCTATACTGAATGTGTATTGTTCCATTATCCTATTTCATTATTAGGCGGAGCAAAAGTATATCAAAATCCGCACAAAGAGACAGAATAAGAGTAAAAAAATCGTAGTATTGGACAATTGTAGCCGGTCAGAATCTGAATTTAGGGTTTTCCGGTTCGGTATGCGACTCTTCCATCAACTTCGTCAGTTTCCGGACAATTTCCGGATATTCGCCTGCCACATCGTGCTCTTCCCTGAGATCCTTCTCCAGATCATATAACTTCATTGTAGAGTTTCCCTTCCGGATATTGTCGATAATTCCCTTCCACTTACCCATACGAATGGCTTTCAGACCGATCACCGGATCGGGATATTCCCAATACAGATATGCATGTTCTTTCTGCTGTCCGGTCTTGCCGAGCAAAGTGGGCAGGAAACTGATTCCGTCAGTCGGCGGACAATCAACCTTCGCAATATCCGCCAAAGTAGGCATCACATCCTGAAATCCGCAAATGTGATCGCTTTGGGTGGAAGGTTTGATCTTTCCGGGCCAGGTAACAATGGCAGGTATCCGTATTCCCCCTTCATGAACAAAACATTTTCCCCAGCCATACTCCGACTTGAAAGGGCCTCCGCTATCGAACCACGGTGAATCGCTTCCGCCGTTAAAGGTTGGACCGTTATCGGAAGTGAACATGATAATGGTATTATCATACAAATGATCTGCCTTGAGTTTCTCTATCAGTCTACCGATCTGTTCGTCGAAGTAGCTGATCATGGCAGCATAAGTCGCATGCGGATACCGGCAAGGCATATATCCGGCTTTCCCGGTGTAAGGCGCTTCGTCTCCAAACTTTTCGACATAGTGTTTCACCCACTTCTCCGGTGCCTGTAATGACACGTGCGGAAGCGGAGTAGTCCACATCAAAAAGAAAGGCTTCTTCTTGTTCTGTCTGACAAACGAAATCAGTTCATCAAAAATAAGATCATTAGCATACTCCTTCTGTGAAAATTTGGCATAACTGGCTTCATCGCGGGGATCTGTTCCGGGATCCAGCCGGGCAGTGTGAGGGTCGAGCACTTTATTGTTCAGATATACACGGTCTTCATCCTTATACAGAAAGGCCGGATAGTAACTGTGCGCTTGCCGCTGGCAGTTATATCCGTAAAAACTGTCGAATCCCTGTTTATTGGGAGTGCCCTCCGATCCCGGAGCACCCAATCCCCATTTCCCGTAACATCCGGTGACATACCCCGCCTGCTGCATCATCCTTCCGATAGTCATTGTATTGGCCTTCAGAGGGTACTGTCCCTCCAGATTCGGATGCACATACATGGAGTCATAATTCATGATGGCTCCCCGGTATGCCATTTCATCATTGGCCCGTATCTGTGCATGTCCCGAATGCATACCTGTCATCAGCACACAGCGTGCCGGTGCCGAAACAGGCGATCCGGTATAGTGCTGGGTGAAACTGATGCCGTCTTTACACAGTCGGTCTATGTTCGGAGTTTCTATTTTTCTGGAACCATAACAACCAATATCCCCATACCCTAAATCGTCCATGATAATATAGATGATATTGGGTTGAGATTCTTTAACCTGACTTTTTGCCGATAAAGCAAATACGGATAGTCCGATACAGATTTCTATTCTTTTCATGCTAAGTTTCTTTTTTTAATCCCATTTATAATTTACGTCTACCTCCTTTTTCAAGGCAGGGCCGAATGAATACCCCTGTTGTTCGAACCATGGTTGCTTCAGAAGAACTTTACCGTAAAACTCATCGAAACTCAACGGTTTGCCGGAATACCACATTTGTTCGGCAAGCGCAAGAATACGCGGAAAGACACGACGGTCGATCCTATCTTCCGTTACTCCATCGTCTGTCCACAGTGCAGAACTCATTCCGAGGATAAGCGGGTTTTCTTCCCGTGGCCTGTAAGAGGGATTATGCAGATACACATCTTCCAGATCGAAAGTGCGGTCTTTGGTATATCCCCTCCAAGGAGTGAGCGGGAAGTTCAGATAGGTGTAATAGTTCGTACCGCAAATAACCGGGTAATTATGCCTGACAGCGTTCTTCAAAGCCAGATCCTTGTGCCCTCTCCAGTTCCACCACTGTATAACCACATTATCCGGCAACGGATAACCATCCTTATAAATCACATCGCCCCAAAAGATAGCCTTCCGTCCTTTCTGTTTCAGGTAATTTGCCATTCGGGCCGAAAACCATAATTGCAGGTCATGGCTGTCCTTCAGTTTTTCTTTCGCAATCCGTGCCTGACAATCCGTACATTTATCCCAGTTTCCCTTAGGAGCCTCATCGCCTCCGAGATGGATATAAGCGGACGGAAACATCCGGCACACTTCGTCCAGTACATTCTGCAGGAAGGTGAGTGTACTGTCTTTGCCCGCGCAAAAAATATTCTGTGTAAAACCGCTTTGGGGCACTTTCACCGGAATGTTGAAACATCCCAACCGCGGATACGAATTAAGTGCGGCCTCCGCATGTCCGGGCATGTCGATCTCGGGAACAACCGTGATACCGAGGTCTGCCGCATAGCTGACAATCTCCTTTACCTCTTCCTGGGAATAAAATCCCTGTTGCTCCGGCCCATGTCCTACGAAAGCTCCGATCTGTGTCAAAAGCGGATAGCGTTTTATCTCGATACGCCAACCGAGACCCTCGGTCAGATGCCAATGAAAATAATTCATTTTCAGCATCGAAGCCATATCGATATATTTCTTGATGGTAGAGATCTTTTGGTACTGGCGTCCCGAATCCAGCATAAAGCTACGCCATTTCACTCGCGGAAAGTCAGTGATTTCCGCACAAGGAAATATAAGTTTGTCCCCTTCCCGTGTACCCCATTGTCTCAGGCTCTGAACGGCATAAATAAAACCGGCGTTATCTGCCGCACGAACAGTCATTTTCTCGGGAGTAACAAGAATGCGATAACCCTCTGCGGGAAGTGTGGCATCTTTCTCCCAGGAGATTTGGCTGTGCCCCTTTTCACTACACCATTCCACAGCACTTTTCGGTATCAGTTTTTCATAAAACAAATGCAGGAAAGAAGCGGAAGCATCTTGAGTATGCATCCGTATCTTGCCTTGGAGTTGCAACTGTCCATTGGCTTTTTCGAGGTAATCAGGTGTAGGTAAGATCGTTTGTCCGCACAGACGGATGGCGTGCGAACCGAGGAAAAGCAGTATTAAAATCAGGTATTTCATTTAAACATAGTATTTATAGTGTGACAAGAAACTATCCAAAGATAAGAATTTCTCGGGACAGTTTCTTATCACACGGTTAAAACCATTTATCAATCAGGAAGGGGCTACTCTACTCCGTCATCCCAACCCGGATTTTGAGCAAGCTGAGGATTCAGCACCCTTTCATTACGTGGAATAGGATTCAGGTAATAATATTCGGGCCAAGTATGGGTTTGTACAGGATGGAATTCAAGATATCCCTCTGCGCCACCTCCGTCAATCGTCACCTTCGTTCCGGCGGGAAAGTCCGATGTCTTGACATACATACCCAACTTCTTCTTTAACGCGTAATGGCATTTTTTCCATCTCCGCAGATCGTCGAACCTGAACCCTTCGGAGAATAACTCGATACGCCGTTCGCGGCGAATCTCCCATAACAAAGGATTGACAGCATAGTCACCCGGATAAGCAGGATCGCCCAGATCGCGTTTAGGATCGAAAGCGGCGTTGATTTCCGCCACTTTCATAGGTGCCACGTTAGCACGGATACGCAGTTTATTAATTGTCTGATCGGCTGCGGACTGATCGAATTCACCCAACTCACACGTTGCTTCAGCATAATTCAGCATCACCTCTTCTACCCGGAAGATGGGCATATCGGTCTCTTCATTTCGCTGCGATCCCATCGACAAATAAGTACAATAATACTTCCAGTTATTATACCCAAAAGCCGACTTGTACCAAGGCTGATTTTCCAAATAGAAATCGAAATGCGGAACTGCCCCCAAAATACCTCCGTCATAACCCTGGCGGAAAGGTAACGTCTTCTGTCTCTCTTTGCCGCTTCCATACCCAATTCCCAACCGGATATTCAGGCTATCGATAAAGCTCCTGTCCTTAGCGGCATCGGTAAACTCCCACTTATTCCCCCAGGCATCGGTAGAAGCCGATCGGTCAATTCTGTATGGAGGAGTCACTTGCAGCCAGAGTCGATGATCCCGGCAACTGAACTCACTGTACATATCCTTATCTCCCTGGAACAGCGGACTGTTCCAGCGGGTTTTACCATCCGAACAGAGATAGCTGTCCACCAAGTCACGAGTCGGGTTATAGTAGGACGATCCGGTTGTTCCTCCGATACTGACAGCATGTACTACGTTTTCCGCATTCGAGAACTCCCGATAAAGTATGACTCCCGGTACATCTTTCAGGTCGAGTGAACAAAACAGATCATCGTAGTTACTGCAAATTTCAGGATAACTACTCATAACCTCGGCAGACACCCGTTTACATTCTTTCAGATAAGCTTCGGCATCATTCAACCCATGATATTTTCTCCATGTTCCTTCAAAAAGACAGAAACGGGACATAAATGCCTGTACGACGGCTCTGTTAATCGTATTACTGCCATCACCATTGACGTTGATATGTTGCTCGGCATATTGCAAATCTTCAAGAATATGCTTCGCGATTTCGTCTCTGGAAGCACGGGGACCGTTGATCAACTCTGTATCATTATCACTTAATACTCGGTCTATCCAAGGTACGCCGCCGTAAGCAGACAGTAATGAAAAATAGCGGTATGAACGAAAGAAGTATCCGACACTTTTCCAATGCGCCTTCTCGGTCTCAGTCATCTGGGAACCGTCTATCCGTCCCAACATCAGATTGACACGACGGATAAAACCATAATAATCCCAAGTCGTATTATTCCTCTTATCAGGCACAGTGACCAGTCCCCTGATCCAGTTGCTTTCGCTGCTTCCCCGCGTCTGATTATACGAGATATCGTCTGTTGAAGTATCACCGTATCCTAATGTCGGAAGTGTTTCATACAATCCCCAGGCATATGCCTTGAAGTTATCATACGTCACAAAGGCCGTCTCTTCCGTCGGATTGCCCAACGGATACCTTTCCATAAAATCATTGTTCAGGCAACCGGTAAAAGCGATCGCACTGAGTATAAACAAGGCAAATGTATATTTCTTCATACTATTTCGGTTATTTAGAATGTGACATTAAATCCAAGTGAAAATTTCTTCATAAACGGATACTCCCATGCTCCTTTTGAAAGCATATCCGACTCCAGACCTTCCGGTAAATGATCCCATGTATGAAGGTTCTCCCCACTGAAGAAGACCTTGACTTCGTCAAAGTAAACCTGTTTAGACCACGTTTTAGGCAATGTATAAGACAAGGTGATATTTTGCAGTTTCACATAAGCCGCATTGGCCAGATACTTGGTTTGCTTCCAGCGATTCGAACCGGTATTCACACCATTGTTTGCATATACTCTCGGAAAATAAGCATCTGTATGCTCCGGTGTCCAGAAGTTAAGGGTTTCTTTAAACAAACTTCCCCATGTACCTGTAGGCCATGCAATCTGGTCAGTACGCCAAAAGTCACGCTTACCCACACCACGAAGAAAAATGGAAAGATCGAATCCCTTCCAACTCAAGCCTGCATTGATTCCGTAATGGAAACGCGGTGTAGAATTACCGATAATACGTTGGTCACCCGGATCGTCTGCTGTCCCTTTTCCAGTCCAGATGGTACTGGCATCATCATCAAAATTCTTATAAAGCACATCCCCCGGATACACTTTTCCAACTCCCTTAGGGATAGGAATGCCTTCTTTAAGGGTTCCGTCGGCATTGAAATCGTCTTCTCTATAAAAACGGTCGGTTACATATCCCCAGATCTCACCAATCTTCTGTCCTTTCCGATAAGTACCCAACAAATTGGTTTCATTGTTAAACTTGGTAATCTCACTCTGTGAATCATAGAGATTAAATCCGATACGGTAACTGAAATCTTTGATACGGTCTCTCCAGTTGAGTTCCAGCTCCCAGCCATAGGTCTTCAGATCCGCGGCATTTTGCTTGGCGGCAGCTACTCCCACCACCCAAGGCAAATCCATACCCGGTGCCAGCATACCTTTCGTATCACGCCGGTACCAGTCGAAAGTTCCGTTCAACCTGTTATCAAAAAATCCGAAGTCGACACCGAAGTCAAGCGTATATACTTTCTCCCAGGTAAACGCATTGCTGACCATAGCCGGCGTAGACAGAGTCGTAGGTCTTTTGCCGTCTACCAGCCAATTGGTTAGTCCCGGAGCCATTTCCGGTATATACGGATAATTGTCCGGTGTACCGTCAGACAGCAAAATGATCTGATTTCCTATCGATCCCCAGGACGCACGAAACTTTAAATTAGACAGAACACTCCGGGTTCCTGCCATAAAAGACTCTTCCGATATGCGCCACCCTCCCGAGAAAGAAGGGAAAAAACCGAAACGATTATTTTTAGGGAAACGTGAAGTTCCGTCATAACGTCCGTTAGCTTCGACCATGTACCGATCCTTGTACGAATAATTAACGCGGTAAAAGAGTCCCCTAAGGGCATATTCATTGAATGTGTCTGTAGCCGTTGTAGTTCCGGTAGCTCCCGATATGGACGGCAGGTTGCTCAACAACACATCTTTTCTTTCCGTCCACTGTGATTCAGCATGATTCTCTTCCTGGTTGAATCCACCCATCACCCCTATATTATGATTACCTATTGAAAAGTCGTAATTTGCAAAAACGTTGATCGCATTGTAGTTGTTAAATCCCTGAGTCAGTGCATACCTCGTGTTCTCCGTATTATTCAGGACACCGGTAAAATTCATCCCGATGTATTTATACTGGTTCACATACATGCGGTTGTAATTCGTCACCCTGTTATATGTGTATTCACCTGTTATCTTGAGGTTCTTCAGAGGTGAAATAATAATGCGTCCCAAAGCCCTGAAGTCAGTTTTTTTTACGATGCGCGGTTCTCCATAACGGATGTAAGTGGCGGAAGTTTCAGCGGGATAAGTAATCCCATCCTCTTCATAAGGCGAAATATTCTGATAAGAAGGAAGTTGCATGGCACTTCCCCAGATTCCGTTCCTTCCGCCTTGCTCCACTTTGTTCTGGGTAGAATTGGCATACCGTATATCCAATTGGGTCGTCAGCCATTTGTTGACCTCCACACTAAGGAAGCTCGACAGATTGGCACGTTCATATCGGTCCTTATCGGTAATCAGGATTCCGTCTTCGTTGGTATATCCCAAACCGATGCGGTAATTCGTTCTGGACCCTCCTCCCGAAACCGAGAAACTATGGTTTTGCATAAAGCCATAATTGTCCATCATATCCGCAAACATGTCGTTTTCTCTCATCAGGAACAGATTCCCGTTTTCGTCGAAAACATACCCTTGAGGATATTTGGAAGGATTATCCATATAATCACGTATATACGTTTCCCACTGAGGTATATTCTTACCATCCACATACGTATCATTAGGCCATCCCATTTCCTTATATGCCAATATGGACTCCAGCGGATTCGCCTTTTGCGGTAATTCCAATGCCTTGGAGAACGAGAAATTGTTATTATAATTAAACTTAGGCGCCATGTCCTTTTTTCCCTGCTTAGTGGTGATAAGAATCACTCCAAACGCTGCACGCGCCCCGTAAATGGCTGCAGAAGCTGCATCCTTCAAGACAGAAACCGATTCAATATCCTGCGGATCGATCATATTGATATCCATCGGAACATTATTAACCAACACCAGAGGACCGCCACCATTGATAGAAGTAGTTCCACGGATGTTATACGACAAATTGTCACCGGGTGTACCGGTTGTACCTTCAATTTTTAATCCCGGAACAACTCCCTGCAGAGCTGCCGTAACATTCGTTATCGGACGGTCACCCAGTGTCTCCTGTATATTGACGGAGGTAACGGCTCCCGTCAGATTGACTTTCTTTTGTGTTCCAAAGCCGACCACTACCACTTCATCCATCAACTTTGAATCCTCTTTCAACTGAATGACGAGTTGGGTTTTCCCATTGGTACTGACCTCTTGTGGCAGATAACCGATATACGTAACCTGCAGTTTGCCGTCCGCAGGAACTTCTAACGTGAACTCTCCGTTGAGATTCGTGATCGTAGCCTGCTTACTGCCTATGGCAAGTACATTGGCCCCTATGAGAGGTTCACCGGTAATGCCGGTTACCTTACCCATTATTTTTTTCATCTGGACAGTTTGTTTGGCAGCAGCTTTCTCTTTTGGCTGCACAGAAGGAGTAATAACTATATGTTCAGGTTCATAGTTACAAGTAAACCCGGTATTCTTCAAAAGAGCATCCATCACAAAAGAAAGCTTTTTGTCTATAAAGTTTTCCTTAATTTTCTTGTTTACATCCAGCTTGGTCTGATTGTATGTCACACTTAACTTGGTTTGCTGCTCTATCTGTTCGAATACTTTTTGCAAAGATTGATTGTTACCATATACACTTATTCGCTGATTCTGCCCGTAAGCAGTGTTATAAATGCATAAAGCGAGAAGTAAAAGGACTATTTTATGAATTTTTACGGATAGAATATTCCTTAAATTGATTTTTAATTTCATAATTTTGTGAGTTAATCAATTAATACTGTTTAAAGTCTCTAAAGGTTAAAAAGTTTTTGATTGATTTCGGGGATCGGAAATGGGTGTGGTAATTTGTTTCCGGTTCCCTTTTTTTCATATGGCAGCTCTCCTTTCTTTTATTTTAGCGGACAAATAGATATGGTTTCGTCCTTCCCCACTTTATAGGTGATACCTCCTACAGTTTTTGTCACAATATCCAAAACATGAAAGATACTATCACGGTACTTAAACTTTATTGTATAAAGATCCGAATTGATACGGTCCGATTCTGTCAGATCGGATGATAACCGGATGGATACAGCATATCTTCTTTCCAGCGTTTTCAGGATTTCCCTAAATGATTGAGAGACAAAATTCATTTCACCTTTGGTCCAGCCCGAATAGACGGAGGCGTCTATATTCCTTTTATAAAACTTTCCATCCCGGTTTTCATACTCCAGTTGCTGGTTGGGTTCTAAAGTAACAAAACAATCCGTCTGATTCTTCTTCCTAACGGCAACAGAACCGGTCTCCAATGTGGTAATCGTTCTCTTATCCAAAGGATACGCCTGCACATTAAACTGAGTACCCAGCACACAGACATCCAGGTGATTAGTTTCTACCACAAAAGGGAGTTTCTTATCTGGTGCAACCTTAAAATGCCCCTCGCCCGAAAGATATACGGAACGGGTATCGCCTGTAAAATGTGTGGGATATAAAAATACAGACCCGGAATTCAGGGTGATGACCGAACCATCGGGAAGTGTGACTTCTTTTTGTTCACCCTTGGGGACAATACATTCGACAAAACGGACATCGTGCGTATGCAGCCTGACATATACATAGGCAGTAGCAATGGACACCAACGGAATAAGTAGAAAAGCTGCTATACGTGCCCACCGATAAAGGTTTGACGGCTTACATAAAGGAAAGCCTGCTTTTTTTTGAAACTTCCGTAAAGAATGTCGGGTACAGGCATCTGCCGCAGGATGATAATCATCCCATATCTGATGGAGTGCTTTTTCTTTCCGTTCCTTGCCGGACGAATCAAGAAGCCATGTCCAGACTTTGCTTTTAAGATCCGGACCGGCTGTAAAAGCCATAAAGTTGCGTATAATTTTGTATGCGTCAGACATAGTATATTTTATGGGTTATGTATATAAGATACGTAACCCGCCAAACACACACAGTCCGAAAGAGATTTTTTTGAAATAAACTACTAAGTTTATACGATGGTAGCCATAATAACCAAGAGCAATATTTTGCGTATATCGGCCAGAGCCTGGGTCAGATGATTTTCAACCGTACGCTTACTAATGTTTAATTCATGGGCTATTTTCTCATTACTCAGTCCCTGTTCGCGGCTCATCCGGTAAATCTTCTTCCTTTGGGCAGGCATTCTCTCTACAGCGATGGCTATGATCAGTTCCAACTCCTTTGCATCAAGTTCCGCCTCTGTTTCACAATGTTCCGGATGATCATCCGATGTTTGCCAGGATTGATAATTCTGAAATAGCAGGGAGCGTTCGATATGCCGGAAAACCGCATTCCGGGCAATACGGAACAGGTATGCATCCAGATTGTCTATCAATTTCAAGTTTCCCCGATTCTGCCACAATAATGCAAAAATATCCTGAGAGATATCTTCCGCCTCTTCAGCATTCTGCAACAAGCCATTAATGAACCCTTTTATTCGGGGGTAATAATCCAGAAAAAAAGCCTCAAACTTTTGAGGACTTTCCAGATTATCCGTATCGGCCGGAGACTTCCTTATAAATTTCATCATACAGATATTTTAAGATTGCTCTATGCACACATATCCCACAAATCAGGACAGTTTTTTTAGAGATAATCCACTTAGGTTAACTTTATATTTGTTTTTTATGCCCTTACAATTTTTTATTATCAGCATTTACAAAGTTAAGCCCGGATTATCTCCGGGCTTTCTCCATATCACTGATACTACTGGTGAATGATCAGTGCCGACTGTGCCGGAACCGTTATCTCCGGACCGTACAACAGCCCCAAACCTCGCTCATCAATTACCCCATCTTTGCAGACAACGGTGTATTTGCCTTCAGGTATTGTCAGTTTGGCCGGAACGGAACGAGCATTGAGCACTACGATTATATTGTCCCAAGAGTCTCCGTTCGCACGGTCTTTCAAACGAAAAGCTATCAGGTTAGTGCCCTCCACTGGAAGAAATTCCAGATATTTACGCACCATCTCCGCATCGCCCATACGGAAAGCGGGATGTGCCTTACGAAGACTGATCAGACGTTTATAGTAAGTAAATACATCTTCATAGAGGGTTTTGCGGTTCCAATCGATGGCATTAATGGAATCGGGGCTTTCAAAACTGTTATGCACCCCTTTCTTATCGCGCATCACCTCTTCACCGGCATAAATGAACGGAATACCTTGCGAGGTAAACACCGACGTTTGTGCCAGTTTATCGAGCCGTGCAAGCTGTTCGGGAGTAATATCGGGAATACTTGACTTCAGACGGTCCACCAGGCACATATCATCATGGCAGGACACGTAACTGATCATTTGAGTCGGCTGGGCAGCCCAAGGAGCTTTGCTGTAATTCACAGAGTCGTTGTTGACTTGAGGATGCTGGATAGCTCCGACAATTCCGAATTTAATGCTTTCTTCTCCACCGGGAATTCCGGCGAGGAAAGCTCCTTTATGGTTATCATTGAAAGGACCACGCAACGCATCACGCAGTTCGTCGGAGAAAGCGGCAATACCGGGCATCTCGAAAGTATTGGCCTTCATAGCCAGCGAATCCCCCGGATACTGTGGTGCCTCCGCAGCCCAACCTTCACCATAAATAATGATAGAAGGATCAGTGGCATTGACTGCCTTGCGGATTTCATTCATTGTCTCGATGTCGTGAATGCCCATCAGGTCGAAGCGGAAACCGTCTATATGATATTCTTTAATCCAGTGGAGCACGGATTCGATCATATACTTACGCATCATGGGACGGTTGCTTGCCGTTTCGTTGCCGCAAGCTGAACCATTTGCCAGCGAACCATCGGGTTTCTGACGGTAGAAATATCCCGGCACCGTACGCTCAAAGTTGCTTCCGTCAGTATTGTACGTGTGATTGTACACCACGTCGAGTACTACCCGAATACCGGCTTTGTGGAGCGCCTGCACCATCTGTTTGAATTCACGGATGCGAACAGCCGGATCATAAGGATCAGTAGAATACGAACCATCGGGCACATTGTAATTTTGCGGATCATATCCCCAATTGTATTTATTTTCATTCAGTTTGGTTTCATCCACTGAGGCATAGTCATAAGATGGCAGGAGATGTACATGGGTGACTCCCAGTTCCACCAGATGGTCAATACCGGTAAGCAACTTGGCAGGATTCAGTGTCCCATGTTCGGTCAGAGCCAGAAACTTCCCTTTGTTCCGAATGCCCGACGTGGAGTCAACAGAAAAATCACGATGGTGCATCTCGTAGATGACTGCATCCGCAGATGATTTCAACGGCGGACGCTGATCGTTTTCCCACCCCTGCGGATCGGTGGATTTCAGGTCGATAATGGCGGCACGCTTTCCGTTTACCCCCACCGCTTTGGCATTGATACCCGGCGTATCTCCCATCCATTTATCGTTTACCTTGACATTGAATGTATAGAATTTCCCCATCAGATCTTTACTGACCGTTGCTGTCCAAGTGCCTTCTTCCCCCGGCTCCATAGGAATTGTTTCGTAAGCATGCCCTCCTTCACCCGAATCAAACAACATCAGACGAACTTCATCGGCGGTAGGTGCCCAAAGGATAAACTTAGTAGCCTCCGGTGAATACTCCATCTCCGTGAGACTGCCCGAACGCACCGGATACAGCTCGTAAGACGCATATTCTTTCTTGGCAGGAGTACAACTGACTACAGCCGTGGCCGCAGTCACTCCAATAAAGGCAAGATAGTTCATTTTCATGGTTTTTCTCTCTATTAAATTATTATCTGATTAATTGAGTAGCCCGCGGCTACTTCACCCTTTCCGGGTTTTTGGCTATAAAATCTTTCCAACCGCTATATCCTTTCTCCATCACAGGACGCCCCATTTGCAGGAAATGACAATAGGCAGCTGCCAGTCCGTCGGTAGCATCCATAAAGACAGGCATGTCTTCTTTGGCAAAATGCAGCATGCGTTGCAGCATGTCGGCCACTTGCTCTTTTGAAGCCTGCCCGTTACCGGTAATAGCCATTTTTATTTTAAGCGGAGCATATTCGGTAATAGGAATATCTCGACTCAGCGCGGCAGCCATTGCCACTCCTTGTGCACGTCCGAGTTTCAGCATAGACTGCACGTTTTTCCCGAAGAAAGGGGCTTCAATCGCCAGTTCATCCGGCAAGTAGCTTTCAATGATGCTCAGTACCCGTTCATGTATATGGCGCAGTTTAAGGTAATGATCGCCGAATTTACGCAGGTCGATAATCCCCATAGCAATCATCTCCGGCTTAGTCCCCCGGACACGCAGCACTCCGTATCCCATGATCGTTGTACCGGGATCGATGCCCAGAATAATCTTCTCTTTAACCGGCTGAATCACTCCAATACCTCCATCAATGTCGGAAATCCGACTACTTTATCCTTGAATATCTTTACCAACTCTTGGTTAAGCCGTGCACCTTGTTCCTGATGCCAGCGATGCAAAAGGCTGGAATTATCCACCTCCCATTGGAGTGAATAAGAAGTGCCCTCGTCACGATGGCTCAACACACGGCAGATACGTGGTGCACGGAGTACTCCGTGTTTCTCTACTTCAGGGATATAACTCTCTTTGATCCAGATCAGGAAATTGTCATGAACCTCGTCATCCACCAGAAAAGTGGTATTGTATATCAGCATATTTTTTATCTTTTGATGATTATTTCCGCAAACATAGCAATTATTTCAGAATAATGCATTATATTTGCCGCATCAAAACAGATAAACGTTCGCAAACGTTATCATGAAAACAACGGGGGGTTAGCTCATCTGGCTAGAGCGTAACACTGGCAGTGTTAAGGTGATCGGTTCGAGTCCGATACTCTCCACACCCAATTAATAAAAATAGTAAATATTTCATCATTAAAGTGGGGAAATCCGTGAGGACTTCCCCATTTTGTTTTTTATCCGGTTCTACATCAGTTTGCCACAGATCATGGACCAATGTTCCTCCCACACTCGATAGCCTCTCCCCTATCTCTACAACACGAAAAGTTTTCGTTTTATTCGAAACTGAGGATCAAGGGGAAAAAAGAACAACTACACAATTAATGACCGAACCGGAAACGAAGTTTATGCCAAAAGCCATCTTCTTTCTTTTTTCCTTCCACCGATGCAACCTCAGAGTCTGTATGTGTCGTGGTCTCTGCTTCCACTTCTGTTACCACTTCTTGTATAGAGACCTTCACCTTTTTCTCAAAATTCCTTTTAATCCAAACTTCAAGGACTATTCCGGCATAATCCCAACTGCGTATAATTTTCAAATGATTTTCCAATAGCTGTATCTCCCACTCGATTTTTCTTACCTCTTCACGCAAACTAATGATCCGGTCATACAGCTTTGATTTGCAGCATTGCAATTTCCCCACTTCAGAACGTTGACCGCGTAGGTCTGTCGGCACCTCCGGTGTCTCTACAAGCGCTTCTCCGGAGCTTGCGGCATCTTCGTCCTTTTCCGGCCCGGCTATTTTTATACGCTCCCGTCCGCCAAGTACCTCTTCCAGTGTTTTTAGACGATTCGACAATTCATCTTTCTCTTTTTCCAAGCATCTATTCTGCTTGGACAGACTCTCATTTCTGTTCCACAAATCGGTATTACGTCTGCGCGCAGCTTCTATCATTTGCCACTCTTCCATCTGTTGCTTCTTGAACCACTCAACGCTCTTCCGACTTCTGGAAAGTTCTGATTGAAGCCCATTGATGATTTCGTTTGTACTTGCGGGCAGATCACTCAACGTCTTCCTGAATTCCTTGATGTATTCGCATACAGAATCGAATCCCATTCTGGCGGCCACCTTTGAAAGAGGAGAGGCGGCAAAGGCACTATTAAACAATTTTTGCTCCTTGGTACTCAAACCACTCACCACCATAGACAATATCCGGCGCACGATGGGCGCAAAGTCATCAAAGAGGCGCATCTTAAGCGCGGTATCTTCGTCCTTCTCAAGTTCCGCCTCGATGCGCCGTTCAAACTTCCCACAAAGTTGTTCGTAATTAGTGGTCAGGCGCGCCAACCGCTTCTCGTTTCCGATCAATCTCTGTACACTCTCGTCGTCAATCAACACCACACTACCCACAGTCGAAGAGGTTATCTCACACTCCCGTATCCATCCGAGCACCCGCGATTCGCTGATCCCATACTTATCAGATATACTTTTTACTGACATCCAATCGGCCATATCCATACAATTTAAGGTCTGCAAGATTGTACATAAGATCCGAAGCATCCGTAATTCACCTTATGACGAAAAGAATAGCTATCGTACCCAATCACTCCCCCGCATCGGCTAAAATAATCATTTTTCACAGAACAACCTATTATTTGTAAAAAAAGAAAGTTATTTTTATTTTATCTCTTAACTATGTCAATATGGTAGTAGTTGGAAAACCATTGAAAGGCATGCACGTTACCGACTCACTGCCCGAACTTATCTTGAAGTATCAACAAACCGAAAAAAGAAAGAGAAAATATCTCTACCCTTCTGATTATTATACACCAATAAAAAACTGAAAAGCCACAGAAGTCATAAAGTAATTACCAAAGAAACATCTTTTTCCTTTATCATAGAGTTTCACTTCTTTGTTTCTCCTTTGTGTACCCCAAGTACTCTGTGATGAATTCAGCCGACTGACACATTTTATTTCTTTCTATCTCCTTTGATTGCAATATTATTGTTACTTTTGCAGCAATTTAAAGAAAAACCGAATAACAATAAATCGCAAGATATGATAGCTAAGATTAATCAACTTCTTGAAGAGGTAGCAGCCTTGAAGGCTGCCAATGCCGAAGAACTCGAAGCTCTCCGCATCAAATACCTTAGCAAGAAAGGAGCCATCAACGACTTGATGGCAGATTTCCGTAACGTGGCTGCCGAACAGAAAAAAGAAGTCGGCATGAGACTCAACGAGCTGAAAACTAAAGCACAAGAGAAAATCAACGCACTGAAAGAACAGTTCGACAACCAAGACAACGGACAGGACGATCTGGACCTGACCCGTTCGGCTTACCCTGTGGACCTGGGCACACGTCACCCGCTCTCCATTGTACGCAATGAAATCATCGACATCTTTGCCCGTCTGGGATTCAACATCGCCGAGGGTCCGGAAATCGAAGATGACTGGCACGTGTTCTCAGCACTTAACTTTGCCGAAGATCATCCGGCACGCGACATGCAGGATACATTCTTCATCGAATCACACCCCGACGTGCTACTACGCACACACACTTCGTCGGTGCAGAGTCGCGTAATGGAAGTTTCACAACCACCTATCCGCATCATCTGCCCGGGACGCGTTTACCGTAACGAAGCCATCAGCTATCGTGCACACTGCTTCTTCCACCAGGTGGAGGCGCTGTATGTGGACAAAGATGTTTCCTTCACCGACCTGAAACAGGTGTTGCTTCTCTTCGCCCAGGAAATGTTCGGTGCCGATACGAAAATCCGCCTGCGTCCATCCTACTTCCCGTTCACAGAACCCAGTGCTGAGATGGACATCAGCTGTAACATCTGCGGCGGAAAAGGTTGCCCTTTCTGCAAACATACCGGATGGGTAGAAATCCTGGGATGCGGCATGGTAGACCCCAATGTGCTTGATGCCAACGGAATTGACAGCAAAGTCTACAGTGGCTATGCCTTAGGTATGGGTATCGAACGTATCACAAACTTGAAATATCAGGTGAAGGACCTCCGGATGTTCTCCGAAAACGATACCCGTTTCCTAAAGGAATTCGAAGCGGCATATTGATTTACAATTAGGCGATTTACAATTTACAATTGAAATTACTTCCCGACATGAAGGAGGTAAGAAAGATGTGTAGAGAGTAAATCGTCTAATTCGCTTCAAACTTCGTGTTCTTCACAGGATGAAGTGGCTTCAATCGCAAATCGTCCAACTGTTAATTATGAAACCATAATGAAAGATAGGCTTGTCACTCCCGGTTATGTCTTGATACTGGCAGCAAACTTCCTTTTATACTTTGCCTTCTACTTGATTCTGCCTGTACTGCCTTTCTATCTGACTGAAGTTTTCCAAACCGGAAATGCGGCAGTAGGCGTTATTTTATCATGCTACACTGTGGCCTCGCTCTGTATTCGCCCCTTTTCGGGCTATCTACTGGACACACTGGCACGCAAACCGCTCTACCTGATCGCTTACTTCGTGTTCATAACCGTCTTCGCGGGATACATCCTGGCAGGAGTACTGTCATTATTCATTATGCTCCGTGTAGTGCACGGACTGGCCTTCGGTATGGTAACCGTAGCAGGAAACACCATTGTAATCGACATCACTCCTTCTTCACGACGCGGAGAAGCAGTAGGCTACTACGGACTGATGAACAACACCGCCATGAGTTTCGGACCGATGATCGGGCTTTTCATGCACGACACTTGTTCATTCGAAACCATCTTCCTCTGCTCACTCCTCTCCGGCACAGCCGGTTTTATAGCTGCATGTCTGGTGAAGACTCCTGTCAAGCAACCGGTCAAGCGGGAGCCAATCTCACTTGACCGCTTCATATTAATAAAAGGTATACCGGCCGGCGTTGCCCTGCTCTTGCTATCTATCCCCTATGGCATGACAAGCACTTACGTAGCCATGTATGCCAAAGAAATAGGAATCACACTCAGCTCCGGTCTGTTCTTTACGTTCATGGCAATAGGCATGGCCGTCTCACGTATGTTCTCCGGACGGCAGGTGGACAAGGGACACATCACGCAGGTTATCACTCTGGGACTTTATCTGGTGTGCATTTGTTTCTTCACTCTTTCTGCCTGTGACAAACTGATGCAGATAAATCCCGAACTAACCGATGTGCTTTTCTTCATGGTAGCACTGCTGCTGGGAGTCGGGTTTGGCACCATGTTTCCAGCCTTCAACACGCTGTTTGTCAACTTGGCTCCGAACAGCCAACGCGGTACTGCCACTTCCACCTATCTCACCTCGTGGGATGTAGGCATCGGAATCGGGCTGGTTTTGGGCGGCTATATCGCCCAATTTACCTCGTTTGACATGGCCTATCTCTTCGGAGCCTGCCTGACAGTGATCTCCACCTTCTATTTTAACCTGAAAGTCGCACCTCATTATCATAAGAACAAATTAAGATGACAAAGAAAGAACGTTATGAAAAAGTAATCGCCTGGTTTCAGGAGAATGTACCCGTAGCCGAAACGGAACTGCATTACAACAACCCGTACGAACTGCTGATTGCCGTTATCCTCTCCGCACAATGTACTGACAAGCGGGTGAACATGATCACCCCGAAAATCTATCAAGACTTCCCCACCCCGGAGGCACTGGCCGCTACTACTCCGGAAGTGATATTCGAGTACATCCGCAGTGTCTCTTACCCTAACAATAAGTCAAAACACCTGATAGGCATGGCACGAATGCTGGTGAGTGACTTTAACAGCGAAGTGCCCGATACCCTTGAAGAACTGATCAAACTGCCCGGAGTGGGACGCAAAACAGCCAACGTCATCCAGTCTGTCGTATTCAACAAGGCGGCCATGGCTGTAGACACACATGTATTCCGAGTGAGCCACCGCATCGGACTCGTGGGTGATGCCTGCACGACTCCTTTCAGTGTAGAAAAAGAACTGACGAAAAACATCCCCAACGAATTGATTCCCATCGCTCACCACTGGCTTATTCTACACGGACGTTATGTCTGCCAGGCACGTACACCCAAATGTGAAACCTGTGGTTTGCAATTAATGTGTAAATATTACTGTGAGAAGTATAAAGTTAGCAAAGACACACCGAAGAGGAAGAATAAATAACGATTTCGTAGCAAAAAAGAGAAATTAATACTAACTTTGCGGTCATCATAAAAGAAACTAACACTTTTAAAGTAAATAAATAAAGTATTATGCAGACAATTGACAAATTCAATTTTGCCGGTAAAAAGGCATTCGTTCGCGTGGACTTCAATGTACCCTTGGACGAAAACTTCAACATTACAGACGACACTCGTATCCGTGCTGCACTTCCTACGCTAAAGAAGATTCTGGCAGACGGTGGCAGCATCATCATCGGCTCTCACCTGGGCCGTCCGAAAGGCGTTGCCGACAAATTCTCTCTGAAACATATCGTTAAGCACGTGTCAGAACTGCTGGGCGTTGAAGTTCAGTTTGCTAACGACTGCATGGGCGAAGAAGCTGCCGTGAAAGCTGCCGCTTTACAACCGGGCGAAGTGCTGTTGCTCGAAAATCTCCGTTTCTACGCTGAGGAAGAAGGCAAACCGAGAGGATTGGCTGAAGACGCAACCGACGAAGAAAAAGCCGCTGCCAAGAAAGCCGTGAAAGAAAGCCAGAAAGAATTTACAAAGAAACTGGCTTCATACGCTGACTGCTACGTAAACGACGCATTCGGTACGGCTCACCGTGCACACGCTTCTACGGCATTGATCGCCAAATACTTCGATGTGAACAATAAGATGTTCGGTTACTTGATGGAGAAAGAAGTGAAGGCCGTTGACAAGATATTGAACGATATCAAACGTCCGTTTACAGCCATCATGGGTGGTTCTAAAGTGTCTTCTAAGATCGAAATCATCGAAAACCTGCTGAACAAGGTAGACAACCTGATCATCACAGGTGGTATGACATATACTTTCACCAAAGCTATGGGTGGACAGATCGGTCTGTCTATCTGCGAAGATGACAAACTGGATCTCGCCCGCGAACTGATGCAAAAGGCTAAAGACAAAGGTGTAAATCTGGTATTGGCTGTTGACGCTAAGATCGCTGACTCTTTCTCTA
>OGHF01000463.1_pt1 | contig 27731 bp, 18 predicted proteins | sample 1571481 | NCBI WGS metagenome assembly OGHF01 (sample SAMEA2581952, study PRJEB24529) | metagenome | biome: Human gut stool | place: China | collected 2011
CTTTATCACGTGTCATGATGACAAGATCTCCACCATAAAATTTCTGATTACAGAAGTTGATGATTCGGGGATGGCATCGATAATGTTCCCGTAACAAGGTCTGTGGTACATTCGGAATAACTTTGCAGATGGATTGCAAAAAACTCATATTGGCACAATCATATTCCGGCTTAATCAGGCAGGCATTAGCGATAAAGTTTAGCTTTTCCTTATTTTCTTCCGTGACCACATTGGGAAGTTGCATGGTGTCGCCGACAATGATTGCATTTTTAGCACATGACAAGGCTAAAGCTCCGGTTTCAACGGAAACCTGCGACGCTTCGTCCATAATGATATAATCATATACAGCATCTCGTTGCAAACTGCTTAATGATGAAAAGGTCGTACTTAAGATAATAGGGTATTCTTTCTGTACCTCTCGCCAATTATTTTTTAGATCAGGGAGCGTAAAGATGGGCTTGTCATGGTTATTGCCATAGGTATGAAATAACTGATTCTTTAGATATTTCATTGATGTATCGGCCATTTGTCTAGCCATTTCTGCTGCATCTTTGTTGGCAAGCTCCTTTTCTAATGTGTCTATTTCGACTTCCAGCTCTGCATACTTTGTTTGGTAGAATAAGATTTGGAAGTCGGCGATAATCAAACTCATCTCCCGTTTATAAAAACCTTTATCGGGGATTTTACAAATCGCTTTGCTCCTGAATTTAAAGAATAACCATTTCAACCGTTGAATAAAAGCAGCTATTCCCCGAAGACTTGATGATTGCTCTTTTTCTGCAAATTGTTGACATTCATTCCATAAATTCAGAAGGTCTGCCGAGCTGGAATTTTTCCGTTGTTGGAGAGTAAATTCTTTTGTTCCGAACTCTTGCAGATAATGTTGCCACTCTATTTTTAAAGCTTGTATTTCCTGTCTTGCCATGGCAAGGCGTTCCTGTTTGTAAAATATGCTTTTTAGTTCTTCTGTCTGATGATGTATCTGATTGAGAAATTGAGGTTGGTCGACATCCGTATCATGCCATGACTCAAAGTGCTCCGGATATTGTTTTTCCTCTTCTTGAGTCTCGATGAATTTCTCTTTGTTAGCTGTGCTGCCAAGCAATGCAACAATGAATCCCATATCGTATTTGGATAACTTCTCAAGTACATTGACAATGGCGGAGTTATTATTAGATACTACCTGAACAGTCTTACCACGCACAAGGATATTGGCAATGATGTTCAGAATCGTTTGGGTCTTTCCAGTTCCCGGAGGTCCTTGCACAACACTGATTTGATTCTCAAAAGCTGCCTGGACTGCTTTTTGCTGGCTTGCATTACAACCGAAAGGAAAAATCAAGGTTGAGGCAGTCCGGGTCTGCATTTTATATTTTTGAGGATTCAGATATACAGCAATAGCTCTGTTGTTTGCGATGAAATGAATCTTTTCATATTGTTTTGCCAATAGCTTCGTTCCGTCATCAGCTTTCAATTCGTTCGCATCGGCAACTTTCTTCAAATATTCGAATATACTTTTCGAACGACTCTCTCCCAAGCATGATTCGATAATTTCTAAGTCTTTTTCTCTGTAATCATACTCTTTACCATTCAGAAAACGAATGTGCCAATAGTTGTGTGATCCGGTCTTAAAAATAGATAAGGCTTTGATGTTTGATAAAGTTCTCCCTTTACTGATTATTTGATAATTATTGGGGTCCGGTTTGTCCGGATCAGTCAGCCAAAGGACATTTTCTTCTTTGTAAGTATACGCACTGGGAACATTCCGGAATACTACCTTATAGTTGCCATTATGATTTTGGCAACTTTCTATTTCAGGAGTCTTGATTTGACCTTTTATAATAATCAGATTTTCGGAAGTATCTATCATAGGCTTGTGTGTAAATATAATAAGTCATGCTGCTGTTTTTATTTATTATTTAGGATATAAAAGTAAGAATATTTTCCAGAATATCAAAGCTGAAGTAGAAAAAACAGTGAATGACTTTATTCAGCTTTGTATTGTTATAAATATAGAGTGAGATTCGGTTTGGGAGTATTGAACGTGATAAAAGAGATTTGTTTTGCCAATGAAATCATTATCTTTGCAAGGTATATATTAATGAACGAGGAGGATATTATGCTTGCATACACATATATTGAACACGGAAAGTTTGAATTGCAGGAGAAAGCAAGACCGGAAATAAAGGATTCACGGGATGCAGTCGTGCGTGTAACACTTGGTAGCATCTGCACCAGTGATCTTCATATTAAACATGGCAGTGTGCCGCGTGCTGTGCCCGGAATAACTGTCGGGCATGAGATGGTAGGTGTGGTAGAACAAGTAGGGGCTGATGTCACTTCGGTGAAGCCTGGTGACAGGGTGACTGTGAATGTCGAAACTTTCTGCGGTGAGTGTTTTTTCTGTAAGCATGGATATGTGAATAACTGTACTGATCCTAATGGCGGTTGGGCTTTGGGGTGTCGAATAGATGGCGGTCAGGCGGAATATGTCAGAGTTCCTTATGCGGATCAGGGGTTGAACCGTATTCCGGATACAGTGAGTGATGAACAAGCTTTGTTTGTCGGTGATGTGCTTGCAACAGGTTTTTGGGCAGCACGCATCTCGGAAATTACCGAGGAAGATACTGTTCTTATCATCGGTGCCGGACCTACCGGGATTTGTACTTTGTTGTGTGTGATGCTGAAGAAGCCAAAACGCATTATTGTCTGTGAAAAGTCTCCTGAAAGAATTCGGTTTGTCCGCGAGCATTATCCTGATGTGTTGGTGACTGAACCGGAAAACTGCAAGGATTTTGTTCTCAAGAACAGTGACCATGGTGGAGCAGATGTTGTTTTGGAAGTGGCAGGGAGTGACGATTCTTTCTATTTGGCTTGGAATTGTGCCCGTCCTAATGCTATTGTCACGATTATAGCCCTCTATGATAAACCACAACTTCTTCCTTTACCTGATATGTATGGCAAGAATTTGGTTTTTAAAACAGGTGGAGTGGATGGCTGCGATTGTAACGAGATTCTCAAGCTGATTGAGAAAGGTAAAATTGATACTACTCCTCTTATTACACATCGATTTCCGTTGAATGAGATTGAGGAGGCCTATCGTATCTTTGAAAACAAATTAGATGGAGTTATTAAAGTAGCTATATCAGGAAATAAATAAAAATAGAATTTGTGTATGAAGAATATACTGATAGTAAGTAATAATGATATGTGCCGCAGTCGTATGGCACAGGAAATTTTGAACTCCTTCGGTAGAGGGATGAAGGTTAGTACTGCCGGTATTTTGGCTGGAAATTCTGTTCTTGACGTTGTTTGCCAAGTGATGGAACAAAATGGATATGACTTTTCGCGTAGAAAGCCCTGTGACGTTGCGACGTATGCCCAACAGACGTGGGATTATGTCATTACCCTTTGTCCGGAAGCGGAGGAAGTGCAAAAGGAAATGCAGGGGGTAGTGAGAAAATACGTTTCTTTCAACTTTACAGATCCCTTTCAGGGAGGCATTCATGTAGAAGATGAGCAGGAAGAACGGGTTAGGGCACTATATGACATCATGCATAAAGAACTGTATGAGTTCTTTCGGAGTGAATTGATGGAAAAATTGTTGCCTCGCTGTTCCTGTGGCGCAAATACGTATTGTAGGTGTGAGTAGGTATTAAGTAATCATATATGTACATCATCCGGTAATGGTGGCAGAATTGCGTCATTTTGAACGCGAAGTTGCCAGAAAGCAATAGCGGATGCGGCGGCTACATTGAGAGAATCGACACCGTTTGCCATAGGAATGCGGACTACATAGTCCGCTTCATTAATTGTTTCGTTTTGAAGACCGTCTCCCTCTGTTCCCATTATGATGGCTAACTTGGGTTCGGTTGCTAAGATAGGATTATCGATAGAGATTGATTTCTCCGTGAGTGCCATAGCGACTGTACGGAAACCCAGTTTGCGCAACTCATTGGGAGAACCGTCCAACCAAGTCCATGGTATCAGGAAGACAGAACCCATCGAAACCCTGACTGCACGTCGGTTTAACGGATCACAAGAATTGCGTGTTAATAATATAGCATCTATCCCCAAGGCGGCTGCGGAACGGAAGATGGCTCCGATATTAGTAGCGTCTACCACGCCCTCAATGACTACGATCCGTCGAGCTTTCCGACACACCTCCTCTGCACTTGGTAGTGCTCGACGACGCATGGCGCAGAGGACACCGCGCGTCAGTGTATATCCGGTCAATGTGGCAAGTAACTTTCTTTCACCGGTATAGACAGGTATATCACCACAACGTTCAATGATGCCAGCGGCATCACCAGTGATATGCTTCTGTTCACACAAGAGGGCTAAAGGCTCATAACCAGCATTCAGAGCTACATGGATAACTTTGGGGCTTTCTGCAATAAACAATCCTTTATCAGGCTCAATACGATTGCGTAATTGAGCTTCGGTGAGGGTACTGAATATTTCTACTCCGGAGTCTGTTAAGGATGATATTTCTATAATGGGCATAGTGATTTCTTTAAGCGATCTATTTTATTGCAGCAATGATAGTATGCGCTTCTTACTTACCGATGCAGCATATTCGCACTATTAATTGTCAGCGTTTTGCTCTTTTAAACGGTACAAGCCTCATTTTTACAATTACATTGAAAGTACCGGGAAATTCAATGTGCTGGTTTTCATACTTTTCGATATACGTGTTGTACCGCATTTTTTCAGTCCATTTGCGGAAGTTTCCAATCAATTTTAGAGGGTTGATTTAGTGGGTGTTTCCGCATTGGGGTTACAAATGCTTTGCAGAGGCAAATATATGAAAAATAAAGCAAATGCTTCAAAGAAAGTGAAGAACTTTTGTACAAGCATACTTCATATTTGATTATTTGTAGTGCTTTTGTACAGTTTAGTCTATCGTAAATACTTTTGTCATGTATTATTTGCAGGGAGTTAACACGGTATCCTACTGAGATGATCATTTCAAGATTATAGTAATCAATCTTTCGTTCTACCTCTTGTCTCCCTCTTTTTGAACTGTTACAAATATTTCCCAATATCCCGACTTATTAGAGCCAATATGTTTAATTAAGTCTTTCTCCTTTAATATAGACATAATACGTTCACCCTGCCGTAAGGAAAGTGAGAGAGAGTCTGCTACCTCTTTTACTGTTATCCGATTATTAATTCGAATAAGTTCTAATGTGCGCTATTCGTTTATACCGACATTTTAGAGTAATTCATATAAGAACGTCCTCCGGTACCAGCTGTGACATTTGATAAATGTAGAACTCCATTTACTGATGAAAATTCACCCAAAGCTGTTTAAACGATTGTTCCTGTATTCTTTAAAATGATATGAAGATAGCTTCTTAAACATCTCCGCAGAAAATATCGCTATGGTTCTTTGCAAAGGCAATAGATTGTTCGTATGGATCCACTAACCGAACAACTTATGGAAGCTTCATTCTTATTACCCGACACCAAGAAAAACTATCTAGCGGAATACTGTTAACGTAGAAATAGACTCAAGGATATGAAGTAAGAATTTTGAAATTCTATTCTCTTACTTGCCGATAGCTTCCATCTTTTTAATACGATAATAGAGAAAAGGGATCATTTAGTAATTAAACAATCCCTTTTATTGTGTAACACATTAAGCATACTGGATGAGTTTCCATGTTACAGCTCTTCCTCCGTATGGAGGCATAGTGTTACCTTTGGCTATAGGAGCGGTTGTTGAAGGTGTTCCAACCACTTGCCATACGCCACTCTCAGGACATTTTTGCCCTGTAGATGCGGTAGTACCAATTGGTGCTCTCATATCATTCAAGTTTTAATAACCCCAAATTTTCCAGAAAGGATCACTCTGTTCATTATTTACAGGTATAATGAAAACCTGTTTTCTCCGTTGGTGCATTGTTTACCGTTTATGGCAACTTGGACAGCAATAGTAGCAACCATCTACATTAGAGTAATACTCTTTTGCTTTTTTAACTGCATCCGCACAGTTTGAAAAATAACCTAGTCCAATTAGACTTGAACTGTGAGGTAAATAACTACATGTGCTTTTGTGCACCTCATGCTCACCCGTTGATTGAGCATTCTTGTTTACGTAATAATAATCCATAAAATGAAAGAATTAGATGAATCAACCTGCTTGTGTTAAGGGTAGTCTGCACGGCTGATATAAGCAAACTACTTATTTGAAAATCCTGAACTATTGATTTGATACAAAGATATATTGCTGTTGTGCATTCTATCTGCACAGATTACTTTTTCTGAATAATATCTTCGACTCTAAACTCAAAAACATACTCATTCTTTACATCTTGAATGATTATAGGGAATAATATGCGGACAGTTTTACCAATGAAAAGTTGTTTTGGCTCCTCAATATTATTTTTGTCAATAGGGAAATTGAATAATTTGCCTTTGCGCCATCCACCATACTGTCCGTTGGCGTAATATACATTATCGTTCGGTATCACAATATCACTAAGTGACGATCCACATTATATCAATGTAGGCATCCTCGTACTTGTAGTTGTTTTTTTCTTCTACGTCAAGTTTAATAATTTTAGTATCTCCATACTGTGTTTTTGCATCAGCAGGAGCCTCCACGTTGGATAGTCCGACATTATAAGTCAAATATGGACCAAATGTACACGATGTTATAGAGACAGCGGCAATTAGAGAGAGTAGAATCTTTTTCATATCACCGTTTAAATGATTAATAATTTCACAACAAAGGTGATATGGATGAATTCATTCAATCTGCATAATAGCTAAAGAGCTCAAGAAAACTTGAACTCTTTAGCTATGTACTACTTGAGAATACTAATATCCAGCAACCTCTATATCTGTTGCACTCACCATTGCAGCATAGACATACATTGCAGCAATTGCATGTAAAGCAGGTGATAACTCACCTGATTTTAAAATTGGAGCTTGATGTGCCTGGTCATTTCGCCATTGATAAAGTAAGTTATAGAATGTACTCATATTAGCCAGTTTAGGGTCCTTATTTTTATACAATCGTTGAATATCTGGGAATTGATATACTACATTTACTAAACCTGTTGATGTCTTATCGGATACAAGTTCTTTTCCTTCTTTCATATAATATATTTTGCGCAACAGTGCTTCGTACTTAGTGACCAATGTCTGAAAATATATCTGTAAATCAATATCTCTATTCTCTGCACGATATAGATTGTTGAAAGTCTCTTTTACTATTTCATTGAGTCCGTCAAGACTTTCAATCGTTGTAGCATTAAATATCTTAAAGAGCCAATCTATAACTTCTTCAAGATCACGATAGGTTACTCCTGCCAGCTCTTCAAATTCCCCGATAAGATTGTCGTACATCAATTGTTTGAGAACTACTTCGTCGTAACTAGGTCTATTTGATTTGGTTGTTGCCGCAGCAAGGAACTCAAATGCCTTTCTGAAGAAAGTTTCTGAAAAAGCCTGATTACCAGACATAACCTCCATAAGACTAACATATTCATTGATTTTATCCCAACCTTTAGCTGTAAACTTGTCTTTCACAAGTTCAATTAACACATCAACCGTATTTTGAGCACTGAAGGCTTTTTGAATATCCTCATCTTGAAGTACCTCAAGCAACAAAGAGTATATCAACTTATCATTCTCTTGTAGAAAACCTGCATACGGTTCGTTGATCTCTTTGAGCAAATCTTGTAATGTTCCGAGCGTTCCCGGTTTAGGTGCATTTACTCGTCCATCTCCGCCTGATTTTAAGTTACCATCCTCTTTATCAAGCAGAATAGTTCCACTAGCTGACTCCTCTATCTTGAATTTATCGAGATTGATACGGTTTAATATATCAAGAGGGAGAGTTTCTTTAGTGTATGGCAAGAACTTATATAGCAGTTTGCAGAACAGGTAATATTTTTCTAATTGAGGATCGATAAATGTCATTAATTGCGAAAGGAATGTATATTGACGCACATATCGATCAACAAGCTTACGAAACTTCACTTTCTCTTCGTTCTCCATGGGATCAACACGCTCTTCAATAATAGTTCTGAATAGTGGTGAAAGCACTTCTGGCTTTTGCGATTTATCTATCAATACCTCTATTGCTTCGTTAAGTTGTTTTTCCGTAAAGACTTTGTATTTATCTATTTCTGATTTAAAATCATAGAGCTTTTGCGTATCAATAGGTTCGCTCAAACGTGTTGTTTGATAGTATGGTTGGAATGACTTCTGAATCTCCTCCTGTTCATTCACAAAGTCGATAACCATAGTGTCTTGTTTCCATTCGGCACAGCGGTTAAGTCGGCTCAGCGTCTGAATTGCTTGCACCCCACCTAGTTGCTTATCAACATACATTGTATGCAATAGAGGTTGGTCGAATCCTGTTTGGAATTTATTGGCTACGATAAGTATTCTGCATTTATCGTCATTGAATTTATCACGTATTGCAGCATCCTTGATACCGAAGCCATTCATGTTCTCTTCGGTATATGTATGGGCGTTTATTTCAACACTGCCAGAAAATGCCACGAGAGTAGATATTAGATTTCCATACTTCTCTGCGATGATTTTATCTATTACCTGTTTGTATCTTACCGCATTGGCGCGAGAACTTGTGACAACCATCGCTTTTGCTCTTCCGTTTATTTTGTGAATAGTCTTATTCATAAAGTGAGTAAGCATCATATCGGCTTTATATGAGATAGTATATGGATGGTCATTTACATGCTGCATCAAAAGCTTCATAGCTTTTTTCTTATCATATTCCTCGTCGTTCTCATCTTCCATCTGTTTTCCTACAATCTCGAACATAGATTTGAAGGTGGTGTAGTTCTCCAGAACATCCAATATAAACCCTTCATCAATAGCCTGACGCATTGAGTAAATATCAAATGCCTCTCCATTGTGTCCAAATAGAGCCAATGTCTGTTTTTTCGGCGTAGCAGTAAAGGCAAAATAAGAAATGTGATCCATTTGTCCACGTGCTGCTTGAATTTCAGCTAACAAGCGATCGGTATCGTTCTCTATCTCCGCATCATTCTCCTCTACAATTGTTTGCAGAAGTTCTTTGTCTGTGAGTGTAATTTTCACGTCTTTAGCGTTTTCGCCATTTTGCGAGCTGTGCGCCTCGTCAATGATAACTGCAAAACGTTTACCTTTGAGTTCACCAAGGTGCTTGCGAACATTTGCAAACTTTTGAATCGTGGTGATTATGATACGATTGCCATTCTCAAGTGCCGTCGCAAGTTTTGAAGAGCCGCTTTTTACCGCTTTTACCACTCCGGCAACAGTTGCAAAATCCTCTATCTCGTCGGCGATTGCCTTGTCGAGGATAATTCGGTCCGTTACCACTATAATACTGTCAAAAGAGGGCTTATCTTCTACATCAAACAGGTCGCTAAGTTGATGAGCAAGCCACGCAATACTTTTCGACTTGCCTGAACCTGCACTGTGTTGCACGAGATAGCTCTCGCCATTACCTTTCTCTTTAATGTCGGCAATGATTCTGCGAACACAACGCAACTGATGGTAACGAGGGAAGATGGTTACTCTCTCTCGTGTTTTACTTTTTCTGGGGATATACTGCTTGATAAAATCTTGAATGATATTGAGTAGACTATCTGCCTGAAATATATCTTCCCACATATAACTCGTTGCGTATTTGCCTTCGATAATAGGGTTGTCGGTGTTGATGTTAAAGGGCAAGAACATCGTATTCTCTCCACATAGTTTTGTGGTCATCATTACACGATTGTTATCTGCTACAAAATGCACCAAGCAACTTTTTAACATTCTGTTGTTAGGGTCTCTATGGTTGCGGTATTGCTCCATACCATTGACAATGTTTTGTCCCGTACCTTCGTTTTTGAGTTCGCAAGTGATAAACGGAATGCCATTAATGAGTATCGCTAAGTCAAGCTCATTGCCTTTGTCTTTTGCAGCGGTAGAGTACCGCATTTGACGCACAACAGAGAAGCAGTTCTTATTATATAGTGCCACAAATGGCGTGTTGCGTTTCTGAACGGGCTTGAATTGTAGCAGCTTAATTTTTATGCCTTGTAGCGTAAATCCGTCACGGAGCGTTTTGAGCATTCCGTTATTGTCTACCTGACGATTATATTCACGAATCACCTGATCAAGAGCTTCCGTCCCAAATCGCTTTGAGAGCTTTGCCCACGTTTCCGGTTGCCCCTCTTCGATAAATTGACGGAGCATCACGGGGTCACACATTCGGTTGATGTCAAAATCAGCCGATGTACGGAGATTATATAGTGGACTTGAGGCAAGGTGAGCCGCAATAACATCTTCAAACACCGTCTCTGTCGGGTTGTTTATCATATAGTCACTTTGAGTCATAATATATATCGTTTAGAGGGTTCTTTATCTATTAGTTGCTTTTGGGTGTAGGTATTTCGATGCCTCTAACATCTATCTTGCCTGTTACCACTTCTGTAATGAGTGCTTGTCTGTACTCTTTGAGTTTATCTATTTGCACTTTGAATTTATCGATGGTGCTATCTATCTCCTCTGTTTTTTTATCAAGGTACTCTGCAATTTGTTGCTGTTCGGAAAGACTTGGGATAATGAATGGCATATTCTCAAAAACATTCTGATATAAATGTAGAATAGTTGTTCCTGTGCTTGTATAATTATTAAACTCTTTTAATAACGAGGATTCTAACAACCAATACAAATATGACTGTTCAAATAATGCTTTTGTTTGTTTCATCACAAATATTCCACTATTCAAACAAGATGGTTTATCCATATTACTTACCTTTGCAATCTTTCCTATTGTACCATCTTTTGTTATTAATAAATCACCATTAGATAATTGAATGTATGGATCCTCATCATATCTCTCTTTGCTAATCTGATAGCATTTAGTCCAATCAATTATTGCTGAATGGAAATCCTGCCCTGTCACTAAATATGCATAGCTTATTTGCTCAAACTCCTCTGACCTCAACCCTTTCCATCCAATGCGTCCTTTGAGAGAACAAGCATTCTTCAATCTGCAAATCTCCCAATGTTCTGGGATTTGCCCTATCCAGTCAATACCACTATCTTTTAGCGGAGCGTTGGGGTTGAGCCCACGAGTTACAGCACGGCTAATAACCGATGTACGCAATTCGCCAAGCAACTTAATCTGCCGCTCACGCACCTCCACAATCCTATCAACCTCCCCACACTTCCAATCCAAATACTTCGCTATCTGCTCTTGCTCACGAAAAGGAACAGAAACAACATAAGTGTTTCTCAGAGCCTCTAACGACAAATTGGCTATTGTTGTCCCTGATATTGATAACATCCAAAAAGTATTAGTAATAACAGAATTAGAAACATGATAAATAAAATCCCTTTGTTGATTTGTTTTCAATACCAAATAGCCAGCACTTTTACTTAACACTATTGGTTCATTGTTATATAATGAAACACTTCCAATTGTTCCATTTAATGAAATAAGCAAGCTATTTTCAGCTATGTCTTTTTTATATTTCACAAATTCTGAATAGTCTAACTTCTTTGTAGAATCTTTAAGTTCTATACGTTTAGAGCCTAAATTATTGCCATTAACAAAATAATAATCGCCTTCTTCATCATAAAGAGGGGTTCCATGTAGTCCATCGCCAATTTTGGATGTGATAAATTTGAATCTACACACCTCCCAGTGCTCTGGTATCTCCCCAATCCAAGCGATACCGCTATCTTTATATTTTTCATAACGCTTCGCCATAACTTATGCCTCTAAAATATGTTTCAACGCACCGTCCATATCCTCTTCTAACATCATTATCTCACTCAAAATTTCCTCTACACTACGTAGGGGTTTATAGACATAAAATAACTTGGTAAACGGAAATTCGCAGCCAATCTTATCTTTCTCACGATCCATCCAAGCATCGGGGGCAAACTTTAATACCTCTCGCTCGAAATACTCCTCAATATCAACTTTCAACGGAATGCTCTCTGTATCTCTCAAATCCGTATCAGGCACAAAACCAGACTCCGCATCAAACGGATTTGCAGTAACCTCCGGCATAGTCTCATCCGTAGTACCTAGTATAGAGCGGAGCTTTTTAATAAGAGCAGCTGTTAGCTTCAACTTACTGTTCTTCTTCAACCACTGAAAGAAAGCCGAGTCAGAAAGAACCTCCTTTAGATTAGCCTTACGAACCGCTTTTTCTACAGATTCAATTTTCTCTTTGTCAGCACTTGACAACTTTGGATTAGTAAGTTCTGCTTCAATCTTCTCTAATAAATTATCATATTTCAAACGCAATGGACGCTCCACGGTCACTTTGGTATATATAAAATCCTCCATATTCATCACCTTTGCAATCTCAATGGTTTCGGTCTCTTCACCTCGTTTGAATACTCGACTACAAGCCTCATAGCCACTGTAAATCTTAACAATGTCCTCCATTCCCAATTCATTAATCTCATATCGTTTCTTGCCCAAGCTACGAGACAATGGTGATATATATTCAGGTTGATTGGCATTGATTAAAAGCACCTTCCCGATGTGTGATGCTGGTTTGTTGTTATCTAATATCCACATATAGGTAGTGATGTCCGTTCCGTAGAAAAGATTCTTAGGTAGAGCCACAATGCAATCCAATAAATCACGGTCAAGCAGCATCTTGCGGATATTACTCCAGCCACTACCCGCATCGCCATTAAACAGCGGAGAGCCATTCAAAACAATCCCGATACGTGACCCACCTTCGTCCATCTTGCTAATCATATGCATCAAAAACAACAATGAACCATCGCTCGTATCTGGCAGTCCTGCTGAGAAACGACCATCAGCACTTTCCGCCTCATTTTCTACATACGCTTTATCCTTTTTCCAATCAACGCCAAATGGAGGATTTGTAATCATATAGCTAAACTTCTTACCAATCAGATGGTCATTTGATATAGTATTACCTTGCTTTACGTTATCGGCATTCTCGCCCTTCATTAACACATCCGACTTACAAATCGCATAGGTCTGCTCGTTTATCTCCTGCCCATAGATGTAAACTTTCATATCATTACGCCCAGAGACCTGCTGCATATAATCTTTAGCAACAGTGAGCATACCGCCCGTTCCACAACAAGGATCATATATCGAGAAGTGCTTGCCCGGACTTTTCAAATCATTCTCTTCACCACAGAAAATCAAACTTACCAACAATTTGACAATCTCACGAGGCGTGTAATACTGTCCCGCTGTCTCGTTTGTACTCTCTTTTGACATACGGATAATTATCTCGAAGATAGTACCCATAGTGTGGTTGTCTACCTTATCGGGATGCAAGTCAGCTTTAATAACAAACTCTTGAGCAACATTGAAGAGAAGATTTTTACGGAGTAATGTTTCGTAGATAGGAGAGAGTCCTTTCTCTTTACCTCCGGTGAAGTTGTAGAGAATATCCTTTACATTTTCGCTAAATCCTTCAAGGTATGTTTTGAAGTTATCTCCCAAAGCTTTAGGGTTGGCGAGTATATTTGCCAAGCTAAATCCAGAAATATTATAAAAGCTAACACCTTTGGGCTTAAGTATATTAGATAGCATAGTGTGATACTTTTCAATATCCTCTTTTTCGTATTTTTTGATGTTGTTTGGCAGTGTGTCAATGACTTGTTTAACAATATCTTTATTAACATCCATTACACAATCCAAACGGCGTAACAGCGTAAAAGGTAAAATTACCTCATCAACATTCTTGTCATTATAATCATCTCGGATAATCTCCTTGATGTTCCATATCATTTGTGCTAATTCTTGTGGAGTCATATTTATTTCTATTTATTTTCTGCAAAGTTAATTATTTGTTGTGCATTGCAACTGCATAGCTACTCAAATTTGCGTATTATTCTCGTTGCTACACGTATATCTTCTTCCTCATCAGAATCTCTTTTCTTCTTTTTTTGAACTTCATACTCTACGATAAGAAGTTTGCTTGTATCTAATCCTAAAAGGTTATATAACAGCTTAGGTTGAATACCACAATTTTCTTTGGAGTCTTTTGAGCCTTCGGGTTTGAGAAATGCCAATCCACTTTGGGTTATATTTGTAATTTTGCCTGTAAGTTGAGTACCACTTTGAGCAATCTCTCTCCAATGCGACCTATTCGTTGTGTTGTCACTATTTCTATTCGCATATTCCTTATACCATATTAAAATATCACATAGCATAAAGGTTAAGCTATATAGCAGATAAGGTGTATTGACTTGCTCCCAGTATGCTTGAAGATTAATGAGTTCTTTTTCATCTGGTTCAGCAGTATGTGAAGCACCTCCTGTTATCTCTAATATACTTTTTACATTAGCTGCTATTATTTTGGGAAAATGAGGAATATTGCAATAAACATCAAGATATTTGGTAGGTTTGCCTGCCATAAATAAACTTGATTCTGTGAGGTTAACCTTTCTCTTCTCATCAATGCACTTGTCGTGTAATAATCCCCTTTTGTTTGCATCACGAAACATCCACTCCAAAATAAGTCTCAGTTGGGTATAATAAGTTTGATGATCAAGGTGTTTATGACCGTGGAGCGTTAGTAAGATATCGAATAGCTGCTCTTTCCCTTGAATGTTATCATCAAAAGCACTCAAAACATTGCTATATTTATTCTTTAACTGCCAAGCAGACTTTTCGCTCACCGCATTCTTAATGTCATTAATAAGTTTCTCGTTATGCTCAGATTTGATGTAAAGGATGTCAGCATATTCTCTTTGACAATCTTCTTCTGCGAGCATAGCACGAATATCGCTCTCTTTTTTGGTAACATTCTCCTGTCCTGAAAAGACAAACCACGGCTCATCTTTGTATCCTTTAAGAATTCGCCTCACGGCCGTTTGAAACCCAGAATCACGACCGTTGGTATCAAGCACATCTAATACAATTGCATCCCATTCCTCACTCTCAATTTTATCAAGAAATTCATCCTTAGTGTAACATTTAATCAATCTAAAATGCTTTTCCATTCTGATAAACGTTGATTTGAGCGCTTCTGAATCAAACTCATCATCAAGCCATAAAACTTTTATCTCCATAATCTAAACATTTTTAATTGAGATTAAAATACCTGTTGCAAAAACACTCGTATCGTCAGTTATCCAGCTTATATCAGCTCCTAAAGCAATGCAAATCTGTTTTGCCCTAAATAACCCCTTGCCAGTATTCCCACTCTTGCCATATTTATATCCTTCTGAGAATGATAACTCTTCATTAAAATCTTTGTCTAAACGTATTCCGTCATTTAGAATCTGAATATAAATGCCATCACCATCTTCTCCATATTGAATATCAACACTACCATGAGTGCGACCAATGAAAGCATGACGCTCAGCATTCTCAATTACGATGTCTATCAGCTCTTTCAAACTACTCTCTGACGATACTATTTCTCGTTCTAAATCAGTTATTGAACCATCACTTCTAATTTCAACTACTAAATTTAGATTAGGGTTCTTGCCTATATATTTATATGATTGAATAAAATTGATAAACGGGAAAGGCTTGCTTTTTCCAATATCAAGTTGTGAAGTCAGATCTTTGAAAAGGTTTTTCACATCTGCAATCTGCCTTTCAAAATTATTCAGCAACTCCTCAACCGTATAATTTGGCGTAATTTTGTGATTTAAAGTAATAGCACCTGACGTCTTAAACTCATCTCTTAGCAAGACTAAGTTGTCTTGCATACCCGAAAAGTAAGGATTAATTCGATGCTTACGAAGGCTTATTAACCTAAATAACTCCTGCTCTCGCATCTTTATTATCTCCTCTAATCCATGCTCTTTAATCTTTGCATTTTTATCTGCGAGAGTGAGGCTTTCAATAATTGCTCTTTCTTGAGACAGTACCTCTCCTTGAGAAGATAGAGATGGGATGGCAATTTTCAAATTAAGAATATCCTTACGTTGAAAATTAGGAATAACCGCTCCTTTATGCAATCTGTCGGATTTGAGAGATAGCTCATAAGCCAAGTATGGAATATAAACCTTTGTCGAGTCTACACTAAGAGCCATGATGTTAGGGCTAATATAAATAGGATTGGTCGGTGATGCCTCAATGTATGTGGGTTTTAAAAATCGGACCTTTGAAATCAATAATACAGGAGATGTGATACGTCTAAAGTTTGATTTTAATTCTCCAAATGGCAGATTGGCTATTTCAACTGTACTATAAAGTCCGTCTGATGACAAATCTCCAATATTGACAAAATGTCCTTCACTGCTATCATGCCTATCCCCAGTGTGAATACTCGTGAGATCTTTTAATGGTATTGCTTCATATCCCTCATGTATAGTATCTGCAATTTCAAAATAACGTGATGGGGTTAGGTCGTATCCTTGCGCAGATACGTCAACATTATTCACCAAGCGAATATTTTCACTATTCCTGTGCTTACGCTGTTCAACAATCTGTTCCCAGTCGAGAATATTACCTTTCCCTCTTTTAGTATAACATTCTGAAGCATCAATAAATCTAATTTGATTTTGGCTACTCTTAGATAAAACTACTATGGCTGTGCTGATAGCAGTAGCATTAAAAATATTTGCAGGCAACTGTATCACCTCTCGTACTAGTCCATTTTCAATAAAATACTGACGGAAGCCACGTGCAGCATAAGTGGTGTCAGAAAGAAAACTACTTGGGACAACTCCAATTACTACTCCATCTTCTTTGATGCTTGTAATAGCCCTTGAAAAATAGAGTGTTTCCACTGTTTTATGACGAAAGCCTAAATCTTCCCAATAAAGGACAGACTCCTGTTCTTTACTCAAAAGCATTTTGAATGGAGGTGTTGCGACAACTGCATCAAACTTTCTATTTTCTCTCGCCCACTTCAATATTGAGTTTTCACATGTATAATCATAGTAGATATCATTCATAAACATTCTTAGCTTACCAATTATCCATGTATCATGGTTTAACTCTTGTGAAGTATAGCAAATGTCTTTGTTGTCCAGCTGATACGATCCAACACCTGCAAAAGGATTGTACACATACTTGACATTATTTTCTTTTAGAATGGACGAAACAAGATGAGTTAGCTCCTTAGGTTGGAAAAAAAAACCTCGTTTTCGTTCCTCCTGTGAAGCATATATAGCAATAACCTCCTCAAATAACCTTGCATGATCTATGTCATGAATACTATCCATAACTCTTACGATTGCTAGCACAGTGCTATTCAAAGGAACCATACCACACACATCATATAGTCCAATTGTAGTATCATGATCAAGTTGTATAGTTTCATTATAGATATAATCAAATTTAGCTATATCCATATAGTCAAAAAGCCGTCCCTTTTTTGACAGAGCTATGAAAAAACCTAATGTAGCAATGACATTACTACCACTCATATACAAACTCTGTATGAGGTGCATTGCTATATTTCTGTACTCTTTTTCTCTAATCTCAAGGTCCATAACAAATAAAATATTAAATTCAACAACTTTTTCAGGGCAAAGATTATGAATTGCCGTGCGACGTATCTGCACAGTTAATATTCTTTTCAATAATCTTTCTTGCACGTGAAGAAATTGTCTCTCGAAGTGATTCTGGCTCAAGTATCTCTACACTATCTGCAAAACCAAGCAAAAGGGTTTCAAACTCATAGTTTAGTATTAACTTTAACTCAATTACAGCATATTCTTCATTTTTTTCCTTTACTGTTTGTGTGGGATGTATCGGCTTAGATTCAATATAGCTGTATCTAGCTTTATCAATTTTAAGGCGTATTTTTTCTATTGTTTTGTCATTTGGGACAGTAACTCCAATTACATCGTCAAAATACTCTACAAAATCTATATCCTTGTTTTCTATATACTCTACTTGATGCATAGGTTCGAAACCAACAATACGGTCAATAGCCATATTCATCAACTTGTTTTGTCCTTCCAGCTGGCTAATCCCGAACAGAAACCATCTGTTATTGTACTGCTTCAGAAAATATGGATGAATCTCATATTGTTGAGACTCACCAAATGATGCTTTATATTCAATTTTAAGCACTTGCTTGTTGATTATTGCATTAAAAAGCGACGTAAAATGTTCTATTCCTCTCAGATATGGGTTTTGTTCAAAACTAACAACGCTGTCTACATTCGCTTTCAGTTTGAAAGTATCTTCGAAACGAGCCAAAACCTCTTCCATCCAATCAAATTGCGGCAACCCTTTGAAGCGGTTCAACATCATTATAGTATCTTTTAGTTGTTCGGCTTCAGTTAGGCTTAGAGGTTGTTTGTTTATGGAGAAATTTTTATCTGAATAACGGTAATATTTCTTTTTTCCATCTTTCACCTTGTCTAACTCAATTGAATACCCGGCCTCACTCTCCATAAATTTAATATCATCGAATAGTTGGCGACGTTCTATGCCATCTTCCTTCCCTGTAAAGTCATATATAGCATCATTACAGGCTTCAATTAGGTCTTCGATGTAGAATCGACGTGCAAAATTGCTAAAGCATCTATCTAAGGCTTGATATCTAATTACAGCATGCTTATTTGTAGCCATATCTATTTCTTCTCTTTATCATCAATTAATTCCTTCACGTCCACACCAAGTATTTTAGCAATTTCGAAGAGTTGCTCCAAACTGGGTTGGCGGCGATTGCAAACATACGCATTGGTCTGACTGAAACTTTTGCCGATTTTTTCAGCGAGCCATGTTTGTTTGATTCCTTTCTCTTCGAGGACTTCTTTTATTCGGTTCATATCAAATTATTTTTTGATGTTTACGTCTGTTATTCCACAAAGATATGAAAATTTACGCTATATAAAAGTGAAAAGATGAAGAATGACAAAAAACTCCATCTTTTCAACTGATTGACACTCTATCTCTTCTGTTTTATACTCTCGGCCTCTCTGAGGTGAGCTTCTTCGAGTTCACGAGCACGCTACTCTACACGTTGCTCGTACTCTTCGACCATTTGACGTATGGAACGTTGTTTCTGTTTGTCAGGTTCATATTCAAAGATGGTTCCGAGTTTCAGTAGGTTTTCGGGTGTGATTTCACCAAACGCTTTGATGTAAAGGAACTTGATGTCATTATTGCTTAAACGACTATTTGCTGTGAACTGATAGATATTGTAACTCACTGAACTGAGAAGTACCATAGCGAGTGAGACCAATTCAAGGAACATCTTTGAGGGGGGGGAACCTCTATGGTGTGGAGCTACTTTTGAACGGGTAGGGGGGGATCTTGCTGTTTCTGGAGTTTCTGTCCAAGTTCATCCAATTGCTTTTGATGCTTTTTGAAGCCATCTTTGATAAGTTATTTTGTCTGAGCCGTATGATTTTCTAACTCTGAAAGATTTACCAGTGGTATAATCAGTAGCACAGGTTGTTTAAATTTGGCATTAGCCAGAGATTCAACCAATTTTAAAAGGTTGCTAAACTTTTCTAAGATTAACTTTTTCAAGTCCTCGAACATGGAGATGATAATTTTTATATCCCAAGTTTTTTTGTTTTAAGTTGTTATCTTCTTATTTCTGTTCTCTTTTTCTTCCGTTGCATCTGACGACGGAAAGTTTTTTTCGGGATTGTGAGCCGGACAGGGAGTGAGAAATCCATCAAATAGTCCACCAATGCTGTTTGATCAACTATCTGAATCAAGAGAGGTGAATTCCTGTTGAACTTTCTTGGCGGCGGTTGGATAATTGTTTCTTGCTTTTACTCTGCATAAATATTACGTTGCAATGCAATATCAATCTTTGAGAATCTGAACTGCTGGTTTACCTTTGATCCATTGAAGTGATAACCATTCTTGCTAAACTTGATACCTTGCGGTTCATTGGTTTCGCTCTTTAACTTAAACTTAACGGTGATGCCTTCTCTATTCAATCGCTCTAATAGTTAACACCAGCTTCTGCATTGTGGAAGAGCTGTTTTTAGGGCATTGTAAATCTCATACTTGGTTTTATCAGACTCTTTCAGTTGATACTGCTTTACTTGCTCTTTGCCACTTGCGAAATACAGACCGCATTGGAGAGGCAGTTCTTTGCAGGTCTTTTCGCTACGGATTCGGTCATTCTTATCTGAGATGGTGCGCCCGTTATTGTCCATCCAATTGAATGCGATGTGCAAATGCGGATGTTCCTTGTTGGTTCACTGGTAGAATCATGTGGGATTCTCAAAAAACGTATCTTTGCAGCATGAAGTTACGAAAAGTGTGTATTTTATTGGAAATGAGTGCATGTTAATCGATTATGATAGTAATAGGTTAGATTTAGTTAGTTATCTACTGCATTATTTATCTGCGCATTGCGCAACCTTCAAAGAACTCTTCGTATGCAAAAATAGCAATAAAACAGGACATTTTGAGATGAATCTCCTGATTTTTTTCTTCTCATACAAGTTTTTCTGTAAAAGCGATTCTATCCGTCGGCACACCATCGCCCAAAAGAATTTTGAACGAACATCTGCCGACTACCTCATAAGCGGAGAAAAGACTTTTGCCTCACGCCTAAACAGCAGTTTAGACTGATGATACAAGGCTCATTTCTTTTGTGCTTATGTAAAAGCGATGCTTTTACGGCTTTTCAGATGATTGTTCTTTTTCGCTGCCCAGTGAAATACCTTGTTTACGAAATAAATTCCTCTGAAAGGAGTGATCTTATCATATTTTATACTTAACTTTGTTATGTATTAGGATTTGCTTGTATGAGTTTTGGGCAGCCTAAGATAGACGAAATTCATGACATAACTATGTAAACATCGGATAAATTGTTGTTGTCCAATAGTTTGCTTTTACGAAGAATTATAAGTCTGCTAATTTAAGGTATAATAGGAACGTATAATAATACACTAAGAATATGGCTGATAAAAGGACAATTGTTATAGACTTAGATAATAGTCTGTATGCTCATGGTTTCAAAAGTGAGCAACAGATACACAAGGAGGATTTGGATAAGACGATAGGCATTATCCGTAATCAACTGCAACAGATTGATGTGCAAGAAGACCGGGATGTTTTTTTGACTCATCTCTATCGTACAATCGGAGTGTTTGGTGACAGAGGCTCGGGTAAAACATCTTTTATGATAAGTCTGCTGAACAAGTGTAAGGATGAACTGAAAAAAGATGTGGAAGTGTTGAGGATGATTGATCCTACACTCGTGGAGCATAAGAAGCCGATTGTTCTTTGTGTCATCTCTATGATACAACAGAAAGTGGAACCGATTCTACGTTTGAAAGAATGTTCAACTACAGGGACAGCATACGAACAGAGAAGGACATGGGACAAGGTTATGGCTCGTATCTCGAAGGGCATATTCGCTATAGATAAGGTTGGCAAGGACTATGACAATTCATTATGGCAGGATGAGGCATACGTGATGCACACGGGATTGGCTAGGGTGAATGACGCGAATGAATTTGAGGCCAATCTGAGAAAAATGATAAAAATAGCGTTAGGAATTCTTGACAAGAAAGCGTTTGTTTTGGCATTTGATGATATTGATGTGGATGTAGAACAGGGATGGAATGTACTTGAATCATTGAGAAGGTATCTGTCGGATACTCGGATTATCTCCATTGTCAGTGGCAACATCAAGCTCTATGGTTCACTGGTGCGGTATGAATTGTGCAAGAATCTGAAAATGCCTGATGGTTTTGCCCGTGAGTTGATGACCAATGAATTAGAGAGTCAATATATGCTGAAACTGCTGAATCCCTCCAACAGGATAAATCTGCTTTCGTTGAGTCAGCTCTTACAGAATCCCGAAAACATCGTGAATGTAAAAACGGAAAAGGCCGTTAATGAACTGGTATGGCAATACCGGAGTATTCTGGCTGGTTTTGGAATTATCGACACCCCTTCCCAAAACACATTCAAGGATTTTCTTCTGTCTATGTCTTTGCGTTCGCAGATTCATTTCCTAAAGGATGCTTGCATGGAAAAGAGAAGCAATCTGCCATTGGATGTGTTCACGTCCAGACTCTATGCTTATGGTATTGATATCGGGGCATTGAGTGCGAACATTCAGATGATGAATATCGCACTATTGGAGTATTTGAACGTGAATACGAATCTGCCGGATTGTTACTTGTTGATGCCCACGCTGCCTGACAAGGACGTGAACAGCAACTTCATGGCTTTGACCCTGTTGGAGTGTTGGCATTTGAGGAAAAATCCGTTCCTCGTATTTGACTATATGCTGCGAATCGGGTATATTAGGAATGTCATTCTACCTTTGGAAACGGGCGACTTGACGGTAAAACTTTGCAAATATGCAGGATGGAACCAGTTGATGTCATTGAAAAACAACATGGGCTTGACTATGGCATACGTGGCGGGCAAAGAATTGGGAAGTATGAAAGAGCATATATCCTTGTTTGCCATGGAGGGAAAGGCTAAAAAAGCCAAGGAGACGCAGATGAATGCTTTGGATAATGTGTTGAAGGAGGAAGCGAATCCTTTTGTCAGATTGATGGCCATGTTTCCCTTTATACGTATTACACACAACAAGAACAATGAGAGCAGAAGCTATTATTCGTTGGCGGCTCTGCTGGCTGTGGTTGGTGATGTGCTGAGATGTATGGATAAGGATGAGATGATAGGGCGTATCAATGATCTGAAACTGTTCCGCGGTTATCAGATGCCACAAGATGAGGACTACTTTGGAGAGGATGGGATAATAGATGGTGATGATTTCGGTGTTGAGACCGGGCAAAACGAGATTTTGAAGTTGGCTAAATTGATGTATAAATGGAAAGAAGCTTATCATGATTGTATGCTTCCTCCATACGCTTTGGGCAGAATCATGACCCGTCTGTACACCTCTTTATCGAATGTTGCAGTGAGCTCTGTCGGTCAGATGATGAATGTCATGGTGGCTAACTTCTTCAATGCCTGTTTGATTGAAGAAACAAGAGTAAGGAACTCCGCTCAAGAACAAGGTGAGATCAATAACAGTAACCTGAGATCGGACACAAGATACTTTAAGGACAACTTAGGGAAGACGGACATTGTGGATAAACTGGTCTTTACCAAATGGATGATGTCTTGCCCCATGATGAATTGTTTCCTTGATGAAGAGACGTATGACAAGGTGCAAGGGTTTGTGGCTGATGAACTCAAGATTGCCAGAGAGTCATATCTTGTTTATGAATTACTGTGCAAAATAAATAGTAAAGATGATGATGACAGCAAACCTTCATTTTCAGGTGAAAAGACGGAAGGATGGATAAAAACGGCGGATATTCTGCGGCAGAATGGAATAGATGACAACACGATACAAGAAAAGATTATTTATGAAGAGGATATTGTCAAAGCAACCGACTTTATTAAGTCAGCAGGTCTTTTCGGTAATGTCTATAAAAGCTCCGTTGAGTCGTTTAAGGATAACTACCAACGTGAAGTGCCGGCTGTAGAAGTTGTCGCTCCGAATCCTGAAGAAAGACACGAATAACGTATGATATGAAAAGTGATTCTTATCTCCGGTTGCTGCTGTCAGACAACTGCTCGCTGAGGAAATACTATAGAGAACGGGCGGCAGTCAGTTTACAGGACGTAAAACGTTCCATGCTGTTGAAGGTACGGGAGCGGGGGTATTCTGTTCCTGACCATTACTATCGTTTGGGAACAGAATTTTCGTTTTTGGGTGTTGATGAACTGAGCAAACTGTTCACGATAGGGCTTCCCAAACTGGCTGACGAGTATCTTGAGATAAGAGAAGGTCAGGTGTTTGTGAAGGGAGAACAGATGAACGAATGGCAGTTGCTTCTACCGCAGATACCTCCATTGTTGTTGGTCACGATGAGAATTTGGAAAAAGTCAGGACCAATTGTTGGGGGGTGTGTGGACTTTGCCTATCGCTATTTGTTGCCTTCTGTAAAGAATACGGCGATACCTTCTGCATGTCTTCCTGAAATGGAAACATTGAGGAAAGAAAATCATGGTTTTGATGACTTGCATATCCATTTGAATGGTGCTGTGGAAACGGATTTGGCGTGGCATGACTTCTTGCGCTATCCTGAAGTGGTATATCAGGATATATGTAGGGCTTGTCGCAATGACAAGGTGAAAGAACAGCTTGAACAACTGACAGATATATCCGACCCGATAGAGTTCTACCATCTTTTTTGTATAGCAGGGAGGATTAGGGAATGGCTTTCCCAAAAGGTAACGAACGGGAACGATATCTTTGGTTTCGGTTCTTTTGAAAATCTCCTGTCTGGACTTGTCGAAATGAGAGATGCTTTTAAGGATCATCCTGTCAAACCGATTCTGGGGGATAGTGCTTCGCCATTGATACTGGAAGGCCTGCTCTATGTGAAGACTTTGGATTATTTGGCCGCGTGGCCTCATGATGAAGCAGTTGCCGGAGCGTTTCATTACTATTTGCTCATATTAGGTGTTTGCAACAGACTGTTGGTACAGCAGACTGACGCATTTGGTTTTGAGCAGTTCCAGAAATACACCTCCAACAATTTCAGGGAATTTAGTGAACGGACTTATCCCCAGCGTTTCATGCAACTGGCTGGAAATGACTTGCAGAACATCCGTCATATCGAAGGTCGATTCTCTCCCAAGACATCTGTGGATGACAATACGGCTATTATCAACAAGATAGTGGAGGGTTATAACCGTTTGAACCAAAGTCAAAATACAGTTGGAGTTCCCCAGGCTTCCTTATCGTTGGTTGCTCATTTCATAAAAAGAAGTGAACACCATAAAGGAAACGTCAGATTCTCAGGATTGCGTAAAGATCTCGATAAAAGGACAGATGCACTAATCGCTCTGGTGAATACCAACAGTTCTTATGCGAAGTTGGTGACAGGTGTTGATGCGGCAGCTAGTGAGTTTGATACACCTCCGGAGGTGTTTGCCCCATCATTCCGCAGGCTAAGAGAACATGGCCTGTGCCATTTCACTTATCATGCAGGAGAAGATTTCTTTCATGTATTGAGTGGGCTACGGGCAATATATGAGGCCATAGAATTTTTGGGGATGCAGGCTGGAGACCGGATAGGCCATGCGACAGCTGCTGGGGTGGATGTGAGAATATGGAAACAGAATGTGGGTGACTGTCTATGGATGCGTATTGAGGATTATCTGGATGACCTTGTTTTTGCCTATCATCTGATAGCCGTGATGAAGGAAAGGGAGTTGGAACCTTTTCTACCCAAGATAGCCCTTCGGATTGAGGAATTGGCATCGAAGATTTATCCAGGCAAATACAGGGTGATGGAGCTGATAGAGGCTTGGCTCCAAAGAAAAGAGCCCCCTGTGTCGTTAAAAATTGAGAACTCAAGCATTTCCGAACAAATTTGTCTCTATTATCATTCAGAGGAAGGACGAGAAAGAGGGAAAAAAATATGTATTGTTGACGCTTACGAAATTTTTGGAGAAAAAGAACTGGTATGTTTTCAAAAACTCATCTTGAAGGTGATGCATCAAAAACAGATTGTTATCGAGACGTTGCCGACGAGCAACGTCATCATAGGTCATCATCATGGTTTCTCCACTTACCATCTTTATAATTGGTACAGGTGGAGCAAGGAAGGCATAATGGTACCATCGATAGTTGTAGGTACGGATGATGCAGGCATCTTTGCTACCAATATCTACAATGAGTATTGCCACATTTACTGTATGCTCGTCTTTGACAAGGGCTTAAGTCCATACGAGGCAATGGAGTATATCGAACGCTTGGTTCATAATGCGAAAGTGTATGTATTCAGATGAGAAACGGTGAGAATATAACGAAAGATTAGTCAATGGTTTAACAATCAATCATCCCCCCCCCACTAATTCCATTTCCTACAATGCGAGAAGAAACGGAAACAAGGACTGTTGAAAAACGGTATTTTGTTGTAAGAGGATCAATCGTTCAGGATTATTTGATGAGCAAAATACAGTAAAAGAAAGGGGGCTGCATTCTTTTTTATTGATTTCCACACTATTCTCACATGTAGATATATATATTGCGGCATGGAAGGTATGAAATTTTATGGAAGTAATTGAAAACTAAGAGTATTAAATCGTTTTTTTGCTATTGTAACCCCTGATAGGTTACGAATTAGCGCAATACAGAATGTTTAGGACTTCTGTGATTTGCATATTTCAAATAACTCTTCAATTATAAAGGTACGACTTATTTTGAAATCACAAGCGATGTTCGGAGATAATTTTACTTACTTTTTCATCTATACCGATTCACTCATTTAAAGCGGCATAAAAGCTCGTATTCTCGTCTGAAAACCGTTACCTTCACAAGTTCAGGCAACTATTTTCAGACTACGGCACAGCCTAAAGAAATATCCCGTCTGCAAGTAGGTGCAAGCACCACATTGACAGACGGGACACTTCTTTCATACGGCTATGCAAGCGGTAGCTTTTATGATTGTCACCCGCTTTCTCTTCAACGAGTGAAACACGATTCTTAAAGAACCACTTCCTTTTACGTTTCTATTGTCCTTGCCATGAATACTCCCATGACCGACTTCGCGCCCAGCTCCATCATTTTCCTTTTCATCTGAATTAGGCTTTGCCCGGTCGTAGTCACATCATTGCAAAGAATCACATCCTTTCCTTTGATATACTTTGTATTGAACTCTATATTTTCCAGTTTATCAGTACCTACCGTTCCTTTCAACTGCTCCCGGTTTTGGGCTATCCATATTGCCCTGAAACCGTCCTCAATTTTTAGGATATTCGACAATATCCGGCAGAATCTTGCATAACGCTGTACATTTCCCTCGTAGATGCAGGAATAGGAATCAGTACGGCGTTCTCTCGTATCTCTTGAAAGACTGGGAGCTGCTCAATACACAGCGAAAATATCTTTGCCCACAGATACGGTTTCTCACCATCTTTAAACGCATATACCGAATGCCTTGCTCGTTCCCGCTCTATATGAACCCGTCCGCAATGTGAAGGGAAATAGTCATGTATATAATAACAATCTGTTCCGTCAAGTTCCGTTTGCCCTTTGAATTTGCTGTTATACAGAAAATATGACGGGACGGAGAAACTCTTGAAAAACACGAAATCCAGAATGTCTTTCCACATTTGCCGTGTATCATAGTCCTCCCCCCGGTAGAAACATGATTCAAACGTATCTATGTCAGTCCGATACCGATCATCAAGTCCTTGTTAAACCGGCTTTCATGGATGATGCACCAATTATGCTTTCCGCATACATGTACCAGATCGCAATCATTCCTACGAAGGTAATAGAACTTATCCTCCTCGTCCTGCATAATCAGGAACTCACCTTTTATCTCTTTCAACAGACATCGGCACATTTCTTCTCCCGGCGGCTCGTCCAGTTCTTCTTTATATTCTCGTGCTAAGGGAAGTTCGTAACTTTCTATCATAGGCTTATGAACATAGGGTTCTCCAAATATAGACTAAAACCGCCCGTTTGGAGAACAAAGGCAGAAGGAATATTTCTTTTTTAGTGTTTTTTCTCACTTCACTTTGGAAAGAGCTGCTTTTCGGACAGAGCGCAACTCATCTTTCTTATTTTCCTTTTCGTTTTTTTGAAAAAACTGCGGAAAAAGTTTAATTAACTTGTAATCAAGACGTAAAGAGTAGAAAGTTAGGTAATAGGTAACGAATTAGTAACGGTGCGGGGTTCTTTGCGTTTCTTCGCTCTGCGCTGATAATTTGGTACAAATATACGGATTTGGACTGAAAATAGGAAATAAATGCGGTGTTTTTTTATTGGGGGGATTTTTGAGGGGGAACAGATGGACTGGGAATGAAAAGGGTGCAAAAAGAG